>Ga0307510_10012658_pt1 | contig 10009 bp, 7 predicted proteins | sample 12_EM_MG_FD_207224 | JGI IMG/M metagenome (GOLD analysis project Ga0307510, IMG submission 207224) | Populus trichocarpa ectomycorrhiza microbial communities from riparian zone in the Pacific Northwest, United States - 12_EM | ecosystem: Host-associated > Plants > Roots > Unclassified | place... | reverse complement strand
TTGCTGGCGGGAAAGACAGTGTCCTCCTAAGTGATGGTTGGTGAGATGACGAGGTGGGTGGGCGCAGGTTCTGGTTAGACTGGGAGGGCCCAGGCTGGTTATGATGGTGGTGATGGTGATGATGATGGTGGTGTGTCTGCTGTCCCCCGGGACCATAACTAGGTGACGCCAATCCAGAACTTGGGGTCTTTTTGTGGAGGGAGCCTGAGATCGCCAGGGCGTCGTCTCTCGCAAAGAGTGAGAAGCTAGGGAGCACATCCGTGAATACAAGTGGCACATTTGCGCCTATGCTCAAAGGGAGACGTTGGTGATAATGTGATAGTAGATAGGCCCCAGTCGAGGACGGTTCACAAGCCAGAGACATATCAAAATATGCTGTTGAGTTAGTAGAGGATGGATTTGTGTTGTTCAAATTGAGAGCACTCAAGCACTTCTGCAATTGTTCCACCTCTTTCGAAGCTCTAGTTCCCCCCGCCTTGTAATGCGGCCTAGTGTCGGCCCATTCCGCCCTCCAACTCTTCAAGGCTCTCGAAATAGTGTCCGTCGCTTCAACGAATTTAGGATATTCCACATTGCGGACTCGGCTCTCGTACGCTTCGTCCATGCAATGGCACAGGTCTCCAAAATACGGCACAACTTCCTCGAAGGATATCTCTCCTCTACCATCATCAGGAACTAATATGATGCCTTCGCAGTTACTCTCGCCCTCCTCCAACCGCCTTCGCTCCAAAACCCGCATAAGACTTGCGCCATATTCTATATCATCGAACAAAGAACCCTCAACTAAACTCCAGGTTTCCCTTAAACGTAAGATAGGTGGTGAAAGAACGGCCATCATTATTGCCACATATCCAGCCGTGTCACCCCTCTTCCGTAGCAAATTGGCAATCTTCAGCCACTGGGAAAGAACAGACGCACGGCGATCCACAGACAAAGCTGAATCGCCAGATAAAACCTGGTACAACACCCTGTCCCCAAGGAAATGCATATTGGAAGTTGTAAATATCAACGGGTTACGATGCACGGGCGGTGGTAAGTGAGGGGAAGCAAGTAAGAGGGAGATATCGTTCTCGGGATTCCATACTCTCAGGTACCTCAAATGGAATAAATGGACCTGGGCAGCGAATATCTCTGGATTAACCCGCATGAACTCGTCGGTGGTAAGACTTGTTGATAGGGTGCTAAAGGCATCCGGATGCGGGCTGGACGGTTCTGCCGAAGGGTGAGCAAAGCTCAAAACCACGGGGCCAGGCATCGGCTTACCTTTATTAGAGTTGCTTAACAAGCTCAACTCTTCTTGTAAACTTGCGGCTCTAGCTTCAATTCCTGCCCTGAGGTCTCTAGCAAGCCCCGGGCTATGAGGCGTGATCCCCTTCTCAATCAAAAGTCTAGCAGTGTTGTAGCAACCAGGCTCCAGGAGCAATCCAGGGGCGGAATCCACCAACAAACTCAGGACATGTGCGATCCTGGGGGATAAGTCTTTCAGAGTTGAGAGCTCCGTCAAAACCGATAGTGCTGTCTCCGGACTCGTCCACCCAGGTAAGGTTCCAGTCGCCCCTTGCACAAAGCTATCGTTCTCCGTAAACATAAGCTCATGGCACAAAGCTTCGACGGTTCCTCCTTTAATTCCTCCGTGGTCATCGTCAACGATCTCTGGGTGTCTTGAGGTGCTCTTGTGGCGCAAGGCAGAGACATTGAATGTAGGGGATGCAGTTGCCGGGGCACTCTGAGGTCTGGGAGGACTTAATGGGACTGCGTTCAAGTCAAAGGCTCTGATGTGAAGACTGGATGAAGGCTTGTACAACACGAGATGCCCACCAGTTATTACAGCATGCTGTAACTTCCAAGCTTCCCGGAGCGGACCCTTCTTAACTGATAAAGAATCGATCATATTAATCCACCCCTCCTTCACAATTTGATCCTTAGGAAAGTGCTCTCCATGCTGCATAACAGAAATTGAAGGAACGTTCCCACTCTCCATTGGTCTGAGCCGGGGCGAAGAGTCAGGTGCGCCCTTCTTCCTCCCCTCAGGTAGAGGGTTTAACGGGCCACTACCACCTCTGCGTGGAGAAGGCTCCCGGTTTGGTGGAGACCTCCCTCGAGAAAATATATTCCCCAGGTCGTTCATTGATCTCGATATAGTTCGGTAATGGGTGTTGAAGGAATTTGGGGCAAGTTTCTTCGGCCTGCTGGATGCGACGCTAGGGGATTGAGGGATGGAGATAGGCTCCGTCCTAAAATCGTCGCTTCCCCCGCCTTGGCCAGCCCCCGGTGGAAAGTTGCTTCTCATTGTTGGAGATAGTATGGTCGGGCTCTTTGCTTCTCCGCTCTTTTTGGGCTTGTTGAAAAAGGTGGTCGTCAGGGCATGGGGGGCTTTTCGGCCGCCGGGGGACTTGCGTCCATCATTATATTGAGGTGGGGTGGCCATGTGGATAATTCCTGACAAGGGTCAGATAAATTCGGAGAATATTATTACACAGCGCGCAGGGTAGTTGGGCTCGCAGGAAGTTGCAGGAACTGATTTGGGGCCTGCCGACAGGAATGAAATCAGCGTCTCCAAGGTATTTGAACAACCTTCATGCGGGCTAGGAGCTTGGGGGGGTTAAGGGCTGAGAGTGGCCTAGAGAGTAATAGATCAGATGGCTCGCAATTTCTTTCTAGCCCCTCTCTCCACTCGTTTCCTTGCACTAGCGTTTGGTACCTATACAAGTACAGCTCGCTTGACCGTTCTCTCTCTCTCGCTTCCCGGTCCCGTACTGGCCCTCAACAGCCCTCCTTCGTTCGTGTGGTACCGTCTCTAGTATGCGTTCTGGTTCCCCCCTTCTTTTCCCTTACTATACTATCCTCTTACTTCCCCTCCTTCGCCTCAACTATGGATCTAATTCACTATACCCGACGGGCAGCAAACAATTCGGAATTCGGTCGACCGGCCTTATGAGTATAGAAGATTGTGTGCGGGGATGATGAAGGTTTTAGAAGCAGCACGCAGACAAGCAGGCGGGAAGGCAATGTCCACAGAAGATACCCACATACAAGTACTGCGTCGGAACTCACCGCCTGGGGAGCATGGCGAAAAGTAGGAAAAACAGATGTGCAGGCCAAGGCACGTCGATAAGGACAGCGGAACCAAGCAATGGAAGGTACGCGTGTGGGGCAGCTAGGTTGAAGGAGGAGGAGCAGACACTGAGAGGGAGGGGGGGGGGAGAAAACGAACCCAACCACGCAGGGCAAAATTAACACCAATACCAGCAGAAGCAGAAGCAGAAGCAGATAATAAAACTTGCTTCCCCCCTCTCTTTGCCAGTCGGCAAAAGGTCGAAAGCGGCTGTGTGTGTGTATGTACTGTAGGGTACTGGTGAGGAGGACTTTGGAGGAAGTAGTTTACAGCCCGTAACATACAGCACGGCTACAAGTTCACTAGGTCACCGGCACTTGATTCCCACATTCCTCCTTCCTCCTCCTCCTCCTCCTCCTCCCATCGGATTCAGGGCCGGCCACCGCACCAGCATTTGTATTCCGGCTCCAATCACAGGTCCGACTATTTTTACAATGGTACAGGTAAAATAAATTCAACCGCTGCAAATACTCATTCCATTTATGCTCCCGGACCGCCTAGTTGAAAGAATTTTGAGGGAGAGAATATCCACCGGGGAGAATTTTTAAAAAAAGGCCCCTTGTTTGTTTCTAGAATCAACAGTTCCCCCAATGGCGAAACTGTGCGGTGGACCCTTACCCGTTCCTGAAAACGTGAAGTCAGCAATACCAATAACCTTGCACCTGTAGCATAGGGCATCGCCAAACAACCACAAGAAGTATGATATGATGCGGCATCGGAAATAGCTCCTTGCAACAAGAGGGCTGGATGATTCCATTGCCTACGGAAAAACTACTCCATTGATCCCTTGAGAAGTAGGGAAGGAGGGTGTGGAGTTAAGTTAGGGGAGCACAACACGGAGGTCTAAGGTACTGTGCTTGTGCTGTGCTGTACCCTACCGGTATCATATCACAAGTTGAGCTAGCCCCCCCATAAATACGATACACCTCAACTCGTCAAGAAAACCGCATTTCCAGCCGGCGAACCAAAAAAAAACCCCCCCCGCCCGCTTCCATCCGAGTAGCGATCACCCGATTAGATATGGACTCTTCAGAACCGCAAGTAACTTATATAATGCCTTCAATAATAGATAACAAGGGCGGCAACAAAAAATAAAAATATAAAAAATAAAATAAACGACCGTCGTTACCGTTACCGGATCTAAGTTGATGTGCGTTTCAGATACAGTACCGGTGCTGTTTCCTTACGCTCTAGCAGCTAACTTGACTGCCAACCAACCAACCAAACCACCAAAGGGACAGGACCTCCCTGCCGGTACCGTACTCGAGCACTTGTGCTCTAGTGTTATGCCAACCACGAGGCCAAAAGGTAAGACAACAAGTAATAATAATAAAAACCTCCCGCAAAAGCCCAATTCCGCCGAGCCGAGCCGAACCAAGATCCCAAGATCTCTGGGGATGTTTGAGCTTCGCACATTCACCGCCCAAGCCACTTCCATCCATCCATTTACGCCAAATTCCCCACCCCACCAATAGTCTCAGATCATGAGCGTCTCCCAACCTCCACGTCTCAACAACAACAACAGCAACGGCACAACCCAAAACCGAGCCAGACCCGATCCAGTCATAATACGGTACTCTACAGTAGAGCTCAATACCGGCCTCGTGCTCATCCCGAATTCATGGGCCTTGGAGAGATTTCGTCCTACCAATTGTACCCTAAACAAACAACCTCATACGCTACTCACTGATAGCAAACTGCACGGGCACGAATGCTGCATCATACTGCACCCCCCTTACCCATCAACCCCGCCCATGACCTCCATACCCTTCAGAAGCAACCGGACCCTCTGAACAACCATCGGCACCGGCTACGGCGGTGGGCCTCTAAATTCATGATTCGGAGACAATAGCTTCTGAGAAGAGCTGGTACTCTTCCGACAACACTACAACCCAGGCCCCTTTGTGCCCGTACTCGAGCACGGTCGGTGTTAAACGTTGTAAAACCAGTATTCACTACTCACAATCCCATTAACCCGTTCAACCAAACCTATCGTGGGCCGACGCTGTGACACCCACCAATAATCCTGACAGCGAATCACAAGAGGTCCCGCTGCAACTGGATACTATATACTACAGGCACAGCACTATCGGGCACGTAACCAGCCACGGCATAGGTTACGACAAAAGTGCGCAGACAACTTATGGGATGTAGAGAGTGGGTGCATATATCATGCTACTCTTTCCCCATAACTCTTGCCAATACATTATAAAAAGGCTCCTCTCAACGCCTTCACCTCGCCAGGGGCAGTCCCGTAAACTCGTACCCCGACACACAGCAAGTCATAAATTAATATGTCGAGAAGAAAAAACCCTTCCAACGTCATGGCAATCGGTAACGTGCCCACAGTACCGCATGCCCATCCATACCAATTCAGTCCAACCCGGTCACCAAGCTTCCACCGCAGCCTCGCATCAGAGCGAGCACGAGCCAAAACTGCATGTGCACAGATACCAACCAATATACCGGTAGGCCGCTGAGAGCCTTGCGCTACGTAGCTAGGACCAAGGCATGACGCACGCACACGCCAGCTAGTAAACCATGGCATGGGGAAGTAATGGGTAAAAGTGTAGTGCGGTGCTTTGTGAGACAAAGGAGACCCTTGCTTGCTCGGGTGCTGTAGGTTGGATTGGTTAGTTCGCCCAGCCAGGGGTTTTGCCAAATCGTGCGTGTGTGAGATCGAGCATCGCCGAAGCCTTGGGGGTAGGTGGTAGACCCTGTTCCAGTTTTGGCGGGATCCTTCATGCCAATGGAGGCGCCGGGGGGGTACAGTGTAACGGGAAACCGTTGTGCTTGTTCATCATATAGTATCACTCGTAAAGTCAGTATCGGGCCGAGGACATATTTTCTTCCTTTCCTCTCCTCCTCTTCTTTCAATTGGGTGAGGGTGGGAAATAGTTGCTTGCACTGGGGGCCCCGAAGTAACTCGTAGGGGGGCGCCTATTCTTCCATTAAGCTAGCACGGTCAACCGACCAACGATGTCCCTTTCGGGTGCAGAAAAAAAATCCCCCATCCAAAAACCCATCTTCACAAGTATGATAACGCCCATCACTACCCACTCTCTCCCTCTGCCTCTGCCTCAACCCCACTCCAGACCAAATGTGCCCTCACAGGAATCCCCTCCTCCACCAACCTCGACTCCACAAAATCAAACGCCGCGCCCAACTGAGGGAAATAATAAGCCGATTTATGCCTCCCAGTGACAAACGTACTCTCCCCATCACATACCCAATCCCCGTCGTGGCAAAAGCTCACATGCCTATCCTCCAACACACTCTCTAACGGCTGCCCCTCATTGGGGTCAGAGAAGCTGACGACGGCAACAATATTCCCCACGGCGCTAGACGGGATGCGCTTAACTGCTTTGCGCAGGACCTGTGCTCCCTGGCTGAACCCGCCGAGCACGATCTTGGACTGCGGGCACTGCTCGACGGCCAACATTACCATGGTAGCCATGCTTTGGGCTCCCCGCTTGCAGCCGCCCCTGATGAAGCTCATAATGTCTGCGGCGTATGGGAGCACGCCCTGACCTATGACAGTGTAGTCAAGGTTCCCCTTCAAGTAAGTAAAGAAGCAGCGGCCCAGGGCGCTTCCAATGTTCCCGGTGTTGCAGGTACCTCGGGCCCAGATTATTATCACGTCTGCGCACACTCCCGAGATCAGGTCGTCTATTGTCGCCGGGGGTTCGACTTGCTTTCGCGGAAGAAGAGTGCGGACCTCGGGGGGTTGCTTGATTTCCTGGAAGGGCCGCTCGGGATCATGTTGCATGCGCGCGAAGGCTTTTGGGGTTAGTGGGCAGACACCTCCGAGACCCGAGAGGGGTCTGTTCCGGGTTATGTTTTCCGGGACAGCGAGTTGATTGCGAGGGCGGTAATCGGAGTAGAAGTTAGGTTCGTCGTCATTCCGATCGTAACCGAAGAGGATAGCGAGGCCGGCGGCGGCGGGGATTTCTGAGTCCGGGAATGCTTCGGGGCTATAGTCGTCCTTCTCATCACCCGTGTAATAGTCTTCATCGAAAATGGGTCCGGAGGAGCAACTGGGGAGGAGCAGGATGACTGCTAGGAGGAGGAAGTCGAGCCGTGACATCGGATAACCCTTGGTGATACTGGGGGTTTCGGTACTTGAGTGGTTTGTAGAAGTGAATATGTGTCCTAGGTAGACTCTCCATGATGACTCGGTCCTTACCTACAGTAGGAATCTCCGTTGGTAAGGAGAAGAGAGCTAACGAAAAGCAGGAAACTAGTCCCAAACTAGAGCTATTAAAAAGTCCGACAGCTAAGGGCCCGTTTGGCAAAATGGGACCGTTGCGTTGGGTGACCGTTGCTGCTGTGAAAATGCCCTTCTCTCCATTTTGAAGCGGAAGGGAAAAGACAATCTGTATGGGGGAGAGGAACGGAGCCGTTGTATCCAAACATGCCCTAAGAGGAAACAATATTTTCCCCAAAAATGCCCCAGTAGGCCGTGCCGCAAAACTAGGGTCAAGCATTAGGGCCACCAATATACAGCCAACACCCGTCGGCACACACCTCGGCGGATACAAACTCCGAGTGAGTGATCATGAATGGAAATGTGTGCCCCCCCCCTGCAGTGTTGATAGTGCCGAACTTCCCTACATCACGCTAAAATGCAAACTGGAAAACTAGTCCCCCACTTTTCTAGATATGTCAATCGAGCGGCATCAAAAGCACACTTCAGGTCAAGTTATGATGCAGATCTTTTTCCATCAACAGGAGCACTAAACCTGACATGAGAGTGATGTTAGCCATAGCTGTGAGGTAATGCACCGGTTGATATTTACTAGCCAACATCCAGAGTCATGTGATAGCTTTACACATAGGAGGTTGAAATCTACCAATCAAATTAATACGCTAATTTAACTAGTGCCTCTTGAGCACGATGCAGGGAAATTCAACACTATCAACGCTGCAGGGGATAGGGTAATTCAAGATCCGGTATTGTGCAGGTAAAGCAAGAGAGAGAACGGCAGTAAATTGTTATTTGTTCCTAATTCCCCTTTCCGACACGGAATAATTATGTACCAGATGAAGCCAAAAACCATGCCTCAATCCATCCCCACGTGAGCATATAATGTTATCTTCTTGAATGGTAGCACTCATAAGTTACTACAGGGATCATCAATTTCACAGGAAATTATGCGGGCAATGTGAAGGAACCAGATCGTTCTTTCACTCTTCTTGGTCCCAGTAAGTTGCGCAGAGATCCCCCCCCGTCTCTCGTCCCGGAGTCTGGTTGGGTAAGCACAGTTCTCGATCTGGTTAATGAGAGTCATCTCTGGCATGAAGGGTCTGGAGGGTGTGCTATGGTGGTGGTGGTCTTGGTAAAGCTCTAGGAACCGAATGTACAGAACCGAGTCCGTGCAACTCTGAAAATCTCGCATGCCACCCCTGGTGCTGTGGTCGGCACAGCCCGGAGGATGTTTTCTCTCTTCTCTGCTCTCTGAAGGCCTCAACCTATAATTATTTTTACTGATAATAATATTATTATAGCGTAGGATGTATTTCCCATTCCGAACCCTATACCACCAGATCCGGCTCTTACGATTGATATCATAACTCATTTGGAGGGCAATAGCCTATTAGGTCACAACCCCCAGACTGCCCTTCCACCAGGTGTCGTCGGCTTGCGTCGTGTAGTAGAGGCCTGCCTCATCAGTGATCGATATCTCACAGCCTGAATTTTTTTCATGGGAATAGGATATGGGGGTGGCTCTCAAGGAACATTACACGCCTCCCTTCCATAGCTCCTAGCACCACACCTCGTTGCTTGTCGACTTTTTCTCTCCCTTTGCTTTTCTTGTCAATTAAGACGCAATATTACCAAAAACAGGTAATTATCTCTGCGCGAACCACACCGAGCCAGAAACGGTCTCCTCAAACCAGGTCGAAAGCGCGCCAAGTCCATGATGCTCCTAAAGAAACTACTCGTACTCGTAGTGTCCTGATGTTTGTGAACACGACCACTATTGCATAATGCCAAGATCAGGGCAAAAAGCTCAACTTTAGCGATATGCAATAGCAGTCAGGTTCACAAACGTCAGAGAATTACGAGTAGTGTCCGTGCCGCCCACAACCCGGAGAAGAAGCAAGCCAGCCCCTACAAGAAGTGATTTGCTCGTCGTCTTAGATGCATTAGCACTAATATACAGCCAACACCCGTCCGCGCTCACTCTGCAGATGCAAGCTCCGAGTGAGCAACTATGAACCGACGTATGCCTGGGGTTCTACCAACAGAAAATACCGTATGATTCAAGACACGGCACAGGTGAAGCAAGATAGAGCGGCGACAGAACTGATATTTGTTTCCAATTTCCCTTCCTGATACTGAATAATTTTTCCAATGACACGGCCTACCAATTCGGATAACCGAACGCCTTTCGGAATTCCAAAGCATAGTCCATCGTCCTTCCCGCACATCCACTATTTTCCAACTTTTGCAAAGCCTCCGGTAGCCTGTTTGTCATATAACATGAGCACATATGAGATCACATCTGATATGCTCTTCTTGGAATCGCTCACCATTCTTTAATATTACGAATCCGAGTTTTGTGCTGTACGCCAGAAATGTCAGCTGAGCTAGCGCTTTCACATATTATGATGTGCCGAGGGACCAAATATTGTGGGCGGGGTACGATAAGAGGGGGGGAGGGGTAGTAGTAGTACGGCAGGATGAGTAGATAGAAACTGGGGTGGTTCGAATTCTTGTGCCTTCTCCATCCTCTCCCACAGTCCAACCGCCTTTGATGGGTCATACTGTGATTATTAGACGATTAGTTAGTTCTAATAGAAAAGAAGAAAAAGGAGAAAAAGCAAATACGACTCCGACAACATTTATGCAGTAAGGTTAGGATCGGGAGCTGCTTACACATGCTTCAG
>Ga0307510_10012657_pt1 | contig 10009 bp, 9 predicted proteins | sample 12_EM_MG_FD_207224 | JGI IMG/M metagenome (GOLD analysis project Ga0307510, IMG submission 207224) | Populus trichocarpa ectomycorrhiza microbial communities from riparian zone in the Pacific Northwest, United States - 12_EM | ecosystem: Host-associated > Plants > Roots > Unclassified | place... | reverse complement strand
TGTTCAAGGTTCATTTTTATAGTATAAGCTAACTTAAGTTACAGAAAACAACTTAATACTACTAATACTATTTATTCCTGGACAATAACTCTCTCTTAACAGCTTCATGAATAGTAGCCACCAAACAATATCGGTGCCCACTCCATCTCAAAGTAAAATGCTCAAACTGCTCACTTTTCAGAAAGGTAATAGCGCCTACTTTATATACAAACCTCCGTTTTAGTTCAGTAATACAAAAATCCCCATTTTCAAACTCTCCCAAAGGACACATTGACGCCCAACCATTTTTCACATCTCCACCGTCCACATGAGGCTCAGTAAACACATTAACTAAACACGCTCGCAAAGTAAAACATTCTCTTTCGTCAGTTGTGAAAAGTCTCCTTGTTGCGTCCGGACATTTTTTAAGTATTTCCTCATACTCCTGCATGCACTCCATATCAACAGCTGCCAATAAGATCCGTTGAGCTCTTGTTAAAACACCCATTGACTTGAACAGGGGCCATATCACTATTTCCATCCTCGTTTTTACCTTTGTATCTCTAGTAGCAATACTTCCAAGATGAACATGTCCTCGCTCCATCCAAATACCCCAATGATAAACTCCAGCTCGTGCCCACGGTGGCCAACAAAGGTGTGGATTTGAAAGAAGCCATTCCTCGTACTCTTTATGTCGTGAATCCCTCGGCATTTCTGGTGGATTAATCGATGCGTATTCCTCAATATTCCAGCACATGGCCTTTTCCACATAGTTCCCAATCTGCTCCCCGTAAACCAGCTTCAGGCCTGCACCAAACATAACAAATATTTTTTCATAGTTCCCATCCAAAGCCACATAAAATCCTTTCTCTCCTACATCTATCTGCTCAAAGGTTGATCCAAGAGACTCGGTATCCTCAAGGGTGCAGGTGGTTGTAGTGAGAGGAGCACGCTTTCCATCACAGCTGACATTGAAAAATACCTCAATGGTATTACCTATTTTATGTAATTAGTATACAGTATATACTATTAACTGGTTGAAGGTTGAACTTACAATTGCTTCCGAACACGTGCTTAAAGGTAGAATCCCCTTTGTCTCGTGCTTTCTCTGCTGCCTGTTTCGCGTTTCCTGATAGCCGTAGTTGAGAGGCCAATTTCTTTTGTAGATTGTAGTCCGATAGTGCTTTCAGGCCTTGTTCATTTTGTCGACATTCGGAAGGTAGAAAATTGAGTGGAAGGATTTTGGCTTTGAAAGGTGGAGGCAATTCCTTTTTTTCTCCTTTTGGCACATAAGGTGGAGCCTTGAGAATGCCCGCAGGGGTGCGCATTGAGGCCTTTGGGTAATCCATGTTGAGTGTGGAGAGTGAATTGAGCCTGAGTGGTAGGTTGCTTTCGAATGGTAGGATTGAAAAGGAGAGTTACAACTCAGTCTTTTACAATCCAAAGCCAGGACTACAGTCCAATGCTTTCCGGGGTACCAATGGTTGAAGAAAGTGACAGGAGAGCAAGACGGAATAATTGAAGAAGTGAAGGATTTTACAAAGGAATTATTTGGCCAATGGAGCATTTAAATAGGGGGTGCTATCCTGCCGAGATTTGTGGTTGTGGTCGGCAAAAAAAAACAACCAGTCACAGCTAGCTTGGTGGACAAAAAAAAAATACAACAGTCACAGCCTTATGGCTGGCTTGGTCGGCCAAAAAAAAAAGCCCCTATCACTATTAGCTCCGTTGGCAAAAATAAACACCACAGTTCTGGTTAGCTTACCAGCCAAGATACAAACTCATAGCAACAAGACCGTGCACCATAGTTCATGGTATAAGGGAATGTCTCAATCGTTTTCATGGTATACTGAACGTTTACCCTAGAAATTAATATTTGATGTGGAGAAATCTCTTTATGTGGTGTTGAAAGGGCGACCTGATAAGGAGAGTTCCGTTGCCGTCGATCATGGGCGAATGGTTAAGGGCCTGTTTGGCGACCGTTTCTACTGTGAAAATGGCCTTCTCTCCGTTTTGAAAATTAAGGGAAGGAAAAGGGCGATTTGCATGGGGAAAGGAACGGAACCGTTACATCCAAACAGGCCCTAATTTTGTCAACGTGCTATAGCAATAAATCGAGTGATAAGAGAAAACAAGCAACTACCTCCTCTCTGTCTACCCGGATATCTAAAACCTATCAGAATATTATTAAGTTTAAATGGTGTGGCTCAAGACTGAAAAACCAACAGATACCTGCTGGCATTTTCAGATATCTGGCGGCATCTTCAGATATCTGCAGATATCACCCACACATCAACGAAATATTGACTTGTCACATGGAATATACCGAAAGCCTGCCGCCGCCGCCGGGCACCCATGAAGCCTGCAGGCTTCCCCAACGTCTGGCCTACGAAGCTCGGGTCTGTCTCGCGCTGGCCTGGCCTGGCCGGACTGAAAGCCGCCCAGTTATCTGTAGGCCGACCTGGCCGCTTGCGAACACTGGATGGACACGATCATGCTCGATCATAAATTTTTGGTGCGATCGAGCTCGATCAATGCTCGAGCATGGGCCAAATTTTCTGCTCGAGGATGATCGTGTCCATCACTGGGCATTGGGGTTGGTGACGGTTGCACGATTAGGTAGTATGGTATCAGAAGAGTTACGGTATGTTTGGTTGAGACGTTAGCTAAAGCAGAATTGTTTGGGATGTTTTAGGAATTGGCACTAGGGTAACTTAGACTAGAGATTAGAGGTTGAGGCTTACCAGGAGTTGGAACGTATCAGTGTCACACTATGATTGTTAGGAAACAGACAGCTGTGTCAGGACCGCAAAGGATCACAGAAGATGGGAGAAACAGTGTAAGAGGATGAAACGAAATGGATGGAATTAGGGAAAAGAATTTTCGGGAAACTTCTGAGGGGCTGGGTGGATCGAGGGCGAAGATAGGAGAAAATGGTTGAGGGTGTTGCGGACCAAGAGTTCTTTCTGTAAAGTCAAGTTTATATATATATGTAGTGCACGTCCGGAGACGTATGATAGAAAGAATAAGAATCCCAATCCGCTCTCTACCGAACATAGTCCGATTTTATTATAGGCATCTGGTTTTTAACCCTAACCTCAATGTGCGGAGAAAAAAAAGCCGTTTCTGCAGATTAAGGTCAGGGTTGATACACGTGACTTCCAGTGTTTCAACATTTTGTGATCACTCGGCTTTCATGAAACCTTACTTCCGGAGATAAAACTTTCCAAAAGAGGGGGGTGTCCGAATAAATGCGCAACAGTAAAAGACGCAAACATAAGAACTAGATATTGGATGTATGGATAAGCTGGCGACATTGATTTACTTTAAGATGGTCTAGAAGCACACACACCGTGTTGCATTTATTGTTCTAATCTAGCCGAGAGTAGCTAACAGCCTGACGGCTTTTGCAAATATCTACTCGAGTATGAATGGCCTGGGTATCTGTCGGTTAATTTATGTAGTTCAGTTTAAAATATGTCATAAGAGAAGAGCTTGGCCAATCAATGTTGGGTTTTACGCGAGCAGCACTCGTTGCTCGTTGTCATGGTATCTGGCGGCTTTACCCGGGATCTGACGGCTTTACCCGGGCACCTGGCGGCTTTTCCTGAGTTACCTTATCCTCTGGACTAGGCGGTTGCCTGGGCGCCTGCAGTCTTTGGCGGCCGTTCATAATTTAAGCCGGACTGACCTAGGCTTTTCAAAATCATGGCCGGACTAGCCGCTTGTGAACACTGATATTAGTAATAGAGCTCTTTCAAGGTCATTATCAAACAGTGTCAAGGAAACACAATGCTGGTTGATACTTCTACGTTAGGGATTCCCCTATCTAGACCGAAAATAGAAGGGTCAAAGAGACAGCCGTAAAGCACTATTCCATCTGCTGCTGAATTGGAGGGGGGGTGGATGTCAGATAAATGGTGGTTTCTTTTGTACATTGTCATGCCCGCCGGGTTGGACCTACGGGTAGTGTCCGGTGCAATATGATATGATAGAAAACTGTAAGAATTAAGTTATATTTCTAGGGAGAGTTGACGACTAAGCTATTTTTATCTGTCCAGGGAGTGCATTTGCAGCCAGCGAGCATTTCGTGAGCTTGCTTGTACTTCCATAGCCCATGCTTAAGCACGATTAATGCAGGATTTAGCTATGATATCTAAGGTAGGAGCATGGGTATGAAGTTAGTGATTGTAGTCCCAACTGTGCCTGCGGGGAAACTGGGAGGGGGTGCAACGAATAGGGGATTTCTCGGGGAAAAAGTAAGCCAAGGCCAGGACCACAAAAGATTGTTTGTAATTGATCCCTGTTAGCTACTCCCTCGGTTTCTCGGCAGGCTGGGTGGAGACTGGTGAACATTCCCTCAATGGCCAATAGCCCTCAAATCCCCGGACACCCTTGGTAAAACCTGCCTGTAGTTCTGCGTGTCTTCATGTATATTCTGAGGGATCTCCTATGGCAGAATAACTCACCGAGGTCGCAGGGGCCCTTTGGTGGAGTTTAAGCGACCTTGCGGCACCTGAGGTCTGTGAGGGTGTGCGTTTGGGGTTCGTGCGTGCCTCGGGGCGCAGTTGGATGGGCATCATTGGGGAATTTCCAGCCCGTCACCTGTGAAGACCGCCAGAATCCCTTCACCGAAAAAACCTCTGTTGTTAGCTTGGCGTAGGGTGTTTTAATTTGCCTGGGACACTCAGTTTCTGATTTCCCGTGGGTTACCGTAGAATCACATAAATTAACCACACAGCTTATCCAACTACGGTAAATTGAAGATTTGTGGATTATCTTCGGGGCCTTACTTACATGAGCTACATTTCGGGTGGTTGAGGCCTGTTCCTAAGGGAGGCTTATTTATGGAATTCTTCAAGAGGACGGTATGCAAATTACCAAGATAGCCGCACCGGCTACTACAATCACCACAAAGCGATGGTAACTGTTGGCCAAAATAGAGGGCATGCGCGAATCCAGCTTCCTCTTGTCTATAGACATTAGGAATTGCTCCTGGGGAAGAAGTAAGAAAAGAGTGTACCGTAGCTGTCGCGATCATTACTTGTTTTGGGAATAGAGGCTGCGCCCTTTGTCTAAAGACATAATCTTGTCGCGACTAAAGACCCTCTCATAAGACCAACTGCCCTACACTGCCCATAATATAGCCACGAAGATATAAACATCACTGTAGGTTCATATTGTGCCATTAGCACAGCTTGAGCCGGATTTCTCGGACACTGTATCCCTTAGTCCGTCAGTGCGCCCAAGAAGTTTGTGGAATATGTCTCAGTTGAAATGCCAAGTAATCGTTTCCGGTTAAGGAAAGCTACTATCCAAATAACGTCAATCCATTTTCGATTAAGGAAGAATAATTTCCAGATCCCCTCATGGGCTGAACGAGACCTCTTGGGCGCAGCACCCGACCGACGTATTATGCGATACTAGGCAACAGTTGCTGTTCAGGCAGCAGCGAGTTACAAGTACGGTAACATGAGGGAATCCCCACTTTCGTTTAACAAGGCCTCGCCTTTCCCCCACCGGTGAGAATATCATCAACCAACGATACTCAAAAACTCCGGCTTCTGGACAGTGCAAGCAAGAAACAGTCCAAGATGTCTCAATGCACCATCCAGGATAGTACGAACTGTCTCAATACTACAAACAACCTCACGATTGCCGATAATCGGTCTCAGTTCCTAACCTGGTTATCACCCCTGGATCCGGGTCTACGGCATCTGGACATCCAAGAACGCCGTGTCCAGGATGTTGGAGAATGGCTCATACAAACAGAGGAATTTAGAAGATGGAGCGGATTGAGTGGGGGAGGTGAGGGTGATAAGGCAGTTCTGTTTTGCTATGGAGATCCAGGTGCCGGCAAGACATTTATCAGGTAATAAAGGTCATCCTACATAGAGAGAAGTGAGCCCGTGCTAAAAAGGGGTGATGGCAGCTCGCTCGTAGTGGACAGATTAAACGATCAAGCGAGTGGAGAGTGCGCCCCCGTTACGTGCTTTTACTTCGATTTTGCAGCGCGAGATGAGCAGTTTGCAACCAACGTATTAGGCTCCTTACTACGGCAGATGGTCAGCGGAACGGGAGGGATCCTGGAGGAAATACGAGGGACCTTGCGGGAGCAGAAAGAGTCCACTGGTGGGCGCAGACCGCAACTTGTGGATATTGTGAAGATGCTGCAACTCATCACGTCTTCGCAGCGCACATATATCTGTATTGATGCATTGGACGAATGTACGGCTGCTCAGCGATTCAGGCTTTTTGATTCGTTAAAGGCAATACTCGAGAAGTCCCCCAGCGCTCGATTATTCGTGACCGGAAGACCGCATATCAGGGATGAAATTGAAACGCGGCTTCATGGACGTGTGGCAAGTGTATCTGTAGGCCCTACCTCAGACGATATCACCAGCTTCCTTCGTGCCAGACTGAGCGGTGATGAAACGCCTGATGCTATGGATGCGAATTTGGAGGCAGAAATTTTGAAGAAGATTCAGGAGAATATAGCAGAAATGTGGGTAGAGAAAATTATGCTGATAATCCCGTCCCACACTATCCGCTGATAGATGTGTCTAGATTTCTACTCGTTTCCATAAATATTGAGGCAATCTTGCAAGAATCGACCATACATCGGAGACGTGAACGGCTCAACAAAATGACAGAGGGGCTAGGACTGGGACATGCCTACGGTACGACGATTGAACGGATAAAAGCGCTGGGCGGGGATAAATCACAACTTGGGATGGAAGCTTTAATGTGGATAAGTCATGCGGAGCGGCCGCTGAGAGCAAATGAGCTTTGCCACGCCTTGGCGGTCAAGCTAGGCTCACCACATTTCAATCCCGAGAACGTCCCCTCTATATCGACGTTAGTAAACTGTTGCCAAGGGCTTATTACTGTGGATAAGGAATCAATCGTGCGACTGATTCACTTTACTCTTAAAGAGTATCTTTCCGCTCATCCCCATATTTTCCGTGGACCTCACTCGGCAATTGCAGAGGTCTGCCTGACCTATCTAAATTCCGAGCAGGTCAAGGCCCTTTCCGCCGCCTACCCCCACAACCTTGAGACACCCTTCCTCGGATACTGTTCCCGATACTGGGGAGTCCATGCGGAAAGGGATCTTTCAAGCCACGGAAGATCACTTGCACTAGAGCTGTTTCGAGATTATGGTGGCCACATATCTGCCCAATTGCTTCTTGAACAAGTAACCTATTCCGGTTTTCGGAGGCAGGAGATGAAATTCGGATTTAGTGGACTGCATTGCGCATCGTTCTTCGGAATTGTGGATGTAGTAGCTGATCTGATAGACTTGGGAAGTTATGATATCAACAAAGGAGATTTTTGGGGGCACACTCCACTTGCATGGGCTGCTAAGCATGGACACGAGGGAGTAGTGGAGATACTACTCGGACAGGCAGTAGTCAACCCCGATAAGGCAGACATTGAGGGTGACACACCACTGTCGCATGCCGCCCGGGGTGGGCATGAAGAAGTCGTAAAAATTCTACTTCGACAGGTAGGGGTCGACCCCGATAAACCCAATAATCACGGCAACACACCGCTTTCACTTGCCGCCCAGTGTGGACACGAAGAAATCGTAAAAACATTACTCCGACAGGCAAAGGTCGACCCCGATAAGACCGATAATAACGGGGACACACCGCTCTTGCGAGCTGCTTGGCGTGGGTGTGAAGGAGTGGTGAGGGTACTACTCGACCAGGATAAGGTCCGCCCCGACAAGCCAAACAATAACGACCGAACGCCGCTCCATGGTGCCGCTTTGGGTGGGCATGAAGGAGTAGTGAAAGTTCTACTGGAGCAGGGCAAGGTTAATCCCAACAACCCAGATATTGATGGCCAAATACCTCTTCATGGTGCCGCTTCGGGTGGAAATGAAAGGGTAGTGAAAGCACTCCTCGCGCGGGACGAGATTTGCCCTGACAAGCCTGACATCCACGGTCGAACACCGCTCCACATTGCCGCTTGTGATGGACATGAAGGGGTGGTGAAAGCACTCCTCGCGCGGGACGAGGTTGGCCCCGACAAACCTGATATCTACGGTCTAACGCCGCTCCATGGCGCCGCTTGTAGGGGACATGAGGGGGTGGTGAGGGCATTCCTCGCGCGGGGCGATGTTTACCCCGACAAGCCTGATGATTACGGTCGAACAGCGCTCCACGATGCCGCTCGGGGAGGACATAAAAAAGTGGTAAGCATATTACTTGGGCGGAAAGAGGTCAACCCAGACCAGCAAGACAGTCACGGCAGTACACCGCTCGCTCTTGCTGCTTGGAAGGGGCATGAGGATGTTTTGAAAATACTACTCGGGAGACAAGAGGTTAATCTAGAGAGTCAAGATGATGATGGCGACACACCGCTCTCCTGTGCTGCCTCTGGTGGCCGTGAGGGAGTAGCGAGAATACTACTCCAGCAGGAAGGAGTTGATCCTGAGAACTCAAATTGTGATGGCCAAACACCGCTCTCGATTGCCGCCCAATTTGGATATTGGAGACTAGTAAAAATACTACTCGAGCGGGGAGGTGTCATCCCCGACCGGCCAGATAATGACGGCCGGACACCCCTCTGGCACGCCGCTCGCGGTGGGCATAAAGAAAGCATAACAATACTACTCGAACGGGAAGGGGTCAGCCCTGATAAGCCAGACAATTATGGCAATACACCGCTCTCGATTGCTGCTCAGGGTGGGCATGAGGGTGCGGTGCGAGTATTGCTCGGGAGAGAAGAGGTCAATCCCGAGAGGCCAGATAAAAATGGCGACACGCCGCTCGCGTGTGCCGCTTGGGGTGGAGCTGCGGGAGTAGTAAAGCTACTACTGGAGCAAGAGAGGGTTAATCCCGACAAGTCAAATGACGCTGGCCGAACACCGCTCTCTCTTGCTGCTTGTAATGCACATGAGGGAGTGGTAAAAATGCTACTCGGGCGGGAGGAGGTCAACCCTAGCAAGGTCGATAAAGGCGGCCAAACACCATTCCAGCATGCAGCCAAACACGGCCATCTGGGAGTGATTGAGCTACTGCAGCCTCAAGAAGCGGTGACCCACGGCGCATCCTCAGACGGGGAAGACACCACCCCTTAGAAATCCCCGGCATCCCTCCCTTTTGGGGTGCGTTGCTCGCAGCATCTGTTCTTAGCCATCCTTTGCTGCCGGGGGAAGCCCGGTCCGATGTGAGCGCATATCTAATAGTTCTTATCACACCTGTCCGAAACCCGGCATCCAACTTGGGCGTGTGTAGATGCGGATTCCTGTTTACAGAGTAGCTAGGTCCCGGTGGGTGGGGTGAAGTAGTTGCATTATTGTGAGATAGTTTAGTTTTTGGCATGCTCCCCCATCCTATCCTATCCACAATTCCTCTACTTCCAAATACTTGCCCGCTCCCTTTTTATCTCTCTGTCTTTTCCTTCCTTCCCTTTTTATGTTCTTTCCACACTTCTCCCAGCAACAGAATTCTCTAAGTGTGAGATAACATGTATATAGCTTATTTGTTTTAGACAGGAGAGGCAGTATACGATAGTATAAGGATTCTTAAGGCAATTGTGAACTACAGTATATCTAGGCCTTACCTATAATAGGACACAAGTTATCGGAAATTATAAGACTAAATCGGTAGGACAGATATCCCCTTCGCAGTGGCCATGAACAACATGCGTATGAAGGGTGGACAGAGCTCACAAGACAGGCTTCTCATAGTGCTCATCAATCCCAATGGTGTCGAGATCAACTTGATTGCTGACCCCATGTTAGTGGTAAATGGTGATTGCCACGATCATGATTAAGTATATAACGGTGGTAATGCTCGATCATGATCTAAACGAGGGGGCCCCAGGATCCAATGATATGAAACTGGAGGCCGGTTGGGTGATTCATGATGACCACTGCTCAAGCCTAGTGTTCCCAACGGGCCAGGCCGTAGGCCGGGCCAAGGCAGGCCGCTCCGGACGACAGCCTAGGCCCATATAGGCCGAATTCGATCGGCCTACGAAAGCCTATCAGGCCTGATAGGCGCCTATAGGCCCG
>Ga0307510_10012656_pt1 | contig 10009 bp, 6 predicted proteins | sample 12_EM_MG_FD_207224 | JGI IMG/M metagenome (GOLD analysis project Ga0307510, IMG submission 207224) | Populus trichocarpa ectomycorrhiza microbial communities from riparian zone in the Pacific Northwest, United States - 12_EM | ecosystem: Host-associated > Plants > Roots > Unclassified | place... | reverse complement strand
ACGGACAGTAGCCTGATATCCTCTGTGTCTGACCCATACTGGGTAAGCCAACTACCGAAGGAAAGCTTGGCGTCTACGCCAGGAACGAAGTTAAACTCTTTTTGAAGCTTTTTGAAAAGGTAAGGGGAGTGGAGAACGTGCCACGCTGCGACGACCGCAGTATCGCTGAATTGACATTTCCCGGGATATTTTCCGCTGCTGTGGCCTTGGACGGTGGTGTTGGGGAAACCACAGAAGTGGCATCTGCTGATATCCTTGGGCCACGAGAAGGTCGACTTCTTCCAATCGATCCAGCCCATCCTATAGCCGAGGCTAGTGCATTCGTAAGGGCGGTGGGGATTGACCGAACAACCCGAGTAGCCGATGTTACCGCATTCAGCATGACAGGGGGAGTGCTCCTGAGATACGATCCGACACGTAAAGCAACCGGAGAATCGCTCCATAAGGAGTTTGACTGATATGGCGTGCTCCTTCCTCGATATAGCTCTGGCTTGCGCAGTGAATCCAGTCGACAGGGTAGTGGGAGGGGGTCGTGGTGGAGATCGAGGAGTGAAACCGTGGCTACTAGTGATTTCCTGGGTTGGAACCGACGCCGAGGAACCTTCGATGGCCTTCGTGATAAGAGGATCGGTTTGCCCCTCGCAGATGTCGCACATGAACGCGTTGGGGACGTCGAGACAACAGAGCTCAACGCCATCCATGGTTTTGGAGATGGCAGCTCGGCGACATGCTGAACCTTTGAGGACGTTCGCCAGTTCCTCTCTGCAGCAGTGCCGGCTTTCCTTCGGCATCGGAGAAGGAAGCGTGCTGTAGATAACGGCGATGAACGACTCTTGACCACTCCTACCAGCTCGTCCTGCTCCCTGCACGAAATCATACAGACCGAACGGGGACTCTAGGAAAATGACAGCATCGACTCGAGGATAGTCGACACCGTGCAGAAGGGCGGTAGTGGAGACCATCCATTTTGCCGAATGTTCGCCCGACAGCCAGGACGCGAGCTGAACCTCTTTCTCCTGATCGGAAAGTCTGCCATGGTAGGTGTGCACGGGGAATGGTGGAGAGCTGGCAATCTCTTCTAGGAGATTGATGGTCCGAACAAATATGATTCCACGAATGGCCTGGTCACCTTTCCATCTTTCCGTCAGCAGGGATGCCAACTGGAAAGTGACGGAGAAGACCGTGTGCGGAGACATCTTGGCGAACTGGAGTCGATGATTGGGGCGGGTGGTGGGCGAACGTAAGACCAGAGTGTTCGCAAGAGAAATCCCATAGGTGTTTGCTAGTATCCCTTCATGGCTAGGCACGAGGGTGGCGGTAAGGAAGATTTTTGGAACCGTGGCCTTCTTGAGGTGAACGAGCGCATGCATCTTGGGACGATACGATTCGGACAGGAATGGTGAATGGGCCTCATCCACGATAATCCGAACGACCACACCGTCCGTGATAAAGCTGACGGTCTGGTTAACACCTGCCATGCACGACGTGTGAAATGAACTCACGATTTCGCCTCTTCAGTAAAGATATCATCGGTGATCATGATCACGAGTTTCATGGCTGTGCGATCAGGACTGTCGGCAGAGTTCCTGTCGCTCCAGACCATGTGCTTGATCCCGAAGGAACGCGCCTGCTCAGCAAGCTGTCGGCGAAGAGCGGTATAGGGGGTAATAACGACGGTGACCCCTGTGCTCTCGGTGAGAACTGGCCCGAAGATCGCGACAGACTTCCCAGCACCGGTGGGTAAAACCGCGACGATGCTACCCTGTTCACCGGTGAGAACCTCGAGCAGAAGGCGTCTTTGATTATCGCTCGTAAAGGTCGATCCATGGCGTTTCGTATAGAGCGACAAGACCTGAAGAAGCTCGTCATCTCCCCAGGCCATGGATGGAACGGGTATCGGGCTAGCGAAGTCAGGTTCGAGGGTCGACTAAAGAGGAAGGGGTTAGAGAGAGCTAGGGGGGTTATTAATCGAAGGCCCACATCTGCGATTGCTGAGGGAACTACGTGAACCTCACTGGAGGTCGTCGGGAGGAATTGGTTTCTGTGAAGATCGTTCGAGGCCATCGTGACCGTGGAAGCTGAAAATGCCCGGAAGGTGGCTTCCGTGAGCACCCTTTCACATCGCAGCGCAAGCTCATGCATTGAAGACGAAAGGTCGGAGTTGATGACCATTCGGATAAAATTCATGATCTCGTTGGTAGAAGGGTGTTGAGGAGGAGCATATTCGGAAGGGCTCCACCATGTCGGCTCACGCGGCGCATGGATATAGGGAATCGGTCGGTTTGGAACAGTCTCCGGACCGAGGCCAAAGAAGCTGTGAAGCTTCTTGCACCAGTGGAACGACAGGTCGAACAAAGAGGCCTGTTCGCCGGGCAGGTGATCGATCCTTTGTCCGTAGGAATGGTTGGCAACGCGGGTGCTGTGACCGGCCTGTGAATCTCCGAACTTCTGGACGGAGGGGTCGACGATCGGAGGAAGGAAGACTCCCTGTATATTTACGAGGACATGCCGAAGGTCCAGTCCAGTGAGTCGGCATCCGAAATATCGCTCGGTGTACTGAGCAATCGCCACGGACAGCTCCCTTGGCGTGAGCTGCCGACCTTTGACGACATAGAGGAACTGGGAATACGTCGCGTGCTGCTCGGTCCACCCCAAAGCGGCGGTGAGAAAGACCTCGACAGGGCGAACGATGGCAAGGTAGTAGATTAAGAGCTCCACAACCTTCTCTGGTGGAAAGTGGATAACGGTCGACCTGCAGCCTCTGGTGGTCGAAGTCTTCAGATTAGTCCGAAGAAGGAATACCAGGCCATGCGAGATCAAGAGGTTCCGGGGGCTGGAGCCGTTGCAGAATCGGTCATCGACGACTTCGGAGAGTCGTAGCGGTCCAGAGCCGGTAGAGTGTATTAGAAAGGCGATGGCCTCAACAATAGGCTTGACCAAGTGGAAGAACTCCTGCGACGCGCTGGGATCGACCGCGAACTTCGCACCGTTGCCGGCAGCCAGCCCGGTGGGCCGAAGGAGGGAAATCCTGGAGCATTTCGCCATCTCTGAGAGGAGTGGGAGGGTCGGAGGTTCGGTCGCGACGTGCTTGATAAAGGTGTCACCGATTTCGGTGGAGCGCAGGTCCTCGCACATCAGTGGAGGTACCGTCACCTCGATCTTGGTGTTTCCACTCAACGCGAGGAGTTTGTTCCAAGTGTCATCGATGATCTCGTTGAGACCGCCTTGCATCCGGGAGATGACGAGCCTCCGTCCTCGGTAAGCGAGGGCTGTGTAGTACGGGTCGTAAAGGATGTGAGGGTACCCAGGCTCTCTCGCAGCCAGCGAGGATGCGAACTTCTTCAACGAGATAAGCTCATCGGAGATCTTCCTTTCGCCGGTTCCAAGGAACTTCTTGCACAGAGATTGGAGGTTCCTAAGAGCAGCGCGATAAGGACGTGTGGTTGGAAACTATCTCCCGAGCTGCAGACTCACCGCATGAAACCTTCCGTGCCCTTATGATCACGGAGGGTGATCCGCAGAACTACGCATCTTGAAAGGTATAATAGCCTCGAGACGGGCTGGGTTACGAGACCCGGCTTAACGAAATCTCCCCCCTTTCGCAACGAAAGCAAGGCTATGTAAGTCTGAACGGGACATGCTAGGCGACCGACCGCGTTGATCTCGATGGTTTGGTCCCGGAAAAGGACGCAGGAAAGCACTTCCTGGAACCTTTCAATGTCGGCATGTGATGGGGAGGAATCGGCCTTCAGGTAATCCTGATATCTTTGCAGCGCAGCTCGCTGCTCGTCGGAGAATCGAGTAGGGATTTTGTTGGAGGGGAGGGAGAACGTCCTGAGACAGAACGAAACGAATGATATCGCCGTTCCACAATAGCGGCGAGCGCTCTCGGCTTCACGTAAAACCTTCCATGGCCCGAGATACCTAAACGGCAATAGTCAGTGACTACGTATGAAGGTGAAGAGCGAACGGAACTGCTCACCTCTGATGAGACTTCAGCATTACCGAGGCGCGATAAGAGCACTTTATATGCGCGAGCTCTGCGGCATCCCACCAACGAGATCCGTGATCTCGAAGCTTCATCATCCAGTCTGGATCTGAGCTGGCTTCGGGGAACGAGACCAGGGAATGGAGGAAGTCCTGACCCCTTCTGTCAGTGATGTACGGTTGGAGAAGCTCCGGCCATCTCGTAAACCAGTGGATGGACGCACGATCCTTGTCGTGATCAGAAGTGGGTATGTTGGCCTTAGGTAGACTCTCTAGCATTTGTATGGCGTAGGCATAGGCAGACGCAGACGAAGGATCGATTGTCGAAAGAGACCGGTCGACGGAGAAATAACAGCGAAGGTTTCGCTGGTTGAAGAGAGTCTGTACGTCTGAGACACACAGATGGGGTTTAGGCTTAGTAGAGTCGGTATGGTCGGAGAGGTGTCGGACCAAGGTAGACTGTGCGAGAAAGGCCATAGGGCACGGACTCCCATCCCTATCTTGGAGGGGACAGCGGAACCCACTCAAGACCTCCAAACCGTCTACAGGCTTCTGGCCAGGGGACTGGCGGTATCTTTCGGAGTCGGAGGAACGATAACCGACGTCAGAGAGGTGCTTTAGAACCTGAGCATATTCCTCCGAAGGCAGGACGGCTCTCCCTCTATGGTGCTTCTTAGCATGCGTTTGAAGCATATCTAGAGGAACTCCGCGATTGCAGCTGGTGCAGATTACGACGGTTGCCTCATCATTGAGCGCATACCCGTAGCCAGAGAGTGGCTGCTCGTAGCGGAGCCCTATTAATATTTAAGTCACGAAGTATCGCAAGCACAGCAAACGAGATAACTCACTGTCCGACCGGTAAACACCGACTGGAGAGGGTGGCCCCTCTTCAGACTCTGGGGATTCTTCAGTCAACTCGTTGTCGAGCTCAAGGTGATCGTCGTGCGGTGGGGTATCAGCAGAGGTCGACAGATTGAAGGAACTTGGGACGATGTCGTCCTCATCTTCCTCAAGCAAAACTTCTGTGGGGGCATCCGAGACTACGGATTCCATATCCCACTCGCCGTCATCGTCATCGTCATCGTCGTTTCCACCATCACCACCGTCGTCGGACTGTGGATCTAGGAAGTCCCCTCTCGCTCCCATATCGAGGGAAGCGGTCTCATCTCCAGAGAAATCGACATCTTCCATGTTGACGTCCTCTGGCAGCGACGAAGATGATGCCGTTTGTTGGGAGCGAGGGAGGTCGGGGATCATCGTGGAAACCCTGACGGCGAGTCTGTGCTTGCGCTTGTAATGGGCCTTAATCGTTTTGGGTGTTCCTGAGAATTCATCATTGCACACGTTGCACCTGAGATTCACACCAGGAGCCCCAGAGGTAAGGAGGTTCATCGAAGCTGTGTGCGGTTGAGTCGAAACAGGGGGGCAGAATGAAAAACGAGACATACAAGAATCGTGGATGCGATACAGACCATGCTTGGTTCGTCTGTGATCAGTGTATTTCTTTCGGGTGCCAAATGTCTTTGAACAGAAGGGACAAAGGGTACCCATCGAAACTGAATAAACGAAGGTCAGCAGAGGATCGGAACCGCAGTGTTTTGCAGCCATACTGACGAGGTTATTGACGGCTGTGTGACGGGGTTGGGGGTAGAGACGAATCTGGGTAGAGCAGGGCGTGCAGGGGGGGTTTAGGTAGCTAGTAGCAAGGAGTGCGGAGATGCGGGGAGATGTCTGCAGGTTAAAAGCACAGGAGATGAATGGGGATGACCCGAGGGATGCTATTACCTTTAAGTATATGTGCCTGCGGTGGAGAAGGCGGTTGACATCCTCCAAAAAATAACACGGATAAATCGGAAACGATGAAGGTGAGAGTGAGAACAAAGTGAAGGATTGGCACGAACCGGTTTGCATTCCAGTGCCGTGCGCCAATCTCTCCGATCAGAAACTCATCTGTAGCAGCTCCCTAGAACATTCCAAAGAACCCTGAGCGTTCATCAATTCTAGGAGGCGCGCACACCCATGACGATCCCGGAGCCCGATTTATGATAATGCTCGGCAGCACCGTCGAAGCGCAGATGTGCATCTGAGCATCATTCAGCCACCTATTCCTTGCCGCTATTTGCGGGTTAAATTCTCAAACGGCAGTATGTGTTCGTCGCGCTTCTATCATTAGGAAGACGACGTATGTACACTTCAAAAGAAGAGTCCAGCCTGAAAAAAAAACGAGCGATAGGATGAACTGCAATGGACGGGGATCAAAACCGGGCGGGCAAGGTCTGAATCGGTAATGAAGCGGAGGTGGTTCGATCAGTGAGCCATGCAGAGCCACTCTGCACGTAAACTGATGAGCCCGTGCGGAGTATAAGCTCCGCAAGGGTACTCGTATCGCAGCGATGGAAGCGAAGAATGATCTGTGCCTGATGTGGCGGACTTATGTAAATCCATGTGACGCGGGGACCTAGATCGGCTCCAGATCGATTATCTAGGCGATCAGAGGCTCACCGCAAAACCTCCACCGGACACGCTCATACTCGCCCAATTGTTTGCCAGCGGTCAAACGTTGACATCTCACCCCAATCTGCTTGGGTTCCATTCGTTCAATCGTTGAAACCTCTTACCTCGGATGGAATTCCCTTCGTTCTTCGACTTCTCATCATGCGGTATACCGCTTCGCTTGAGATCTGGCCTGTTCAGGCTCCAGAACCATGCACGATGCTACCTCATGCATCGATTTCAAACGTCCGCCTTGCAATCTACTCCGGCCCTTGTTCCCTGGCCATCGGGCTGTCATGCTCGGGCGCTGGCATACGCACTGTACGTTTTTCTGCACCCTTCTATCGGCGGGTCCAAGCTTGAGAAGTTGGAGCGCATCTCCGCTTGAGCGTTGAGGGCTCCCTTTGGCTTTCCGTTTGCGGAGCGTTTGGAGACGATCTTCTTGGAGGGTGCTAATGTGCCATTATATTATAGGTACCTGATGCATCGTACGATCTGCCCGGGCTCTGGTGGAGAGTGTGATAGGGATGGGGGGCGTGGCGAATGGTTCGGATTAGCTGTGGTGAGGAATAGAATGAGACATAGAACAAGGCAGGCCGTCCCTCGCTATGTTACGAGTGTATTCCACGTTTTGAGACAAAAAATCCATTATTATCCACCAAGAGCAGGAGCATCGGACGTAAGGATGTGGCCCTTGTGCCAAGAATGTGTGATTATTCGGATAACTCGAAAGCTTCATAGCCGGAAGCATTGGGAGTTATAGGTCCCTATTCGGCTTCTAGCCGTCTCCTGCCCATGTTCCGGCTTTAAACGGAGCCGAAGTGGCATTCGCCCTCAAACTCAAATCTCAAAACGTCAACAGTAGGCGGGCCTCTGGTCCAATGCTACGCCGAAAAGTGCTTCTAATGTTTTAGGACCTCGTGGTCCCCCCTCCCCACGAGATTGGAAGCCTCACGTCCCAGAATAAACCAAACCGGTTCGACGGCGACCTTTGACGGAGAGGTTTCCTGTCCCTGGAAGTCCGGAGCATCTTCCGCACTTATGAAAAAAAAAATAGTGGTACGTTCGCCTATTAAACATAACATTTATTGACGAGGATATATAAACCAGGAACTCTGCCGCCAGAGCTCCCCATCCACCCGCTGCTGTTCATTAGGTCTACATTCCCTCCAAACGCTTACCCCATATCTACGCCCTCTCGACAACCTCTCTCTATCTCGATGTCTCTATCATACGATGCTCTACACGACATGGATGACGCTCTTCCCGTGCAATACGGATCCCTGGAAGAGCTTCCAACGGTCCGAAGGGAGCATGTCGAAGCATTGGAGGCATGGTCTACGACGAGGTTGCTCAACCTCATCAGAGACTACGCTCCTCACCTTGCGGTAAGCTTCGTGATTTCTACCGGGTGGTGGAAGTCGCATGAGCGAATGCCCGAAGCACATGTGAGTGGTCCTACGCCGCTGTATCCTTACGTCCATGCTAACGCTCGCTGTAGATGTTTAAGTACCTTCTCATGAAGGGGCTGGAGGATATCATGACGATCTTCATTGCTGTCGAACCGAAAGATACGTCGGTTATCGAGGCGTACCTGAAAGAAGCCAATGAGAAGGCGGCACCGTTGTGGAGGAATCAGGGTACTCCTTTCGCGACCAAAGTTAAGCAATGCAGGGAGATCGTCGACCCTGTCCTCCTGATGAACGATCCCACCAATCAGGAGGGTGAGCTCGAGGGGATCCCGCTCGAACTCGTAGCAATGCTGGACGAGATCTTCAAAAAGTATTACGGGACCCCCGATACGCTTTTACTCATTGGAAGAACTCACGACGAAGCGTACAAGGCCCAGGATGGCTACTCCCGCGAGGTCGTACGTCTGTTAGGAGACAGGAATCCATGGCATGGGTCTCGGGCGTTGACCTGTCTTGGCAAGGTATACGGAAGCAATTCCATACCTCTCCTGACGTTGAGCTCGGTGTCGGGCCTCTGGCAAATGTGTCAGTCGGCTTTCCATAGGAACAACCTCTCTCTCGTGAGTCCGGCGTTCTCACCGTGCTGGCTGCCTCGCTGATGTTTCGCGAAGCTTTACCGGTGGATCCAGCCGTTTTCTAGGGCACCGAAGCTACGCCTTCTTGGCTGCGACTATGTTACATCGCTCCACCGTTTCCTCAAGCCGAAGGATAAGAGACACGGCACCGTGTTGAAAGATGTAAGAGCCTATCCCGTATCGAGCTACGTACGGTGTCTGACCAGGCTCTCCAGTTCTATTGCTCAGTGATGATGTGGTCCACCGACCTCCATCTCGTCGGGTTGCTGGATGAGTACGTCGGCCGTCAACCTGCGGTGGCCGACTTTGTTCGAAAGCAGCTCCTGCGGGAGGAAGAGGAGGACTGCATCCGGAAGGCCATAGCGAACAGAAAGAAGGGGTACAACCATTTCAGCGATCTGTACGGATGCTGGCTTTGGTACAGCGGGGTAGACTTCCAGGTCGGGGACGAGGGGTTGGCCGAAGCCATCGACCGCGGCGATTTTATCCGTGCCCTCTTCGATCTCATGCTGAGCCACAGCGTCAAGGTCAGGATGCTCAACAACTACACGGAGTTCCACGAGGCTCGTCGAAGTATCGAGTCCTTCTTTATCACATATAGCAGTCTGATGACTGCAGAAACGAATCCGGTCAGACTCTGGTGGGATGGGGTATACGTCTCCCGGTCCCCCGACCTCCCCTGGATCTCGGTTCCGCTCAGGACCCATGCAAGCTTTCTTCCGCTTGTTGAAAGCTGGATCGCAGACAGCGGTCTCCTCCAAACCTGGCTAGAGAATTTCGAGAACGACACGCCTGTCGTGAACAACCCGGATAGCTCGGACCGGGTCTTTTCGCACTCCATGGCACTACATATCTTGGGTCTCGTAAAGGTAAGGAATCTCTCATAACATGCCGGACTTGTCCCAACGTCTGACATGCACGTCCAAGGTCAAGGCAATCGTTCTGGACGAGAGGCGGAGAATAGCATACAGAAACACACCGAACTGGTTTACGGAGAAGTGCGAGGCTCTCGGCCTTTTCGACACGCGGATACCTGCGTTTGCCCAGCTGTTCTTTTACGAATTTAACGAACAGGAGAAGCACGCCGCGGCAGACCAGGCGACCTCGAGCTCGTCATCCAGGCGCGCTGCCGAGGCATACATCGTCTCTGGGATCCGGCTGGAATCGACCTGTGGAGTTTCCGACGTCTGGTATCGATACGTCGAGAACAACCAAGCCTTGTTCAACGGTGGGACCAGACCATCCCTGCCTGTCCAGCAAAAGCCACGTCACCCGCTGCCTCGCTCCGACCCTTTTCACGAGCAGTACCTCTCGATCATCTTCAAGTGGGAGAAAATGCACACACGACCTCAACCACGCAAAATACAGCCAGCCGATGCCGGTCGCTCTACCGTCGTCTCGGATTCGAGGAGCGTCGTCAACGCCCCTGAACCTTACAGTTCCTCGCAGGTTGAGATGGATTCGACCCCTACTCCCTGCTAC
>Ga0307510_10012655_pt1 | contig 10010 bp, 4 predicted proteins | sample 12_EM_MG_FD_207224 | JGI IMG/M metagenome (GOLD analysis project Ga0307510, IMG submission 207224) | Populus trichocarpa ectomycorrhiza microbial communities from riparian zone in the Pacific Northwest, United States - 12_EM | ecosystem: Host-associated > Plants > Roots > Unclassified | place... | reverse complement strand
AAATAAATTTCAATCTAAATCCCAACCTTGTGTCTTTCCTGGGTACTCCCTTACCCAACATGCGTTTCAATGTCTGAATCTTCACACAGGTAAGATTTATCTCTCTTTTCATGTCACTGTTGATGAAAGTATTTTTCCCTTCATAAAGGCAACACCCTATGCCCCTCAGTCTACTGCCACACCATGTCCTGCTCCTTCCCCTCCTTCTCATGTTCCTCCAGTCTGCATGGTTCCATTGGATAATCCTACCATCGCATCTATCGTGCCTAATGCTACAGCAACCGTGACTATGTCCTCTACACCAGGTATGGCTTCCTGTTCTCCTACTAATAATTCATCCTGCTATGCATCTCCTCTGCCTATAGCACCCGCACTGCCAACCTGCACTTATCCAATGGTCACTCGGGCTCAAAATAATATCTTCTGTCTTAAGCAACTCTCAGTTACCACTAAGCATACTCTTGCACCACCATTCGAACCCACCTATGTCTCTCAGGCTCTCAAAGACCCCAAGTGGCGTAACATGGCAGATGAATTTACTACCTTAGTCTCACATGGCACTCGGAGTCTGGTCCCTCGACCCTCTGGGTGTTTAGGATTAAACATCATGCAGATGGCACAATGGATCGGTTTAAGGCACGTCTTGTGGCTAAGGGATTCAATTAACGCCCAGGTGTCGATTATACTAAGACCTTCAGTTCAGTCATCAAACCAACCACCATTCACCTCATCCTCTCACTAGCTCTGTCAAATAATTGGCCTCTCAAGCAATTCGATGTTAATAACGTGTTTCTTCACGGTCAATTAACTGAGCAAATGTTTATGCATCAACCTGCCGGCTTGATTGATCATTCCCATCCTCATCATGTTTGTTCTCTTCATAAATTTATTTATGGTCTCAAGCAGACGTTTAAAGCCTAGTACACTGCATTACACTCCAACCTTCTTGCATTGGGTTTCTTTAATTCAAAGTCTAACAGCTCCTTATTTATTTTCGATTGAGATGGCATTCTGCTTTATGTATTGGTCTATGTTGATGATTTAATTCTCACAGGCAATAACAATACATTTTTACAGCATGTTGTCACCTCTTTAGGTGAAACATTTTCCCTGAAAGAACTCAGTGATCTATATTATTTTCTCAGGGTGGAGGTTATTCCAGTTCAACAAGGTTTGTTTCTTTCTCAAAACCATTATATTCATGATCTCCTTACCAGATTGAATATGGCTAGTGCTAAGGCAGTTCACACACCTATGTTGTGTCTATTAAGCTTATGCATGACGATGGTTCAGCTAGTTGTGATGCCACTGAATACAGACGCACCATTGGCTCTCTCCAATATCTCTCGCTCACTCATCCAGACCTGGGTTTTACAGTCAATCCTCTTGCTCAGTTCATGCACAAACCAACGGTAACGCATTGGCAACATGTTAAAAGGCTCTTTCGCTATGTCAAACAGACCATTCATTTTGGTCTCTTGCTGCGTCACCAATCCAACCCAGTGCTTCGGGGGTTCTTTGATGCTGACTAGGGTGGTGATCTTGATAATCGCAAGTCCACCACAGCTTATATAATTTTTCTGGGTAATAACCCTATCAGCTAGCGTACTAGAAAACAAAAGGTTGTGGCTCGTTCCTCTACAGAAGCAGAGTATAGGGCATTGGCTACTGCTGCTTCCGATATTGCATGGATAAAGTCTCTTCTTGATGAACTTGGCCTCATGTTACGTGAACCACCGCTCCTACTTTATGATAACGTTGGTGCCACTCAGCTTAGTCTCAATCTTGTTCTCCATTCCAGAATGAAACATATCGCTATTGATCTTCACTTTGTCCGTGACTTTGTTCATCGTGGCAAACTGCGTGTTGCTCATGTTCACACGGATGACCAGCTCGCTGATTTACTGACAAAGCCTCTCGCTCGGTCTCGTTTCACCTTGTTAAGTGACAAAATCAATGTTGCTGATGGAACGTCCATTTTGAGGGGTCATATAAGGAAATCACCATAACTCCCACTCATCGATGATTTGCTTCTATGTATAGCACCTCTGATTTGATAATATTTCCTAAATAGCTGCAGTCTTGTTTATGATTGTATATTCCTTCATTAGCATTCCTTATATAGTCACAGTCTTGTATTATATATAGACAGTGTTGTAATGCAATAATATTAAGGTTCTTCACCAAATCACTTGTGTAATCCTTTTACTAGAAATCTCAAATATTAGATAAATGTTCTATGTGACTTCTGGGTCCAAGGCGTACGTCTTAATAGATTTACTTGCCCGTATTTAGTTTTGGCTTTTCACAATTTACTCTCTTACGCCCACTTGATGCTCTTTCGGATACAAAAAAACAGCAAGGCCTATTTATATTAGATTCGTTCTAATATATCTGGGTTTCATTCTACAGATTCTCCAAGAACCAGTTTATTTTCATGGTTCATGTTTTGGGTGAATTATAGTATCTAAGTGTTTGGTTATAAGACCCAGTTGTCTTTTTATTAGTGGAACCATCAATTTATTAATGTTGGATCTCTGAAAAAACATTTTGAATCATTTTTTTGTCTGCTTGATAGTGTGGTAAAGATTGTATTTCAAAGTGTTTTTTTTTTGTGCGGAAATGTATCAAAATAATTTATTTTAAGAAAAAAAATAATTTTTAACATTGGCGCATCAAAACGATCAAAAAACACCCCAAAAAATTAATTTTAAGCAAAAAACACAAAATTAAATTTTTAGGCAAACAATGTTTTGGTCGTATTGTCAAACGCCCCCTTCACGTGAGTGTGTAGTGGTAGATTCCTTTGTTACTGTTGAGAAGTATTGAATGATCACTGTAGTCTTCTTCTCTTTCATTCTCCTTAACTATAACAACAAAACAAAAATAAAAACAATTACATAGACAAGCATTCCTCATGACTGCAACCAATAACCCCAGAACATAAATCGAACTCAAGCTTTTTCTGGATTGTAAATCGTGCTTCCATCTGACAATAAGGTTGTAATTTCTTTCTAGTTAGTTTGATTTAAATTTAGACTGATTTGCATGAATGCTTTCTCATTCTCCTTTTTATTTATTGCTTGCAAACCTTTATCTATTTATATAGTTTCATAAATTAGTGGGTTTTTTTTTCTTGTCTAAGATTATTGTTGTTTGATTTCAGATCTTTATCATATGATTGTTGTCACTCTAATTATTGTTGTCTTAGATTAATGTTCTCAGTCATTAAACCTAAATGAGGTTGAACAAATGACAGGCACTACATTCTAAACAAAATGACTTTTTTTTTCATGTCTTTGCTCCTACGAACATTTAATCTAAGCTTCAATTCATAAACACTAGTGGTTGTAATCATTTTAATTTATATATAGTCTTCAAAGAGATGCTACTATGATTTCACATTTGAAACTACTTTGAGATTGATTAATTTGTTTTATACAATGATACTATAAAATGCAATGCCTGCTATTGTTTGCACTTATAAATTTTTCATTAAAATATAATGTATAATTTAGGAGAACACTAATTCATAAAGCAATCAAACATTTTTATACAAGGTCAATACATCTAATAACATTTCACATATACATAAAACAGCTACCTAGAAACCAATTGAAGACATTTTAGGTTGGCAGGTAGATTTGAACGGTAAATTTAATCTTTAGGTTCTGTTACTGAAACATCTTAGATTAAAAGTTTATGTATTATTTTTGTCATAAATATGTTATCTTGGCTTCTATTAGCTAGCTACCAATCCATTTAGTTCATTTGTAGAAAGGTTAGATAGTCCTACAAGTGAAGCTAGATTACAGTAACATAAAATTGTGTTGAACATCTGAAATTGGTAGAACTTTGGTCCAATCAAATCTCCCCCAATCCACAGACAGTAAGTGTGGGATGTGGTTTAGTATTGTGGTGAAACAAATCTAGAACTTGTTGTTTTTCTTTACTATTATCTTTAGCTTTGACCAAGCATTTTATTTTGCGTTAATTAAACTTGCTTCTATACACGCACCTTATGAATCCTTCTGTTACTTATTAGAAAAAAAGAGAGAGGAAGGAATAGGTAGTCTTCACCCGTGTTTTGTCATTATCTGTATACATATATCTTTTTTTTTCATGACTGCATAAGTTTTTTTCAATAAAACGAATTACATATTAATATATCTTGTTAGGTTTCAAATGATCCATAAATGTTGTTATGGTTGTAGGCTTTTTACTTTTATTTACCTCATCCATCCCTTTTAAACATTAAAGGTTGTTCCTTTTAGGTAATTAATTCTTTTCTTTTCATTACCCTATCAAACATAACAATTGATGGGTCTGAAACTCATGATAAAGCTTATTGGACCAAAGCAATGTTGCACATGTTTTGTGGCATTTGCATTAAAGCTATTAAGAGAAGCAAAACTTTTCTTTAACAAAAGCACAACTTAATAACAAATGGGATGGGATTTACAAAGGATTGGAGGGTGTGGAAAAAGTTAATATTTGAAATTGGAGTTGGTTAGAGTAGTGAATTTGGGACTATTTCTGCAACTAGTGAATGATGGAAAACAAAATCCAAGTCAATTGTCTTTATCTTAATCTTTTCAATTTAATTTGTGTTGTTGCATTATTTAATTAATCTTTTAGCTTTATTAACTACATCCAGCTTTCATTATGTAGGAAATAAGAGGAGTAAAGAAGTTTAGGCATTCTAAAATTGAGCTCTTATTATGTGCCAAGTATGACATCATATTTAGTAACATAGTGGCCACAAGGAATAAAGATAACAAATGTGCTGGATTAAGGAATACCAATTACAATGAAATAAATCTTGAAGAAGGAAGTGGCGATTCCAACTTGATGGATTGTGGTTTCAATATATATGTTCTTTTTAGATATTATTGTTTCAAATTGAATATATATATATATATATATATATATATATATATATATTCATTCATTGAATGATGCATATGAATATTACCAAGCTCAAATTGAAATCCATTCCAAATTTGATCTAGAATGTAAATATCAATAATATATATGTAAAATATTTATAGTTTAATACTGAATATGTCAACCCTGGAAGTTCAAAATTTGTAATAAATGGTAAATAAAAGAGAAATTATTAAATGAGCTTAAATGTATGAGAGAAAAAAAAAAGAAAAGAAAGACATAAAAAACATTAGTGTAAACCCCGGATGAAACTAATAACGTTACCGTGAGATGATTATAAACTTGTAAATGAAATAAACGATGGAAATGTAAAATGGTCCCTAGTTGAGAAATTAATACATCCATGCAGGATGGCACAACAAAATTTAAATTTTTAGTGTAAGATCACATACTGATCAATTTTACGCTAACAAGTATAAGTTTCAATCCGATTATTGGATCTGACTGACATTTTTCGAGGAGTCTCCTAACAAGTTGTTATATCTTTAGGTAAAATATGAGAACGATTGGAGTTCAAGAAGATCATAAAAGATTGTCAGCAGTTAGGCAGAAGAGTAAACTAGAAACTCATTAATGGCATTTTCATAAATAAAGGGAAAACACTAGAAATTTTAGTTCATCTTCCTCTATATACAGCCAACTAGAGTTGTAAGGAGAGAGAAAGGAGGAGAAAAGAAAATTTTGGAGAGTTCCACACCAAAAACCTTTAGAGAAACTAAAGTTTTAGGTAAGATAATGAGGGAATAAGAATCTAAACACAATTGAAACAAGAATTAAGAGAGAAATCATGTGATGGAAAGGAGAGGAAGAGAAGAAACACATGGCAAAAAAGAGGGAAAGAAGGGAGGAATGTAAAACTTTGACTAGTTAGCATTCAAAGTTTATATTTTTGTCGGGTAAGGAGTGTAAAAGAAGAAATAAATGGATTTCATGCTTAAAATCCAAATTTGAATTAGGATTCTATGATGTTATATTGGGAAAATATTGAATTGTTGTAGTTGGATGTGTTGTCGATGACGTGGTGGTTTGGAAGGATTTCAGGCTGCTATGCATCTCGGAGATTGTACGGGCAAAATATATTCAACATGTGAAGTCTGTGTGTTTCACATGATGGTCATAGTCTGGTGTAGGAAACTGGAGTCAGCTTGTTCACGATTCCGTTACCACGTATACTGACGGCTTTGTTCCATTCGTTTCCCATACGAAATGAATGGTAATATTTTTTTTAAATTACATCCTTTTTTTATTTGTTGTTTTTTATAAATATATTTAAACGACAATAATTTTTATCTTGCAGGCTACGGTTCTTAGATGTGAGTCAAGCTCAATGGAGCTTTTTGTGAAAACACATGTGCGGAGTGATGACCGCCAAAAAGGGGTTTAGCAGTTCACGGATAGCCTAACTCAACACTTTGTGGTATGTTGGTTTTTAACCATTTTTTCTTAAGTTATTATTTTCTTGAATTTGATCAATTTATTTTTTCTTTGCAGAAGACATATAACAACTGGTTGAAGGAGAGATATAGGGACGATCCTTCAACCTATCTAGATATCGATTCAGATTTGTGGTTGGAGGTAGGATCATCTAATGGACCAGATAGAAATTGGGTGTACAGACTCTCTAACACTACGGTCGAGAACTTGTGGACGGCCTGTGGTGTTTTGACCATTAGATGCTCGCAATTGGTCCCGAGCACTCAAACTCCAGAATTTGAGGCGATGTTGGACTAACGAGTACAAGATCGAATGACCCATCTCAATGAAAAATATGAACAACTCACTGCGAATTATGAAGAACTTTGTCGAGTGATAATGGAGATGAGATCACAAATTTGTGGTATATGTACACCATCTAATTGACCACACGGTCTCAGCGACAATCAGCCTCCTCCTCCTCCAACGCCGCCTCTATTTTAGTTTTATTGTATTTAAACGTACAAGTATTTAAATTTATAATAAATATTTGATTTTTTAAGATAATTTATTTTTATATATTTGATTTTTAATTTGCTTTAATTATTTTTATACTTTTGTTCAATATATTTTTTTAAAAAAACATATTTTTAAATAATTAAAGATGGTATTACTAATGGAATAAGTCTGTCGGTATATTCCAAAGAGTTGGAAAAGAATTACAGCAAATATCATTGTTACTGTTAACTCACCGACGAACTTATTCTGTCGATATATTCCAAAGAGTTTGAAAAGACTTATATCAAATGTCATTGTTATTGTTAACTCACTAATGAAATATGTTTAGGTATATTCCAGAAAGTTGAAAAAGAATTGCAGCAAATGTCATTGCTACTGTTAACTCACCGACGGAATAAGTTTGTTGGTATCTTCTAGAGAGTTGGAAAAGAATTACTGCAAATACCACTGCAATTGTTAACTCATCGACAGAATTACCGATAGCATTCTATCAGTGATATGTAATTTTATCAATGGAATTACATATGGTTCAATTGTCGGTGATATGCTAAATTTTACCGAGGGAATTACCGGTGGAATGAAGCGGGTAATTTTTTTGGCGAACATGTTCTGTCTTTAAAGTCATCGGTAAATTTATTAACAATGGACTCACTCACATACCAGAAATTACTGATGAGCATATTACCGATGGAATTTTTTGTTCGTGATCCCATCAATAAAATAATCACAGACAGACTGTTAGTGTGAATACCAACAGAAAATTCCGATAGTAAAACTATTAAATTTGGTGGTGTTAAGATATATGGTATGCTTGCTTTCCTTTTAGTTGCACCTTATATTACAATGCTATCCGATTTGTTTCTCCTGTTGACCTTGATATCGTTGCCAAAATTTGCTATGCTTTATTTTTAGGTTTAACATTTTCCAGCTATGATGCTAATTTCAACTTCATGTATTCTCATATCCAATGCCCATTTCTATTTTTCACGGGAATGGATGGTTGTGTTGTTTTATGTATGGTTTTTTGTTTATTGTAGACATGAAATGTTTCTTCTTCATTACAAATGGTTGTCTTCCTTAACATGAGACAATAGGATTTTAAGAAAGAAAGTTTCTACCCAAAAAAATGTTTTTACCATTCAAAATTATGTTATATGTCTGTTAGAGAATAATATAAATCATATCTTGGGACCTCACCTAATAACTTAAGCTATTGGGTTGAGATGGTTCTTAGACATGGTATCAGAGTCTTGATGACCAAGCTATCACGAGTTCAAATTTCACCATCCTCATTTATTTGATAAAAAATAAGTACAAGATAATGTGGGTCTATACAAGTTTCAAGCCCAAAAAGATTTCACTTGAGGGTGTATGTTAGAGAATAATATAAATCATATCTTGAGATCTCACCTAACTACTTAAACTATTGAGTTGAGATAGTTCTTTAACAATATTTTCACGTGTGATCTATAGTTAAGCATACCATCTCAATTAATAATTTATTATTTGAATTGATTTATTGTTCTGTGTATGTTTTTTCCAGTTAGTTTGCTTAGAAAGTCTGATTCTATCATTTCTTTTTCCATATCTATCTTGCCTTCTTTTATTCCTAGAGGGCATTTGTTTCTACGTTTTTACACTATTTTTTTATTGGTTTCTTACTTGCAGTTTTTCTTTACCTTTCTTTCTGTTTTCAGTTGTGTAGTCTTGGGCTTTTAACCATCATGCAGATATCATTCCATTCATCATGAAGGGTTTATTTTAGTTGGCCTTTCTTGAATACCTTTCCAATCTAGATTGCTCAGAGTGCTAATTAACAACACATTCAATGTTTTTTTTACTCCTCACCACACGTCAACTAAAGAAATGATTTTTTAATATATAGTTACATTAGAATTTAGATAATCTAAGGAAAAATATGTCTCCTTGTAAAGTCAAAAACAAAAAAGCATGGAGTAAAAAACAAATGGATGGCGAGACTTTGGTCACACAAAATGGTGGGTCCGTGGGAAACGAGAAGCATGCGAATTAGGCTAAAGTTGGGAGTGGAGACATTTTGGATGCCCACTTGTGCCGCCCATAGTGCTTCTTGAGAGGTGGAAAAGACATGGCAAAGAGTGTAGACCCCCTCAAGCCACTTAGGCTGACTCAACCACATCTTCTCCTATATGGGCATTCCCCCTGCTGAAGTCTTGACACGTTGAAAATCATCAAACTACACCATCCAACCGCATTATTCAAAGTGGATTGTCACCTATTAAAAATATAATAAACAAAGTTGTGTGGTGGTTCTACTCTTCATTATTTAATATTATGTATTCTCTCTTGGATCATTATGGATTTGAATAATAATTTTTTAAATTTCTTTTAATTCGATACTCTATTTCTTGTTTTGTACAATTGACTTAGCTTTGATTTCTCAAATCTAAGACAGACATATAATATGTTGTTTATTATATATTAAAAAAAAAATAGGACTAGATGTATGAGCCTAGACTTTTCTGTTTAATGGCTCAATGTGTTGAGCCATAAGACCGTCATAGTGGGTATATATATAATCTTTTTTAAAAATATATTTAGGTTATATATAAATTTATAAATTAAAATATTGAATTCAAATGAATCTATAACTCTAAACGCTGCTTTAACGAGTTGAGCCACATCACTTAAACTATTATTTTTTTTATTTGATGCATTTGTTTTATCCCTTAATTTAAAAAAAATACAATTTCTCTATTTGTTATCAATGAAATAGTTTTTTTATTTAACTTAAAACTAAAAAAAAATTCATTTAAAAAAAAGGTTTTGTATAAAAAATTTACATACACTTTATTATCATATAAATCTATTAAATGAAAATTAATCTATTGGATAAAAAATTTATTGAGTTTGATGGCGTGCATGACTTGAGTCATGAGTTTCGTTGGTTCACTCGAGTTATCATGAGTTTTTTAAAAAACAAATAGGTATTTTTTTCACCAATTTCATCATTTAAGATTAAGTTAATTGGAGATTTAATTTTCCAGTTTGGTTTTTTTTTCAAGATTGTTCTTACAAGTTTTGCATGTCAATCTGGAATGACCTAAAATAGATTGAATGTGTTCTCATTCTAATATTAGATAAAAATATTT
>Ga0307510_10012654_pt1 | contig 10010 bp, 4 predicted proteins | sample 12_EM_MG_FD_207224 | JGI IMG/M metagenome (GOLD analysis project Ga0307510, IMG submission 207224) | Populus trichocarpa ectomycorrhiza microbial communities from riparian zone in the Pacific Northwest, United States - 12_EM | ecosystem: Host-associated > Plants > Roots > Unclassified | place... | reverse complement strand
TCTATCGTAAACGCCACAACATTCGAAACATACTGCCAGATCTGCCCATCATACCCATTCAGCGTAAGCTGATGCCCCCCACCAGACGGCTTCCTCCACTCGATGACATACCGGACAGAGTCATAGGCAACAACTTTCTTCGAAAAGACAAGACTTTTCGTCACATCCTTCGTCCCATCCATAAACTTCACCGAAGAGAACAGATACGCTGCATTGGGACATCTGATTCCTCCCGTCAGCTGAATCGTATCCGGAGCTTTATAGTTGGGCTTGCCTACAATCGCCAATGACAGGACAGGGTCGATCCCCGGAACTTTTGTCGAAGACACATCCGCCCTATAGAGGTCCTTGTGAAGACCGATCCTATTGATATGCCAGTTGCTGTCACCCGTCAACGCAAATACACCCGCCGACCGCAGACTGTCGATCCGAAAAGGAGCAATAGGCTGCTGTAATCCCTTCAACAGCTTCCTGTTGTTGGAAAAGACGACATTGTCCCTTGTAAAAGGAGCACCGGTTCTCGCATATAATTCATTGGTGGTCCCATCTTTATTAAAGAGCTTAGCCTCGCTGATATTGGAGAGCGACCCGGAGCCGGTAAAGACACTTCCCGTTATCGACGGCCATATCCTTGACCCGTGACTATTGTTACGACCTCCCGATCCTACCATGTCACTACATTCCGGATAGGCGGCCTTATAGGCAGCGCTTCCATTCCACAGTTGCTTTAAGGAAGCATGCTTCGCCGAGTAAGCGGCAGTACCCGGAGCCTCTGTCATATTGGTCGCAGGATATTTATTCCCAAAGTAGATGGTATTCGCGAAGGAGTTGAAATAACCATTGTGATTGTATGTCGCCATGACCACATTGGCGATGATGTTGTAGCTGCTGCTGTCACCCGAGGAGCAGTCATCTTCGTAGATCCCGTTGGCTAAAGGCGCATCATGGATATAGTTGTGGTGCAGCTTGTTCCCCCTGGCATTCCAGCCCGTGCTGGTATTCTGAAATTTATAAAAGGCTCCCATGTCGGTGTATTTCTTTACGACATCATACACCTCATTGTATTCAAGGGTATTGTTGTTCCCGCCGTGCATGATTCCGACATGGGGACAGTCATGTACTTTATTATAGGCCACATAGGTGCCGCATGCCGAACTCACATCCACTGCTGCCGAATATACAGGAGATTCCGTAGCATAGTTGTAGATATGATTATTTATTACCTGGTGCCCGGATGATCTCACCGCGGACTGATCGGCTATCAGGGAAGAGGAGGAGATGATAACCCCACCTGCTCCCACAAGATTGATGTCATTACTCTGTACGGTATCATTAAAGCCATCGACAATACGGACCCCATATCCCGAGCAGTTGGTGATATGCGTGCCTGCGATGAGGACATTGTTGCATTGGCTCAGTCCTATCCCATCTCCCGACCCACCCCGGACGTCAATCCCGATGAAACGCGTATTGTTGACCTTGTCAAGCGAGATAGCCGGTGTCTCCGAGTCTCCGTCCAGCATTATCGTCCCACTCGCCGGCACCCACATATATAGCGTTTTGGTTTTGAAGTTGATGCTCCATTGCCCTTCCGCCTTGATCTCTTCTACGAGGTTCATGGCGTAATAGGGTTCTGTACCCGCCTTTAGCCGTGAGGGGTCCTGGGTTCCGATCCCCTTCAGCAGACCAATGGTCTGGGTAACGATACCCGCCTTCACCGATAACGTCCTTACCACATCCATTTGCCAGGTGAACTGCCAGTTACCGCAGAGATACAAGCCGCCGTCGTTGATGGCTTTGTGCCAGGACAGGATTCTATTGTCGCGGTATTTAAAACTCCCTCCCGGTTTCTTTTTATAGACCCCTTTTGTAATGACGACACCCATCGCCATGGTGGTGTCCTCGGGATAACGCGACATGGGAAGAGGTTTTCCGTCCTTATAAAATTTTGGCGTCCTCATGTCGGCGATGGCAAAGGTCAGAGGCCACTCCGCAGTATCAGCCAGTTGCAACGAGGCAAGACTCAGCTGTTTTACTTTTCCTTTTGCGGTGGGATCGATGATGCGGGCTTTTATGTCATCGGGGATAGCCGTAAATAGATGAGTGTCCAATACCGTTTCAGGTTGAAACACGGCTCCATGAGGATTAACAGCCTGGTAGGTGACGGGAGCAGAAGCAGAGCGGGTGTCGCTGGCGTCGAGTCTTACTTGCTTGTAAGTCCCGTTGGCGAGCCAGATGATGCAGGGCCTTTGAGAGTTACTCCTGGCGATGGTCTTCGCACGGTCCAGGTTGACCGGAGAAGAACTTGATTGTCCACTTCCCAGGGCATCTCCATTGGGTGACACAAAAATATTAATAGTTTGTGCAAGAGAGACATAGGGACAGACAATGGCAATTAATAGGCATACCCATTGGGTAAGAACAACACAGATTCTTTTCATCAAGCCTTAATACAGGATTTTAGCACTTTTAAAACGAATACTACAAACAGGATATTGCACTCTCAAAGTCAAATTGACAACCCTTCGGGGAATTTTTTGGACAGATCGAGTAGAAGAAAACACAGTAACAAGAATTTGGCCAATTGAAGTTCAAGATTGCAAAAGAAAAGAGAAAATTCAAAATGTAGGGGAGAATACTTATTACCGTTTATCTGGTTGAACACGCCGAAGATTAGTTCATACCGACCGAATGACGATTGGCGTCAATAATACAGTTATTTCCGAATAGTTTTACATCACGATCAAATCGATTTACTTATCTGTATGTATCCGGGGGGATACATAGGGGTTTCACAGTGATAGTTTGTCTTGGTTCGACAAACCAAACCGGGGGCCGTTCTGCATAGAGCGGCCTTTTGGTGCCTGGCCAGGAGCAGCGCTGCCAGGCACTTCGGCGATGCGCCAGCGGGCAACCGGGTGCTGTGCCGCCGTCGATCACTTATCACCACTCACACACCGAAATCCAACATGCTCCATGCCGCTGTCTTCCGTACTTTTCATCCTCCTCGACACTCTGTACCCTGTGCAATAAGATTCGTTACACAGAAAGGAACCACCTCTGATCACTCTCTTTACCGCATATGGTTCATCGGGATCATTGCTCTTTTCCGGACCGCGCGGATTGCTGACCCCACCGGGCCGGTTGACAGTAGTGTAATAGTTATTATTGTAGTAGTCGGCGCACCATTCCCATACATTACCGGCCATGTCGAATAAGCCAAAGCCATTGGGCTGAAAAGACCCCACCGGCGCGGTGTGATAATAATGATCGGCCTCCGTGTTCTTATCGGGGAAGTGACCTTCCCAAAAGTTGCCTCTGGCCTTACCACCCTCAACAGGTTCATTACCCCAGGGATAAACATTATTTTTTAATCCCCCACGTGCCGCATATTCCCATTCCGCTTCCGTTGGCAATCTTTTACCCGCCCATTTACAATAGGCCACAGCATCATCCCAGGACACCTGCACAACCGGGTAAGACATCTTTCCTTTCAGATCACTACCTGGCCCCTCCGGATGCGACCAGCTGGCGCCCTTCTTCCATGCCCACCACTGGCTGTAGTCGTCGAGGGCAATGGGATGATCCGGCGGAGCAAAGACCAGGGAGGCGGCGACCAGCAGGCTTTCGTCGGGTTTTGCTGTTCCAGGAGGAAGCTGCTTTTTTAGTTGCTCCCAGTCTGGTTTTTTCTCCGCCGTCGTAATATATCCCGTCGCTCGTACGAACGTGGCAAACTGTGCATTCGTGACCTCTGTCCTGTCCATCCAAAATCCGCTGACGGTCACCTGGTGTTTGGGATATTCGTCTTCCGATGCCTGCCGGTTGTCGGCCCCCATTTGAAAGGTGCCACCTTCTATCCATATCATACCCGGATGCGAGGCGTCAGCGCCAGAGCGAGCCGAAACACCCGGATACGTCGCAACGGCTGCATGAGCCACAGCAAATCGAGCGGGGATATGGGATTCACAGGTTATGGCCTGCTTAGACGGCCGTTCGCTCACCGCGATCTGCGCTGGCTTCTCATGACACCCCGCCACCACAACCAATACTACAAATAAATATTTCATATCGCCTCCCTCCATTTTGACTCGACAACGGTCGGCGGCGCAGCCGCCGCAACCTCAACCTCATCCCCCACAACCGGTCCACCATGTGCCAACTCACTCCCCTCCTTCCTCGACTTCAACAGCGGCCACAGAAACTGCGCATACCATTCCTCCTGCTTATAGTGTTTGATCCCATATCCCGACGGATACTGCCGCGTAATTATGCCCGTCCCAAAGATCACATCCCACAAAAAGAACATATTCCCAAAATTCCCTTTGTAGTGCCCCACCCCATCATCATCACTGTCCGCATGATGTGCATGATGCGTGGCCGGCGTCGAGATAGTCCTTTCCAAAACCCAGGCGATAGGATGCAGCCAGCGATGGCGATAGAACGGCTTGTCCCAGGCGATGCTGGAATGCGCAGACAGGGTGATGATCGATTTGATTCCCGTGACCAGCAACGCAGCTTCACCAAGTCCCAGGTAGGTCAGCGCCGCCGTAAGATAGATCTGCGAGAAGAAGATCGTATAGATGACATTCTGCCGGCTCGCCATCGCCATACCCATATAGGGCGCCGAATGATGCGTCCGGTGAAACCTCCAGAGAAAAGGCACCTGGTGATGAAGACGATGATACCAGTACTGGGTCAGGTCGTCAGCCACCGCGATAATCAGCGCGCCCCACCAGAACGGTACCCAGGAGAATACACCGGCAGAGGAAGGCAGCACATAAGGCAACAGCTTCAGACTAAAATAGACCACGGCCGGCCGCACCAGGATCTTCGGAACCACGAAACAAACGACATCCAGCAATCGTTCGTTCCTTGTCCAACGCCGCTGATACAGCCCCAGCAGCCATTCCACCACACCAACCACCACCATCAGCACCGGCAGTCCCCAGGTATTGAGATTTCGGAAGACGGGTCCCAGAAAAGCCAGCGCGGGTTTAGCCTTGCCCAATTCCCAGGGCCGCTGACCCGAAAAATAGAACCAAACGAACATCAGCACAACCGGCACTGTATAAAGCAGCACACTGAGCAGCGCATCCCGCGTGATCGAGCGGGCGATCTCTTTTTTGATTTTCATAAAATGGGTTTATAATATTATCCGGACCAACCACAGTCCGCCGAAATAAATAAGAAAAGGGATCAGGGCGACAAGCACCCCGATCAAAACCTTTTTAATTAAGAGTAGTATCATGATAGTAAGTTTAGCCCCCGGTGGCAGGGGCCATTGTCTATTTTATCGGTCCCTGCGTCGCACTTCCATTTGGATGATGGAACCTTTTATTATACACATCATACCAGCTGATCAGCGGATAGAGATGATTCGCCGTCGCCTGCGCATCAAAAACTTTCTTCAGCTCCGCCAGCTTCTCCGGATTCTTTGCCGCAAGATTGACGCGTTCATTAAAGTCTTCATTCAGGTTGTACAGTTCCCACTCATCTTCGTCAAAAGGTTTGTCCGTAAAAGTCTGCCCGGGCTTAAAGTCGAAGTCGACATTGTCGGGATGATGCGCCGCCTCGGCCTTCCAGCCATTGTAGTAAATAGACCGCGAGCCAAAAATATAGTAGTGCTGTACGACATGTCTCGATGCCGCCTGTACATCGGCAATAGAATAGACCAGCGATGTGCCTTGTACGGAGTCCTGTTTGATACCCGCGATATAGGCCGGCCGCTGTATACCAATCAGCTCCAGCGTAGTCGGCAGCAGGTCGATGACATGCCCGTATTGTGTACGGATACCGCCTTTGTCCTTGATTCCCTTTGGATAGAACGCTATCAACGGATTATGCGTACCGCCTTCCGCATCCGCATCCTGTTTCCATTCCCTGAACGGCGTATTTGCCGCCTGTGCCCAACCCAAAGGATAGTTGGTGAAAGCCGCCGCCGTGCCAATGCTGTCGATGTCGGCCAAGTTCTTCTTTAGATACTCTTCCTGTGTCTTCAGCCGCGCCGGATTCGTCCGGGGTTCGATCGATCCTTCAAAAGTACCTTCCTTGCTGGCGCCATTGTCACCAATGATGGCAAAGACAAGCGTGTTTTCCAGCAGGTTGTTCTCCCGCAGGTAGTTGATCACCCTGCCGATCTGGTAGTCGGTATAGGTAAGATAGCCCGCATAGACTTCCATGAAACGTTCGAACAGTTTCTTCTGGTCCGCCGTCAGCGAGTTCCAGGGCTGAACGCGGGGGTTACGGGCAGGCAGCTGCGCATAGGCAGGAACGACACCCAGTTTTTTCTGATTCGCCAGCACCCGCTCGCGAAAGACATCCCAGCCTTCAGCAAATTTTCCCTTGTACTGATCGCTCCAGTATTTGTCTACCTGGTGCGGCGCATGCGTGGCGCCGGGCGCATAGTATAAAAAGAAAGGTTTACCGGGCGCAGCCTTCTGCTGGCGGCTGATATAGGCGATAGCCTTGTCCGTTATCTGCTCGTTCAGATGCCGTCCGTCAGGTGTGACATGCGCGTTGTCTTCCACCAGATCTGGCTTGTACTGGTCGGTCTGGCTCCCCAAAAATCCAAAGAAGTGTTCAAAGCCCTTACCACCTGGCCAGCGGTCGAAAGGACCGGCATCCGTCGCGTCTTCATCCGGTGTCAGACCATACTTGCCGACGGCAAACGTATTATAGCCATTGCCCCGAAGGATCTCCGCGATCGTCCCCGCAGAGGAAGGAATGCGGCCGTCATATCCAGGAAAGCCAGCGGACATCGCGATGTGCGAGAATCCACCCTCATGTACAAAGTGACTGTTACGTCCCGTCAGCAAAGCCGAACGCGTCGGCGCGCAGATAGCCGTAGTATGGAAGTTGGTATACCGCAGGCCATTGCCCGCCAGGCTGTCCAGCGTCGGAGTACGGATGACACCACCAAAGCTGCTGCTGGCGCCAAAGCCGACGTCATCAAGGATGATCCATACAACGTTGGGCGCGTTTGCCGGCGCACTCGGTGGCTTAGCCCACCATTCTTTTGAATCGGCCAGGGTCTTGCCTACCACCCCCTGGTAAGGTTGATCGCTTGTTGTTTGAGCTTGCAGACCGGCAGTCGTCAGCACCGCCAAACCCGCAACGAGAAAAGATTGTTTTTTCATATCGAAGAATTAGTGGGATTACCATCCCGGGTTTTGTTGAAAATTTGGGTTACGTCCCCCATAGAGGTCTATCTCTGTCTGAGGTATAGGGAACAAAGTATCTTTTAGCGTGGCCGCTGCCTTGGGATTGCCGTACATACTGTGCACCGCATTCAGATAATAGGTGCCGGGACCAAGGTCTGTCCTTCTAACGAGGTCGAACCACCGCTGGCTTTCCTGTATAAATTCCTTCCTTCTCTCGGTGAAGACAGTGTCGCGGAAAGCCGCCTGGCTTTGCCCTAAAGAAAGATCATGACTATGATCGCTGTAGTTCCCGCCACTCGTATAAGAGCTATAGGCCCGTCCTCTTACGATGTTGAGAGCCGTATAGGCATCTGCAACAGGACCACCGGATAGTTCATTCAGGGCTTCTGCATAGAGCAGTAAGATCTCTGAATACCGGATCACCGGGAAGTTGACCTTGCTGTTGGCGCCCTGGTTACCCTGTAATGCCGTCACAAAACCACTGCTCTGGTCTACAAATTTGAGGAAGTTGAAAAACGGCCATTTCACCCATTTGCCCGTCGTCTGATTAAAAAGGGAGTCATAGAAGCTGGCATTCCGCCGCTGATCGGTGAGAGAAAAAAGCCCAACGATCGTGCTATCCGCAGGTATATCGGCTGTATAAGCCGAGTTACTCCAGGTAAACGAGCTTAGGGTATTGGTACTCGTAAATCCTCCCGCAGTGCCATTGAACTGCGCTGAGAATACATGCTCCCGCCCATTCTTGGTAGCCGGCTGAAAAGCATCCGAAAAGACCGGGAAGAGGTCATAGCCATAGGCACCCGTCGTCGCTCCCGTAAGACCCGCCGTTCCGGCTGTGATGACTTTCTTCAGTTCGGCAACAGCATCACTCCAGTCCTGGCGCGTCACATAAACCTTCGCCAACAACGCATGAGCCGCACCGCTGGTAACACGACCGACATTAGCGCCGCTGTAGGTTGCTGGCAGGGCCGTAGCCGAATCCAGGTCGGTGATGATCTGGGCATAGATCGAGTCCCGCGATGTCCTGCTGACAAGATCGCTCGCTTTCACTACCGTACCAGGATCATGCAGCACCAACGGAACCGCGCCAAAAAGCCGAACCAGGTCGAAATACAACAAGCCCCGGATAAATCTCGCTTCGCGAACGAGGTTCGCCGCCGTATGAGTAGGATCCACAAATTGCGACGCGCTGATTGTCGGGATCTGGTCGATAGCCACATTGGCCTTGTTAATACCCCAGTATAACTGCGCATAGATCTTATGTACCCTGTCATTGGTACTGACATAGGTCGCAGTGCCCATTGCCCTGACGTCCGGATTGGTATTGGAAGGGCTATAGACCTGGTTGTCACTGGGATTGTCAACGATCAGGTTGAGATTACGGCCATAAATAGGAAAGTCATTGTTGACATCCGTGGTCAGAGTGCTATACACCGCGGTGACTGCCGCTACGGCATCACTTTGTGTCTTATAAAAGTTGGCGGCGGTAAGACTTCCCTGCGGATTTTCGTTGAGTTTGTTACAAGCTGCCAGCGCCAGTAGTATTATTATTGGTATTTTTTTCATCGTTTATTTTTAAAATGTCACATTCACACCTACCGTGTAGGTTCTGTAATTCGGATATACACCGTAGTCGATGCCAGGTTGCAGATTATTCTGATCATAGAAGTTCGCTTCCGGGTCCAGTCCTTTATAGTGTGTACTCGTCAGCAGGTTCTGAACAGAGGCATAGACACGTATCTGTTTGGCCAGTATACGCGAAGCGACATCGGTGGAGAAATTGTAGCCCAGCGTGATATTCTTCAGCCGGATATAGCTGCCGTCTTCGATATATACATCAGCCACCTGTACCACGGGAGCGTTGACCACTTTCGGGAATCGCCCTTTTGGGTTGGCCGTGGAATCCCAGCGATCCAGCAGTGTCGTCGAGACATTCCCCGTAGTGGTTGTCTTTTCCAGCTGTTGTTGCAGGAGATTGAAGATCTTGTTGCCAAAAGAGCCCTGGAAGAAAAGGGAAAGATCAAAATTCCGGTAGGTGAACGTATTGTTGAAGCTGGCGGTAAATTTCGGTTGGGCATTTCCAAGATTGTGTTTGTCATTCGTGGTGACAACACCATCTCCATCCGTGTCGATATATTTCCTGTCCCCTGTCACTTGTGAGACACCAGAGAGCTTTGGTACCGGCTTACTGCTGTATACATCAGCCGTCGTCAGCAAGCCTGCGGTACTATAACCCCAGAAAGTGCCCACAGGTAATCCCACCTTGACGATGACCGGAGAGACCTGCCCCGTAGGCGCCACCGGGAAGAAGGACTGGCTCGGCCCGAGGCTCAGGACCTTGTTGACATTCCGCGCATAGAGCAGGGTGCTTCGCCAGGAAAAATCCCTCGACCGGATATTCTCTGTCGTCAAAGTCAGCTCTACTCCTTTGTTTTCGAGGCTGCCGATATTCTCGGAAGCAGAAGCATAACCGGATGAGAGCGGGACAAGACCCGTGCCGCTGATAAAGAGGTTGGTGGTCTTTTTATAATATACGTCCGCCGTCAGGCTGATCCGTTTGTCCAGCAGACCCGCGTCGACACCCGCATTGTATTGGGTCGTCGTCTCCCAGGTAAGATCGGGATTGGACAGCTGCGAAGGCGCCAGACCGTTGGTGCCGGCCAGCGGGCTCCCAAAGTAATAGCCATAGGAGTTGATCGTCGCTATTGAACTGTAGGCAGGGAAATTGGCATTGCCCACACGACCCGCGGTCAGTCTAAGTTTCAGGCTGTTGACGGTTTTGGCCAGCGGCTCGAAAAAGTCTTCGTCCGAGGCGTTCCAGGAAAAACCGACCGAGGGAAAGAAGCCCCA
>Ga0307510_10012653_pt1 | contig 10011 bp, 10 predicted proteins | sample 12_EM_MG_FD_207224 | JGI IMG/M metagenome (GOLD analysis project Ga0307510, IMG submission 207224) | Populus trichocarpa ectomycorrhiza microbial communities from riparian zone in the Pacific Northwest, United States - 12_EM | ecosystem: Host-associated > Plants > Roots > Unclassified | place... | reverse complement strand
CCAACTGGGCAGGTTACGCCTAATCCTAGTAGCGTAACATACAAATCCCTGTACTGTGTGTAGCCAATCAGAGCTATTTCGGGTTATGCCGAGTGTGATTATGTCAACCATGAACTTTAGTTTTGCGCAACCGTGCACGTCGCCTTACAAAGACATTCATCCGTTTATAAACTGACCTCCTTCCTCTGTACTGTAGCGATGGGACACGCGCTGGGCTTGGAACGCCCGAATCTGACCTTCGCCGACACGTCCGAATTCGACTGCCCGCCCGACCCGACCGGCGCCACAGGGCAGCGCGCGCTGTCATTGCTCCTTCCTTTCAGGACGCCATCTTTTCCACTTTTAAGCACAGTAGGCTAGTCTGTAACTAGCTACAAACTGTAATATAAGAACCCGCGCGCAGTGCCGTGAGCAGGAGGTTGGATCACCTCAGCCACGCTGTTTAGAGCCGCTTTCCCCCCAATCGTGTGTGCCCTTCGCCAGTGGTCGAGCGGTTAACACCCGCCACTCCACTTCATCTCTTGCTCCATCGTGCGCTCTCGGATTCGAGTGTGCTTTGGTTCTATTGGGTTATACTACCTTCCTACCCCCGAACTCATGCGTGGACTTTAGTCCTCGTATATAGTACTAAGAATTTTTTTCAATGCCTCAAGTTGACAACCAAGACCCGAATGCCAAGGGTACGTTTTGTGCCTCAGGTCTAAATTGCGTCATCAAACCCACTAACCGTTGCAGTAATTTACCACTACACTATCCTCTGTCCACATGGACTCACAGCCCGAAGGATGAACCTATCTATGGTGATAGTTCAGGGCCTTTTTTCGCCATCTATTCAAAAAGCGTAGAGAAGAGTGACAATATGATGTGCAAACGCTGGCAAAAGGACGCCGATGGGATGGTTATCTTTGTGCGTATGAAGGTCGCCACATCCACTGCTACATGTTGATGTGTAGGGATATAAATAGAACGGTTTATTCTCTGCTGTCATCGCCGCACTTATTGTTGCATCGCTCCAAGACCTCAGGCCAGGTCCGGAGGATACTTCTGCATTCTACCTCCAGAAACTCTACGAGCTCCAGGTTAACCCCAACTCATCTCTCCCATCCGTGCCATCTACCGTAGCCAGGCCTCCGACATTCTCTCCGCCGAGATATGCTATCTGGGTGAACTCACTCTGGCTCTTAAGCTTAGTTATCAGCCTTACATGCGCAATGCTGGCGACATCGTTACAACAGTGGGCTCGCAGATATAACGAGGTTTCTCACCGTGCAGGGAGAAGCTTCAAAGAGCGTGCGCAAATTCATTCATTCCTTGCGAGTGGCATCACCAAATTCCATTTCAATCCTATGGTACAAGCATTGCCCGCTATGGTCCATCTTTCCCTGTTCATTTTCTTCGCCGGTCTCCTCATCTATCTGTTCAACATAAATCACGTGGTGTTCAGCGCAGTCGTCTGCTGTGTAGTGCTTTCGTTGGCGGTATACGGAACCATCACATTTATGCCATTCATTTGGCTCGACAGCCCATATTATTCACCGCTGACCCAGCCAGCTTGGTTCCTGTGCACTCGGTTGTCGTATGTCATCTTGAGCAGACTCTACCGCATCCTGTTACCTTTCTTTTCCTTCAGAGTCCACTATCGCATCCGAAAATGGATGGAGCTGTGCCGTCAACAGAAAGTTTGGGGTAATTTGTTGGTATTCCTTAACGCGATTTCGAAACAATCAGCGGAGATCAATTTTCGAATCTTGCAGTGGACAGTCTATGATCTATATGAAGGTGACGAACTGGAAAAAGTCTTTGAATCCATCCCCAGCTTCCTCAAATCAGAGAAGGTCACACGTCGTTATACTGAGGCCCAAGACACGATCGAAAATGCGATGAGTCAATTCGTGGGCAACACCGTTTTATCGGATACAGTCCCCGAATCGGTCAAACTTCGTCGACTCATCAAGTGCCTCAATGTCGCTCGTCAGGTACTACTGCCCGTTCCCAGTGTCATGTTTCACGGGCTAGTCGAATTGGACTGGGGTGGGGCGCCTCATTCTTTAGCAATTGGGAAATGTCTAAGAACCTGGGATGAGGGCAGCGATAGACGGTTCAGCCCATACATCCGAGGCGTCATTGCCGTTATTATCGCAAAAGTGCGGGAACGCAACGTGCTGTGGGCTACGTTTGCTAGTCACAACCTGCCAACGAGCATTCCGGAGATAGTATTTCAGGACTGGTCGACCCACAGCAATAGCGTGCTACTCGCCAACTTGGTTCATTTCACGCGCCGTGCCAATCGCTTCGAGCCCTTTTCCATCGCCGTTGTGCGATTACTTGCCAAATTCAACATACATGATACTCTTCCGGATCCGCAGCACGACTTCTGCGCAATGTGGAATGAACTTGTTCAAGAAGCACAGAATGGTGGCAAAGTCCCAGGTAACATTCCCGTTGCGCTCCTCAGTGAGATTAGGGATCACTACACTGCGTTGCATCAAGGCGCTGATGCTGCCCCACCCGAGTACTTGAATGCCTCCGGCAGCCTCGCGGGCCCTCTGGACGACCCATCATCATATCCTCTGTGCGGAGTCCATGGCCATCCCTTCTCAGCGGCTCTGGCCTTTCCCCATGACACTAGAACGCAACCGGCAGACGAACCAACGATACATGCCATGCCTACCCCAATCATCCAGTCTTCCTACCCTCCTCCGGCGATGCCCCAACCCTATCCGAATCCTGTTATCCCCTCCGACTCACCCGCAAATACGTCATCACAAACTACTGCCCGCCACCCTACCATTTCGTCTGTGATGACATCTGACCTTGATCATCCGACTTCGGTCACTATGTCCATTATATCCATCCCCCAACCGACCTTCCCCCTCTTGGCTGGTAGCGCTACTGCCGCTGTTTCTCCCTCTCCTCCCTTGATACCCACGGTTCCATTTTCGCCTTCTCCACCCTCGCTTCCTAACAGGATTACTCCCACGAGTTCACCACCATTTCCCATGCCTTCGTTCTCCGGGTCTAACCAGGCCCCATCCGATCATGGAATTCCCAGTTCCAGCTTATCCACTGCCATTCCTCCCATTCCTCCCTTTCCCCACCAGAGTTCCTCCGGACAGGATTCCATGACCGCATCAAGTGCAGCAAAGGATGGCGCTCCTGACAAGTCCAGCGTCTAGACGACGCGTAAACCCTATCGTCACGTGAGTGCCAATTCTCAACTTGTATCAACCAGCAGTTGACATAGTTACGGTGAGTACAGGGATTTCGTCTTGTTACGCTCACGAAGAACGTCCTTCCGACGGCACTGTCCGTTTATGCTATATGTACTTTTTCCCGATTCTGGGAGCCGCGCCCAGTACACCTCTGGTTCGTATTTTCCTGTTGTACTCTTATATGTTCGTACTGCTTCTTGCCAGTGTATTTTGACGTTTCTGATATGGAATGTACGTAATAGTCTGGGGTCTATCCACTTTTCTTCAGTTGTCGTGGTTCACAATATGCGCGCAAAGTCTGGTCTCGTTCACCCGTTTGTTCTACTCTTGGTGACAGCCACATATTCAAAACACGCAGCTTTTTCTGAGCCGAAATATCTCCTCGTCCATTGCGGCCAGTAGGCAGTTGATATTTAGGCAGAGGCAAGGCCACATTTGACTCCACATGACCTGACAACCACCAACAAGTAGCGGAAGCAGTCAACGTGCGGATGGTAGTCCCCACGTCTGACGTCGATGGGGATGAACCATTTGTGTCAGTAGTTTACGATCGCATGGGTGGCCAGTGTACGGGGAGGGGTGCCCGGACCGGCTGGACCGAGCCGCGCGCTTGATATCCCGGATAGTTCCCGGATCCGCAGACCTCCTGCTACTGAGGGCAACCTGCCCTTGAGAAGGCATGAAGCTTGAAGGACAAGGACAGGCAAAAGCACCTCCAAAGCTGACGCGCTGACGTCATGGGGGCTGTCGGTGGAGTTTGTCCTTCTCTCCATGGTCTCCAAGGCGGTCTAGCGTACCCGTTGCCAATTTGCAAGTGCTTGAAGTTCCCAAACACCTTCCATATCACGACCTCTTCCAATTTTCCAATGTCCCAAGCTGACACCCAAGGCTTTGAGAGGGTGAAAGATGAGGGTATGTTATTGTCAGTTCGACTTTGTCGATATCGAGCTCACTCTCCTACGTAGTAAATGGCCACTAACATTCATCCGCATTGAATCAACGATTGCAGGATGGGACCATCTACGGTGATAGCTCAGGACCTCTTTTCGCCATATATTCAAAAAGTGCAGAGAAGAGAGACGGTATAGTCGCTGACCGCTGGCTGAAGGACGCCGAAAGTATCATTATCTTTGTGCGTGGCAAGGTCGCCTTCTATATTACCGAGTACTAATTGATGGTGAACCAAATAGAACGGTTTGTTCTCTGCTATCGTTGCTGCGCTCGTTATTGTATCACTCCAAGACCTCAGGCCGAATTCTCAGGATACTTCCGCATTCTACCTCGAGAAACTCTACGAGCTTCAGGCCGACCCAAACGTGTCTCGCCCATCTGTACCCTCTATTGTGGCTAAACCTCCCGCATTTTCTCCTCCTCAATCTGCTATCTGGGTGAATACACTCTGGGTCATGAGCTTGGTTATCAGCCTTACATGTGCTATGCTGGCGACATCGTTGCAGCAGTGGGCACGCCGATACATGCAAAACACTCAACCGGCAGGGCACAGTCTACGAGATGGGGCGCGATTGCGCGCATTCTTTATGCATGGCAACATCCCCCGAACGGTTGAAGTATTGCCCGCCCTGGTACATCTTTCCCTTTTCACATTCTTCGCTGGCCTCCTCGTCTATCTGTTCAACATCAACCACACCATGTTCAACGTGGTAATTTGTTGGGTCGCGCTTTTGTCTTTTTTTTATGTGTGCATCACATTTATGCCAATATTCTGGCCCGACAGCCCATACTATTCGCCACTGACCCCAATCGCTTGGTTCCTCTACACTCGTATTCTATATTATTCCCTTGAAGTCCTTCACGGCCCACTGTCCATCTTCTGTTCCTCCGATACGCGCCGTCGCATTCAGGAATGGTTGATGCTCTTCACCAGACGGAAGATTCTGGGTTTTGGATCGGAGATCAAGGAAGCAATTTCGAAACAATCCGCGGATATCGATTACCGTATCTTGCGGTGGGCCGTTCGTTTTCCGCGTGAAGGCGACGAGCAAGAAAAAGTCTTCGAGTCCATTCCTGGCTTCTTTAGATCAGATGGGGTCAAGCTGGCTCGTGATCGGGCTCGGGACATGACGGAAGATGCGATAGGTACTTTCTTGCATCACACCCTTTCATCCCATTCAGTCCCTGAATCCGTCAAACTCCGTCGGCTCACCACTTGCCTTAATGCTGCTAGCGAAGTACTACCTCCCGTTCTCAATCCGGTCGGCAACATGTTCAGCGGGCTGATCGATGTGGACTGGGGTGCAGGGCTTGATTCCATTGATATCGGGCATTCTCTGGGATCTTGGGACAAAGGCAGTGATGGACGGTTCACCCTGTATATCCGCGGTGTCATTGCCGTCATTGTCGCAACCGCGCGGGAACGCAACGGAGCGTGGGCCATTCTCACTAGAGACCACCTAGATGTTCCGGACAGCGTATTTCAGGACTATCAAGCCCACGGAGATAGCGTACTACTCGCCAACTTGATCCATTTCACGCGCCACACCAATCGATACGAGCTCTTTGCCCGCGACGTCGTGCGACCGCTGTCTAAATTTGACATCCGCAATACGCTTCCTGAACTGCAACGCGACTTCTGTGCCGTATGGAATGAAGTCGTCCGGGAAGCCCAAAACGGGGACACATGTTCTTACCCTGTACTTTTTCTCAGAGCGATTCGCCATCATTACGTCGCTTTACATAAAGGTGCCAGTCCCGCTTCCAGGCTTCCGTGCATTGGTATTTCCAGGGATCTCTCTGGACCACTGGTCAACCCGTCGTCGTATACACTGTGCGAAGTCCCCGCGCATCGCTCACATTCCACGTACAACAGCCACGGAGTTGTGGAGAAGTATTTAGGGGGTACTTACCCTCCTGCTGCAACTTCCGGGTCTGTCACCCCTTCCCCATTGCCTCCATCCTTGCCAGTTCATACAATGACACACTCTCGAAACGAGGCATCGTTGGCTGAACTACCTCCGTCAACCGTCGTGTCTTCCTAGGCTGTACCCCAAGTCACAGTGTCTCCGAGTCAATCCAATTCTGCCATTCCCACGACTTCAACACGACACTGCCGTTGATCTTACCGCCATCATCTCCTTGGGAGCAAGCTTTGACCCACCTCCGATCCCAGTAGAGACCACATCCATTCTTCACACAGCCTCCCTCTATTCATCTCAGAATACTAATACTCTTTTACACTGCGGAGATCACCCCCCCCTCTCTTGCCTTGGTGTGGGATATAGTTGTGGTCTTCCTCATCCCCTCTTCCACGTGACGTGCTTTCTATGATGGAGTCGCTCGTCATCTTTCGGGCAGGACCTTCTCCCCCAAAGCCAGTTATCCCCGTTTGATTTCTCGATAGGATTCGGTCGTTTCGGCCTGTACCGTGGTAGCGACCCATCATATAATTAGTAATTCCCACATTCAAGTCCATAACAACCATACTCCCATATATCTCAAGGGCCTCCCCTTTATATCCGCCGGACTTGTAAGTCATTATGTAGTAGATGACTGTGATTACGGCAGTACCGCTTAAGAACTCTAGAAGCCCATCGTCACGTACCACCTTTACCTACAGTCACACGTTCTGGAAAGCCACATGCAAATAACTTCTCCCGCGGAGTGTATTATTCACATCTGGCCGCTGGATGTAATCAGTCCGCTGTTGCCGCGACCATGGAAGTCGTATGTGTGCCAGAGTCCTGAGAAGCGTCCGCATTAACGCTCACGCCACGTAAGGATGCTACATTCAGCTGAAAAGTCCCGGGGACACCTCATTAGGTATATAACGGACCACCGTGCTCTAGGACATTGTAGATATCTGTACAAACTTAAGTAACCAATGATATAAACTTCGTCGAGTGAAGCATTCACAGTGTAAACTCGAATCGGGGATGACGGTCTCCGAGCCGCCGACGCTCCTCAAGGGAATCCCACTCCCCACGTCCAAGGCCCTTCCCGTGTGTCTGTAGGTAATTCTCCACCTTCTTGCGCTTCTTCGCATTGCTGGCGCGGAAGTAGACAATCATACCGGCGCATGAAGCAGCCATGCCAAGTGAGATTGCCAGGTTAATAGACGTCGCCTTGTGGAACCGCGGAGGGTCGGTGAAGAACCATGGGGACACGATTCCACCTATGTTAGCCGCCAAGGTCAAGAACGCAACCGCAGTCGCGCGGCGGTAATGCGGTTGTACGTTGTTTGCAAGCCACGTGCCCAGGCAGGAACTGCTGCCATAATTACCCATGATCTCTAAAAATAGTGCGGCGTAGTCTGTATTTCTGTCCTTTGAGCCTGGATATGTGAACAAATGACCGCCCCTTCAGAGATAAAAAATGGAAGATCGAACCGTACAGCGTACCGAGGAACATGGAGTAACCTATTGCAGCTAAAAGCGGACAGGCTATGGCCATCACCCCACGGTTCTTGTATTTATCGCAGAAATATGCGCAAACGATGCTGAAAACGAACGAGCAAGCGAACGGAGGTACCTAGTAGCAATGGCGTTTAAGTCCTATGTAGCCTCTTGTTGGATTAACGAACGTACCGTTAGCGGCTGTGTGCGGCTGGGGGAATGTCCGAGCGCAGAAATGATGGTTGGTGCACTAAGGGATAAATGTCAGTATATGCGCCCAGTTGAGAAGGGAGCCGAGGGTCAATACAAGTTGGCGAGACCATAAACCTGTCAAATATACGATACATATTCATGATTATTTGCGCGAGAGAATACAGAGCTATCTCACCGTTAAGCCGGTGAAGAATGCGGGAACTGAGAGCATCAGAACGTGGGGCGCATCTGTGAATGCGCTGGTGACTTCATTCCAACTGAACTCCTCCTTATATTTGCCATCGATATCGGCATCACCACTCCAATCATCAGCAAGGTCTCGGCAATATGCCTCGCGCTCCTCTTCGGTGAGAAGTCTGATGGCTCTAGGTGAAATGGGGACGAAATACCAAGCAAGAAGTCCAAAGGCAATTGTGACGACTCCCTCCTGAGTGAAGGTGTCGATAATATGTAAGATACGACGAATGAAAGGGACACGAACAACAATAAAGATCCACCGCCAGCCCGCAATTCCATGCTTTCCATCGAGGTGTTGAATGCCGAAGGCCAGAAGGCCAGAAAAGGCGCCTGCAAGAGAGACGAAGCTGAACAACATGGCAAAGCGGAGCTGCAGAGCATGACGTTTATAAAAGCTGGAGAGGAGGAGGAAGATACCAGGTGTGAGGCCACCTGAGGAAGCACGGCATTAGTATTGGGGAAGATCCATGCTAATGGAGGATACCCTCAAGGGCGCCAAGGAAGAGCCGGCACACAAGAAGTCCGTGATAGGAATGTACGGCGCCTAATATGTACGGTGAGTGCCAAGAAGGGCGGCACCAGTGGAAAATGGCCACCCTGGCATGTACAGACCAACCCCCAGAGGGCGGCCATAACGGGGAGGGTCACGTTGGCACCAATGCGCTTCATGAGTAGGTTCATGGGAAGTTCCAAAAGAATGTACGGGACACTTTTGATAATCAGTGAAGAAATATGAGAGGAGGCGGAGAATCCTACTAAGTAATAGACAATGCAGTCAAGAACTGATTTGTCGTCATGCCGAGGTCTTTTGTGAGTCCAGCTACTCGAGCGTTACCGATATTCCTTTTGGGTTTTGTCAGAAAGACGGATAAATCCCTCGGAGACACGTACGCTCTATCCTGCAAGCCGTTTAGTTATTGATGAAGCTTCTAGGGGTGCAGCAAGAGTACACTCACCAAGAATGCCAAGAGATCTGTACGAGAGGCAAACAATTAGTGATAGGAGGTGAGACGGGTGGTAGAAACCTGAAGGACACACAGAACATGCCAACGATGGGAATGAGACAGAAATCTATCTTGAGAGTCGCTCTCTGGAGGACCTTCGTGTCCGCAGCCTTGTTCTGCTCGCGATCATCTCCACGTAAACTGTGGATGATATCAGAGGTATTCTCCTTGTTAGGGGAAGGAGAGGGTTTGGAGCCGATAGAGGTATCCATGAGAAATGATCAGGGAGAGAAGTCGGGAACGGTATCATATCGCACCAGACCAGCTTTAATACCATTCACCCTTGGCCAACGGGACCTCAGCTCGAGCCCCATGCCGCGGACAAGAGATGGCGGAGGTTGTGGAGCGGGAATCGAACCCCCGATACCACACTGGATAGCCCTGACCGAGGTGATTATTCGAGCCATGCTAGTAGCCAGGGTCAACGTTATTCGATTGCTGCTGGCAGCTACTGGCGTTCCATCTGGGATAAGGTTCTAAGAAGGCATCGAGTCTCGGAGACGACAATTAAGATTGGCGGCGGCAAACAGATCCAAGTGCTAGCAGTATCTGTACATAGCCCCATATCTGTGCCATATCTGTAGACATATGAGAATAATGACTGCATTCCATACAACAGATATGTGAGCTCCCCTCTTCTACACGTACATACTGCCCATTGCCCTGAAATGTCTGTTTTGTATCAGGTGGTGATCGAGTGATCGGGTACATCCACTTCCATGTCTGTCCACCGAGGTTTGCCCACGCGTCTTCTCATTTGCCGTTTTGTCAGCTGTGTGAGTGTATTAACGCTACAAGATGACCCTACCTTCACACCTCCAACTGAATAGAATACTATCAGATTCTAATCTCAGCAGAATGATTACACCTCGGAGCCGAGGGAGACCAACAAGGGAGAGCGTTGCCAGCTTTGGGTGCAGTGGCGCGACTGAGAGAGCTGCCGCTGCAAAGCCCAGGGCGCGTGGCGAGTTGTGTGAGGACTTGATATAGCTTGAT
>Ga0307510_10012651_pt1 | contig 10012 bp, 12 predicted proteins | sample 12_EM_MG_FD_207224 | JGI IMG/M metagenome (GOLD analysis project Ga0307510, IMG submission 207224) | Populus trichocarpa ectomycorrhiza microbial communities from riparian zone in the Pacific Northwest, United States - 12_EM | ecosystem: Host-associated > Plants > Roots > Unclassified | place... | reverse complement strand
CCGCAACTTTCTTGTACACTTTGAGAAGGTCGCGGACGATCTTGTTCCAAGCCCGGCTCTCCTCTCCCGAAAACCCATGAACGGTCTTCATACCAGCCTGGTGAATGACTTCATGGGGAAGGGGCTCCGATTCCTTGCCAAATCGAGTCCTACGATTCTGTTCAAGACGATCAAAGTCCTCTGCTCCCTGTTCTGTCTGGCTAAACGGGATATTTTTCGCTTCGTCCTTTGCATTCCCCAATTTTGCCGAAATATCTTCGATCTGTGGGCTAGTCTCCTCCAGTGCCGATGACATTGTACCTGCCACGTTCTGTTCAAGGATATCCAGATTCGCTCGTTTCGTAACCCGACCATATCTGAGAGCGGTGATAGGCCCGCGGCAGGTGGGACAAGAAGGCGGTTCCTGATACTTCACTGGGGGTGCAATGGTAGCAGTGAATATGCCCATGGGGTCGATCTCGTAGTACTCAGACATGTTACAATGTCCATCCAGCGTTTCAACAGTGAAAATGTGCCCGCACGCCAGTCTGATGAGGCGTTCTGAGATGTCCTCGGAGCTAAGATCAATCTCCGCCAGTTTCCTTTGCATTATGAAGTCGACAATGTCGGCCTTTCGCTCGTCCGTGAGACATGAGATGCACGTCTGCTGTTCACAGGGTTCTCCGCACACTGAGGAAAAGAAGATCAGTCGTAGGGAAGATATCAGAAAGTGGAACACAGAGCACATACCCGAAGGACATTCATGACCGCAAGCTAGCTTTTGCTTGCACGGGATGTCACAAGGCAAGCGAGAACAAATCTACGAGGGTACACTCAGACTCATTGGGGCATCCAGCAAAATTCTTTCGGACTTACCGAACCGCACACCACGGGACATTCGTGGTGCGGACAGCGCCATTCACATGGCTCCATACACGGAGGGCAGGGATCCCAGCATGGCTTGTCGCATTTGCGATGGCTACAGCGTTGTCGGCACGCTTGTGAACATTTCGGGTTGCATGAATGATCGCAAGAACAAGGAAGTCCGCAGAGGTGTTGGCATTTAAGCAACCGCTGGCAAGGATGGTCTCGATGGTGAGCCCGGACCAAGGGACGCATGCCTCCAGCCGTTTTCTCTTTCGTGACCTTCTGACATTCATGGCACCTAGAAGTGCATCGGCGAGAACAGCACGTAGTCAAGCCCCCACAGATCTCCTTGCACGTGACGGTAGCAGGGTCCCTGCTACAAGCCATTGTAGCACTATGCTCACAGCCTGGTAGACGCTTTAAAGTTTGAGCAACACACTTGACAGCCCTCAAATTCTCGAGCATGTGACTAAAGGAAGCATTAAAACGGAATTAGGAGACAAACATGAAAATCACTTTCCAAGGGATGGAGTTAGTTACGTGACCGCATGGCAATTTGACGTCATATATGGGGAACTGGCAATCCCCACAGTCGTCGGAACATAACAATGGACAAGGATGAGCCCTAGGACATGCAAGTCTCAAACAGGGCTGATTGCACTTCATCCTTCGGTGGTTGTCTTGGTCGGTGTGGCACTTCGATCTCGTGATTAGCGAAAGCACGACAATTGATACGGATTAATATACCACCGATGGACACACATGTCCACAGGACAGACGATATTCACAAGGTGAGAGGCAGCCACCTTCGGGAGCCACGGTAGGGAGCTCTCCAGGTTTTGAAACGAACTGCCTAGTCCTGGGGTGACGCGGACAAACGATCGGGAATGCGTAGCCGATCTGGTCTTCGTTCTCCATCTCATCTAGAACGGTCCTCCATGTTTCATTTTTCCTTAGATTCGAGGCGTTGCCGAGGATATACAATCCATGTTTGGCGCGCGACAGCGCGACATTGATTCTATTAGGGCTCTAAACAAGTTTGGGGACTGTCAGTCTTCTACGGAATATGATCAGGGCGGGCTATCCACCTTCAGGAAGCCAATCGAACCATCACGACCTTCTTCGAATGAGCCGGAATTTCTCACCAAGGAGATTATAACGAGTTTCGCTTCTTGTCCTTGAAAAGTATCCACTGTACCGATACGAATCTACGTGCGAACATGATATCAAAATGGTATGTCTCAGAAGTCGATAAAAGTACCAACATGTCTCGCAACTTGGACTTGAGTGAACCCTATTTCGTCATCGTTGGCCAGGCCCGTGCGCTCGAGCTGCTCTTCATCGCGTTCATCCACACTAACTGCGATTTTAAGGTCTCGTAGGGCCGCCTTGACCTTCTGTAGTTGTCCGAGGTAAGCGCAGAGTACAGCGATGTCACCGACACCATCATAAGGGCCTTGTTTCAAGAAATACAAAACAAGGTCACGTATCATCTCAACCTGATCAGGGAGTAGGGAATATTGTGTTATAGTGTAGTAGATGTGGAGTTCTAACAAATGACACACCTCAAACATGTTGTACTTAGAAACAGAGTCGGACTCCGCGTTCTCTGCGTTTTTATGTGAGAAAAAGAAAACGTTCTTATCCACACCTTGGACGGGTGGATAACGGCGAACAAATTCGTGATCCTCGAGTTTCGGGTATAAAATCATTCTATCAGTGCATATGAGTTCTTGGTCAGTATATCGACCGGATCGTATTTCTCACCGCACAAAGTGAGAGATAGCCGGCCGCATGCGTCGCTGAACGTTGATTTGAGACATGGCCATTCCCATATCAGAAAGGCGCTCCATTAGTGAACGGTCAAACTTGTAAAGCTCCTTGCCAGGTCTGCTATCCATTGACAAGGCTTTCCATAACGTTAGGCCTTTCGTGACGACGAGAGCTGATTACTCACTAAATGTCGATACAGTTGGGCGTAATTGCTGGGGATCTCCGATACAAATGAGGTGCTCAACTACGTCGGAAAGAGATGAGCCATGTAGCCCCGCTGGAATACTATAAAATGTACCCGAAGGAACAAGAGAGGCCAGAATATGGGCTTCGAGAACTTGGCCAGCCTCCTCGACCATAACAACTTTCGGCCCAATACTCTACGGGTGCAAGTCAACATCGCATGTTTTCACAGGCATTTTGACTGACCGTGAGCAGAGAGATGAGCTTCGCAGCGCCTTACATTTGAACTTAGTCAGCTCATCTGTCCATCTATCACCAGGTTACGCACCAGTCGTAGTACACGCAATGAGGTCTGTTCTACTAAGGAGCCTGCGTCGAACCTACAAGTATATAAATTTCGTCAATGATAAGCAGAGAGGGTCCTTAATCGACTGACTTCGTCTTGGATCTCCTCGTATGCTTTACAAGCGTCCTTATATTGTTCCTTCAGGGCTTGAAACTCTTGCAGATTTGATTCATAGGCTATCTTGCGCATATCGTCCTCCCATGACAGTGCGAGGCACTTTCGTTCAGAGATTGACATCGACCAGATATTGGCAGCACCTTCAAGAAGACGCTCAAGTGGGCGCCTCCCCGAAGGAATCGAGGGCGTCATGCCAGAGAAACCTAGTTCGTCAAAGAAGGCCCGTTGTAGGTCCGATCCTCTGTTGCTCTCAGGTGCCAAGGACGTCGAGGGTGGCTGGATAAATTCTATGTCACGGCCGCTCTTCCAAAATCCGTAAATCCCTGTAATTGCTTGATCCTGAGTAGTCTTCTTGCCCTTAGATACCTGTGTCCATTCCCCATTCGCGTTTTCATCTTCCGTGACCCGTCGGAAGAGCTCTGCGATCCAAAATGGGGGTTCTCTAAGAGAATCAGCATGCCAGGGGTAACGAAAATGAAGGAATCTCTGGGCATCTTCCGACGTTAATTGGGGTAATTGTATCTGGTTCACGATACGAGCCATATTTTCCTCGACCTCCTTCAGGGCAGCATATTGACGTCTCCTTGGTCGATCAAGATCTCCACAGCCCGAAAGCTGCTCTAGCTTTTGTAAGCTATACTGTGCAATGCGTTGATCCGTAGTTCTGGACCCAAGGCGCACGACATTTGTGGTAATTTGTGAATCAAGGACAGACGTCAGCATGTGGTCGAGCGCGTGGTTCGTGAAGGCAATGAGGACTGAGAGACTGTAAGTATACGATGATTTTGAGAGTTGGGCTCACCCACCTATCGGCCTGATTTTGCTAGAGAACAGTACGCGAAGGATCTCCTTTGCTGTGTAACTCTGTGGTTGATATATCAGATAAGCGTATTTGACCTTGAACGATATTTTCTCGTACCTTTCCTGTCCCAGGGGGGCTGACAGCTCGGCAATGAAAAGGGGGTTTAAAAAAAGGAGATTATAGAACGAACCCTTGTATCAGAGAAACTTCACGCGTAAGTGTATCAACCAGCGCATTGACTTGTGAAGAGTCCAAATCACTAGAACGCGATAATTGTCGGCGTGCGAGTGCTACAGATGCCGCGTTGTTAACGTCGAGACTTGGAATATTCATGCCAGGTTGAGCTAAGCACTGCAAATTGAATCTGAACTGTGGGATACGGGCGTAACGAGGGACTCCAACCGCCAAGGAATGGAGATGCCCAGAATATGAAATGATGTCGGAGAAGGGGATGGAGGTAGGTTCTACGTTCTGTAGAGTTCGAAGGAACGGGTTTACTGATTCGAACATGATGCTATTGTCCAATAGTACCGCGTATGTTGACGTGTCAATGGAAATCGGTTGGCGACGCAAGGCCATGAGTTCTATCTCGGCGTCGAAGAAAGATATCCGAAGCTGAATAGTTTCTATGTCGGCTTTGGCGGACTCTCCAATGTCGGCCGCCATTGATGCGATTGTTCCAAAGAACACTTGGAATCGGCCTGGAGAAATAAGGATCAAAGCAACCAGACTGCCGTGTTGCAGGTGCTTCGAGTTTTCCCAATACTCTGCCCGCTTTTTTCCGCTCTGATCACGTGCGGCTCCTTTCGGGGCGTCGAGAAGTAGGCCAGTGGTAAACCTACGACGTTCGGCCTTTACGGGCGCAAATCGAGCACTGGTGTACAGGTGAAAGAACACGGAATTGATGCCAGACGTTCTATATGCGCCTCCCTTGGATGTCAGTAACTTCTCCAGTATCGTAGTATTCTGCTTTGAACGAGGTCTCTGAGTCCATATGATCTCAAGATCCTTATGAAGCTCTCCAATTGATTGTCGGATGGAGGCACTTTAACGAAATGCGATCAGTGTAAGGAACAGCTGAATAAACAACGACATACATCATTTCTTCTCTCAAAAGTCGGAATTGAATATCAAGGTGCCGTTGCATTGAACTCTCAGGGAGATGGTGAGGCGCCGTCGGAAGGAAGACTGGGAGATAAGGTAGCAATGGACATAGCAGTTCTTGGTGCGTCGGGGCAATTCGGATATCACGTATGTCTGTGAGATCGTTATCGTGACGGGGACCCCCATCACGCAATGTGCCAGGAGCTTCATAGGTGTGATTTAGGCGGGCAGTAAAAGCCTGTTGCATCTGATCGGCAGTGACTGTGGCGTGTCCCACAGGCCGCCTCATTCTTTCTGCATCGCCGTATTCCCTATCTACGATCGATTTGAGCCGGCCGACGTCTTTCTCAAGTTCCGCCAATGTGAGGTTGCGGATCTCAGAACTCGACAGAGCGATGGAATCGGCGAATGATGGTGGCGTTGCCCTGACAGCTGTAGCCCAGCGTGAAAACCATAGGAAAATATCTTTGACGAAGTCACGTAATTCAGGATGATTTTGTATTGCCCGCTTGAAACGAGAAAGATACCTATGCAAGATAGGTAAGAGTAGGTCCAACACAGAACTGACAGAAGATGCGAATACTTACTGGGATAGGACAATAGAAAGAGTCTTGAAGACTATCACTCCACTTAACGTGTTTCTTCGTGACGCGGGAAGACGAGGCGAGCGGTCCTCCCAGGTCTGAGCTTCTATCATCGAAGTCATACAATCGCGGGTAGTCGTTTGAAATTCATCATAATTATGATCTATGAGGGTGTATATCTTGCTAGAATAACTCTTCAGGACGCAAGATACGGTGAAGTTTGGTCAATGACCCACTTTGTATTCTGGTGCATGGTTGTCTTTAGCACCAGATCCGAAGATAGGAACTGTGAAGCGGGGTAATCAGGACTAGGTAATGGTTCTATAAGGGGGTGTACCTCAAGAATTGGGAAGTATCCCTTCTGATATGAGAGAGTTGACGAGCCAGTACCGACGTTAACGGCGACCGGTGAAAATCTCAAAACGTCGCCGATTCGTAGCAAAGCATTACCCTTGAAACAATGAAGGCCACGTTATTGGCTCTGAAATTAGAAACTCGATGACCAGACGTACATGAACAATGGTGTCGAGAAAATCCTATCGCGTAAATAATGAATCAACCTTCATGTACCTTCAATTCTAAATACATACTGACCTGAGCCTGGTTGGAATCCTATATCATGTGAGAACTGAGCGTTAGAAACGAGGTATAGTTATGTTTATGTTCCTACCCATGCTCGATTCCGGGAATTGACACTTGCAAAAATACGAGAGAAGCACTCGACGTTGATTGCATCTCGAAATACATAATTGTCGAAGAGGTAGGACCTGAGATGGTTATGCGCTTCACTTGGACTAAGATTGTGTTGGGAGTCCGCGATCAAGCCATTGTTAATGGCCAACCCTTCAAGCGAGAAAAAGTCGGGGGTATTGTCTACGGGTTGTGTCACGGACGAAGAATCTTGGACCTCAGGTTTAGCTTCGTGCTTGAAAGTACAGTCGAAGGCACGATTACAGGCCCCAGAGGACCAATAAAAGGCGCATATTCCCTTGGGGACTGCGGTTCGATCAATCGGAGACACGCCACCACGACCACGGCCACTATGACCAGGAGGATTGGCGCCGCGGGCACCACCTCGCCGTCCACGGCGACCAGTCGAGCTGTTTGAGGACATAAAAGAGAAGACGAGGATAAGAGATGTGATGAGTTAGACGATGAACCCTGAAGAGGGAGATGTAAGGGTCCAAGGTTGCGAGACGCGCGTGTAGCGAGAAAAGTACGCGCGCTTGTGTGGCGAGGACCCCGCCAATGTTTGATTGGACGACGAAAACAGCACCCTATTATTCAAAACGAGAAATGACGTGATGGCGATGAGGGGGTGTGATGAACTGTTTGGGGAACAGCCTGCTCTGGCCAGCTTGCCTTTGTATCAAGGGAGTTTTGTTTGTTAGTCATAACTGGTCTGGCTTGGTGTCTTAGCCGCTGCCCATCAACGTAATGGCGCCCGACCAGTGATAGGCGTTGGGTTTGACAGTCTAGATGACTTTCTCTCTGGAATAGTGGTGGATAAGCTCCTGTTCCTGGTATATACATCAAAACACGAGGTGACATGAGTGACATTGTACTAAGCAGAACAACCACATCAGTCTTCAAGGAACTCATGATCAACAGTGAGAGCGTGGGTTTGATCAAATGACCATGGTTATAGCTGGTAGGTATGGTGCGGGTAAGGGAGAACAATGGGTCAGGGAGAGGGTGCTTGGCTTCATCCCTGCACCTGACTCCTGTACAGCACGAAAGCCAAGCCCTTGGCAAAAGCTGGGACAGCCCAACTTGAAATTTACCGGACGCAGGTTATTCCGCCGGTTGTCAGTGCAGGCAACTTGAATGACGCCAACAAGCCACGTCGTCAAACTGGAGATATCGCGGAGAGCCATTGGCAGAGAAAGGGAACCAGACTATATGGTGCAACTCTACACGCCAGGCCCATGTCCCCGCTACTGGCAAGTAACCAAGTCGGAGCGCCGCACGCATAGGTACTTCAAGTTGCATGGGTGTGGGCGGCGTGAGCTATACGAAGATGCAAGATGGGCAAGTCAGACATCGTCACCAGAATAACAGATCTCGAGTTAGTCGACTAACATCGGAACCCGCTAATGGAGATGTGAGGCGAAATAGCCCGCGTTGAATGAGAGAATGAGACGTGAAATGTGCCCATTGAAGGTTCTGATGATCACCGGATCATCGATCACCGTCCGAGTCCGAGTCGTGCCAGAGGAACCGGAAGACCAGCCGTTGTTCGGGACTCCGACGGATGACCCCGCTGCTCCGGTAGCACTCCGCTGGTGGTATGTACATCCCGACTCCGCCAGTTGTTCTGTTTCACCGGACAACCCGCATGCATACTCAATGTCCTCAGGCAGTTAATATCACTCAGCATACCGTACTCTTGTCCGAATACACGAGGCTGTATGATCCATGGCTGTCAGAAGTCCGGCCGACGCATATTTCCCGCGATCGACGGGCTTTACATAATTGTCCAGCCAACTGGCTCCGAGTCAGTTTTTCATCATAGTAATACTGTGCAATACTGCCAACGTCTCGGAGTCATATTCTCCATAATAATGGAATCACTGATCCTGATGGCAAAGCTTTTCGCGCTTCTGATCATACGGAACCTGGGTCCTTCAACACCTTTTTTTTATCGTGAAGAGCACCTGAAGGGTATCGGCTGGATGCTTGACAGCCGGGCCATGAGTCGGAGTACGTACATACTACTGTACTACAGCCCTGTCACTTGACAACTCCCAATTCTGCGCAGTGTTTGAGGTGTCCATTTGGCACCAGACCGTACTGACGAGAATGGTGGGTGGCTAATGTTCTAAGAAGCAGAGATTCAGTTATTGAAGAGGTTCGCATGATTGTCGAGTCGGACGTCCAATATACAGGCGGCATGGTGAGACTCGTCACTCCTGCTTTTCCTAACTCATAGTCCTATCAACATTATTTTCTTGACCTACCGGCCTGGAACAAGGAGAATTTTGTCACCCCCCCCTTTTGTACCAGCCGTAACCAGCGGTGTATCGGTTGTCAACGTAATTCGTATGACATTCCCGCGACGGACCCAAACCCTACCCTACTGTACTCCCCCCGGACCCACCATTCTACTACTGAAATTCGAGGAGCCATTCCGTGTGACTCGTACGGGATGATATCAGTGGCCCACCAAATTTTACAAATCGCAACTACCCTACCCACGGGCAAGATGGAAATACCCTCCTACCAAAATGGAAATATGCGGGTCATATCTGTCGGCTGCAACTCTGTACCACACCGCATCTTTGTATGGATCCTTTTCCTACATACTGTCGAGAGAGTGTTCACCTTCTCCAGGCCCACGCCGACCTCGCCACTTTGAAGCGCCACGTATCTGCAAGAAGTCAAGGGAATAACCCTTACTCCGGCATGCGCTCGCAGTTTCGGGTCCGTGTGACTATGGTACTACCTGATCATGCGTTGCCGCGCTTTGTCGTTGCATCGACGAGGAGACAGCGGCTAGGGAATTAGAACAGACGGGACTTGAACGGGCACGGTACGTACTATTGACCTCCCTGACTCGGAACATCTTGGACATAGCTTCGGCGGAGTCGTGGACCATGACTTGGGGCTGGTCTTCAAATTCCTCACACGGCACCCGGAACGAGCTGGCTACATTGATCGACTCGCCATTGCTCGGGCCGAGCAGCATACCAATGACGCGCCTGGAACAGCCATACATGATGGCCTGCAAAGGTGAGAAAGATAAAGGTGTGTAGAAAGCATGTGTGCTAAGAAATGAGTTCCGGGCACGTGCCGGGCCTCAGAACGCGTGGGTAAGCACGGGAACTGAGGGTACAAAAGGGTCAACTACGACTATATAAACGACTGTAATAAAGTTCTGGGGTTCTGAGCTAAACGAGTGTGCATCTGTCATGGCTATGAAGGTTGAATGTAGGGTTATTCCGAGTCATGTACTCGGTATATGATCCTATTGATCCGCTCACGCGCGCCGTGTTTTCTACAGTAACTTGTAAGCATCGTATCACTATCCATTCCTACTCGTTGCCTGGCCCCATTTCATACAATCCCTATAACTCGGTGCCATAAAACCTCATTTCACACTCCTCTTCCCCACTGCCAAGGGGAGCCTCGAGAACCCTGATGGCGCGCAATCTCCTCGAACTCCGTCGCACGCGTATTTGAGTTATTCAACCGATGACTGGAACCGCCAATGGGTGCCCTGCACTCGGGGCACCTCGCCGATTCCATGGCACCACC
>Ga0307510_10012650_pt1 | contig 10012 bp, 4 predicted proteins | sample 12_EM_MG_FD_207224 | JGI IMG/M metagenome (GOLD analysis project Ga0307510, IMG submission 207224) | Populus trichocarpa ectomycorrhiza microbial communities from riparian zone in the Pacific Northwest, United States - 12_EM | ecosystem: Host-associated > Plants > Roots > Unclassified | place... | reverse complement strand
TGATTCCAGCCATGACTCCACTATGCTCTCTTTAGGACCTTGTATTTTGTTAAAACAATGGCGGGGTAAGTCTGCGGCTAAAATCATTCAATCTTGTAATGGATTATTATTGTGTGCCTCATTGAATCGAATTATACAAAACTATTTTGTTTATAATCCTCCTACCAAGAAATATGCTATAATTCCTGACAAGCCAGGGTTGCAAAAAAAAGTCGATTAGCATTAGTCGATTAGTCTTCTAAGGAAAAACAGTTCTTAGAAACTTGGTATACATTGACCTGATCTAAGCTGGGATTTCAAATCAATTGGTTCTCCTTTTCAAATGGGATTGCAGTAGAGCCCATTTTTAATTCAATCCTGGCTCTTGCTCTTGTCAGTCTCGGAAAGCACTGCACATGAGTTTAGTAAAGCAATTTCCACCTTCAATGTTCTCCCAATAAAAGTAACAAGACAAGTTTCCTATATCATGCATTATATCTGTGGATATCATTGCCAACAACTACTACCTCTTTATCAAAATCCTTCTCTGACTGCCCACGAAATTAAGTGTGTATCCAACCACTGGTTCTCTCTTATCTGGAACAATATTGAGTGAAAGTTTCACGGGCTTGTAAGAACATTATTTACAATCCTCCTACCAAGCCATATGCATCGATTCCCTATAACATAGTTAACTTCCGATCCTTCGAAATAACCTGACAACGAAGTTGTTAGTGTAAGATGATTTTACCAGTTCAGACTGTCAGATAGGAGATTTACTCCCCAAAAACTGGCTCTTTATCAGATAAGGTCTTTTATAATGGTGCTCTTCACTGGAGTAGGGAAAGGGGTGATTCTTATATATTTTGATGTTGATCAAGAACAACTTAAGAAAATGTCCTTGTTACAAATTCTTGATGGCTGGAATACTAAACATGTTTCTGTATATATTTCAAAGAGTGAGATTAATGGTGCTCCTGACGACCAATTTGATGAGTATGAGATGGGACAGAGCTTTTCTAAGCTGGGTCGTATACATGTTTTTCAATTTGTCCCTATAAAGTAATTGTTGTATAATCTAGCATCATTAGCAAGGCAGTGTGTGGAAAGCAAGATTTCAGAATAGCATTGAAATTCTCATGGCTTTATATCTTCAGATAGAATCATTTTTAAGTACAGAGTTAGTTGCAGACTACTAGTGGTACAGTTTGAAGAGCCTCACTTCCTCTGAATGGAGTTCAAGTCTATAGCCAGCTTAGCTCAAGATTCAAAATAAAAGAGGAAATCTGTGAGAAACCAAACCCCATAAATATACATACATGTTGAGATGCTGGGCTAATCTAAAAACCATTAGAACTGCTTGTTCTTCTAAGAGTAGCCATCGTTTTCAGAACATCTTCAGTCTTGGAGATAAATAAATAAATAAAGGGCAGGATATTCATGGGATGTCAGACAATACAAGGCCCCTCTTCTCTGTCTTTATTTTTGTCTTCAAGAAGGTTCCTTGTCAGGGTCTCTTCCCTGTTTTGAATTTCCACTCTTTTCTCTTCAATTTTGCCCCATAAAACAGAATAGAGACCAAGCATGATAAGAATTGCACCAATAATCCTGAAATGTAAAGTAGGAAAGTTAGTGTCAAAAAATAACCCTGTTCTGCTTATAGTGTCAAAACATAACCCTGTTCTGCTTATATGCTAATTGAAGAATTCCATGAATTTTGAATGTTATTTTTTTTTCTTTGGAATGTTCACATACCCTCCAGAGTACAACTGATCACCAAGTATTAGAGAAGCCATAATAGCAACCAAAATTGTCTGCATTGGTTGAAAGACAGCAACAAAGACAGGACCACCTTTGTGAATGCACCATGTTTGAAGGGAAATGACTATAGCAGAGGACACAATCCCCTAAACAAGAATGAAATTGAAGAATCCATTTTAAATTCAATACATAATGACAGAAAAATAAAAGGAAGCCTGAAATTTAAGTTAATTACAGCATATAGGATTGTGAATAGTTCTTCTCCTGATTGGATTTTCCAATGGTTGACGTCAGTTTCTACAAATGCTGCAATGACCAAGAACTGGATCAATCCAAAAAGGCATGTAAAAGAAGTGACAGAGAGCTTTGCCGGATACTTCTTCAACACAGGAGCCTGCAAAATATTAATTCATATTTTAGCTCATAAGGTCAGTAGTAAATTATGTGCCATCTACAATTTTTAGCAATCCAGATCAGATTAGCACATGATTTTCATAGCTGTGGTCTTATGCAACTTGTATGGTGGTGACAAAATATGCTTTACCTGAAAGACCATCCAGCCAGCCCATGATAAGCAGTGCCCAAACAGGAATATGCATCCCCATGTCCAGTTTTGCATTTTCTTTGAAGACATATCTTCTTCAGATGTTATTCCTTGTTCTTGTTGTGTTATCTGATGCAGAAGAGGAGGGCCTTTGTAGAGTGTAATGACAGACGCACCCCCTATACTTGCAATGGTTCCTAAAACTTTTGCTAGTCCATCTCTCCTAGAAATGTTGACTTTCTCAAGTCTGAGGAGAAAGGTAAAAGTTCAATAAATGTTTCTTTTGTTGAAGAGAAAGAGAAGAAAGTTCAACGTAGAGAGTCTGTGTTACCCTAGAGCAGAAGCCATGACAAAAGTGATTGCAGGAACTGAATTTTGCATTGCTGAAGCAAAAGCTGGAGATGCATAATACAATCCCAAGAGATAAAACCCTTGGTTTGCAGTGATTCTGGAAACAGAGAAAAGACAAGTTAAAACAACAGAAAGTAGTGAAACCATCACATTATACATTTTAGATATCAAATGTATCTTCTCACCCCAATAATGCTAGAAAGAAGAGTTGAACCAGCACAGAGAAAGTAAGAGGTGGTCTTTCCTTCCTGAAAAATGTCAATCCAAGATACAGTACAAGGGTAAATGCCAATCCAAACCAGTATATATGTATATATAGACTACCAAAACAGAAACAGAAAAGCAAGCACCGAACTGAAGACTCACTTCTCAAAGAAATAAGCGAAAGGTCCCAATAAAAGCAATGCAATGATGTTCCTATAAACTGGGTAAACAACTTTGCTAACACCAATGTTTAGTGCTACCCTTGAAACAATATGAAACCCTGAATAGCAAAACTGTAGAGCAACTAAGGCCAGAAGAAGTTTCATTTTCTGAGGGAGAACACTCCTATCTGCCATATTTCCCCCCTCCTTATTTCCTGCTTGGCCTTTGGGATGTTATACAATCACAAAATCTGAAGTTGCTTATATAGTTACGTGTACATAAAGGTACATGTGTTTTTTCCTTTTGGCTGGTGCCCGTTAACATATTTATACTAGTTGATGTTGCATGGAGGAAGTATCAAGCCACCTTCACCTTACATGCATAAGCAACTGGTGATGATGACATGCATTTGCCTCAAATATTATTTCCTAGTTGACTTGCGATTTGAATTCTGTTGGGGAGACAACGTCTAGGTGAAGCATGTTGGCCAGGTGATTAGAGAGTGAGAATTCCGGCTTTAAATCAGTGGATCATGAATCATGAACCCACCAAATGTTTTTAGAAAAGCATGGTCAATAGCATTATTGTTTTGTGAATTGATAGCAGACACAATAATGCTAGCAATATAACTAAACTTGATACCAAAAGGCAAGTTTGTCATCTAGATATACTAATTATTTCAACAAATAATAATTTTGCTGAAAATTATGCTATGGGTGGTGGTGGTGGTTATTGTGAATTTTTATAGGTGCAGAAGGTGGGACAAAGAATCGCTGGTTGCAGCATGCATGTGGTCCTCCATATGATTTGGGTATGTCCCATTTATTTATGTATAAAACAACAAGTTGAGAGAGACAGAACACATGCAATTTTTACAATGGATCACGTCATGTGTTACTACTCCTAGGATTGAAGCTTGTCACAGCAGAAAACCTCTCCTAGCCAGTAGTAAAGCCAGTTTTGTTCTTCATTCCCCCCCCCCCTGAAAATTCACAAATGCAATGTGGGAAGCCAGGGATGGTGTTTTGCACTAGGCTTTCCAAACAGAGGATGTGGCTTAACAAGATGGAGAAAAAACCATGCGGCAATGGTTTGATATGTTCTTGAATGCTTTGTGCTGCTTTGCCGCTCTTGTTCTGTTCTGTCAGCAAACAGCTCTCTCTCTCTCTCCAATGATTCTTTGATTGGCTCAGAGCAAAGATCATGAGACCAACTACCCATCACTGACGAATCAATATCTTTAATCATCATAATTTAAACGGATAATGTGGTGCGATTCTTGTTTCTTAGCAAGTTGAAATGCGATCGTGGTTAGTTTGAGTAAGATTATTTGTTTTTGTATTTTAAAAATATTTTTAAAAAAGTTTAAATTATTTTTATTTTTTTATTTTAAATTAATATTTTTTTGATGTTTTTAAATTATTTTGATGTACTGATATTTAAAATAATTTTTAAAAAATAAAAAATATTATTTTAAAACATTTTCAAATAAAAAACACTTTGAAAAAAATCACTATAACATTTCTAAACGCCATTTACACACAATGGCTATAACTTGAGGACAGAACTGAACATGCGATTTTTCTCCACTAGACAAATGTATCTAATTTGAGACTTGGGAAGATTTGGTTAGGGTAAATTCATGGGCACATGGGAAATTAGCACTCTTGAGCCGCGACAAGGGCGTAGAGGTTTTTTTTTTAATTTTTCTGTCTACATTCACGAACCACCTGTCAGCATGGTGAACGAAACAAGTTACAGGAAAGTGGTGGAAACACTGGCTCTCCACTCTGTCTGTATCCAATTCTGTCCATCATACCTTGAAAGTATGTAAAAGAAATTGAGATTATTGTTAATCAGAAGGCCCAATCACAGGAGCAACATGGAGTTGTTTATACCTTGAATGCTGAACTTGATGTGGCTTGAAAAGGTTTAATTTAAAGCATATGTTCATGGAAAATAATATTTTAGAAAAAATAGCAAAAAGCACACATGCAGATCCCTCCTATCTATGTTTCTCCAATTTACCTGTTTCACCCAAAAAATAAAAAAAGGATAATTAATAAAGCAACAAACAAAAAGTACTTCGGAGTTTGGACAAACAGAAGGAATTGTTTGCTCACAAATGTTAAGCCACTTTTTTGCAAGAACAGTAGACTAGTCCTAACTTTGAGCAGCAAGATATTTCGAAAACTTCAAATTTTATCCTCAGGGTTTAAGGTCTCCCAAAATCTTAAACCATTCTTTTTTGGTCTTCAGAAACACACCTCAGATGTTAGCAAAACAACGTTCACATACTCCGAATTGTTGTTATTTTTTTTTATTATTATTAATATAAATATCCGGTTCAACTTGCGCACATCTCACTAATCTCAAGGGCCCTAAAATTAACAATCATATAAGCCTTCAATGACCCTGAGATTTGTGAGACTCGAACTGATAATCTCTAAGGAACAAACCTAAAACCTGATCAGTTGAGCTTTCAGGGTTCGAATTGTTGTTGTTATTGTTATTATTGGATGAAATAAAAAGTTGGGTTTCTTTTAGCCTTTAGGTATAATACTCTGCTAGTGTTCAATTTATCTATTTTTCAATGAGATCAAAACTGTCGATGGTTATATAGGAGGATACTAATAAGACTTTTGAATCACTATTACCTATTAGGAAAGACGAGTGCAGAGAAAACAAGGTAAAGATTGCCAGTGAATGTACTATTGGAACGGTATCTTCAAACATCTAGCAATCGTTACAGGACCAGCAACCGCAAGCATTACCACATCACTACATATTTCACTGATTACGCAGTAGTGCATAGCTTCGTTTCTAGACGTCTGAGTATATCAGTCAAGCTAATGTACTGCCAACAAGAGATGAACCAAGAAACAATATTTTGGCAGTTCTTACAGAAAAAGAAGTGTCAAGACCTCCATGTACTGATGGCCAGCTGCTGGGATGTTTTTCCAGTGGAATGAACATCGGTGGCCCTCCGTGTTAACCGTGCTTGAAAACAATGATGATTGCAGTGCAATTATCTTTGCAGCGCCGCTCAAGAACAGCTTCCCTTACAAGACGGCGGCTCACAGCTGCAACAGTCAAACCTTCCTGCCAAACATGTCTAATTTGTAAGTCATCAATTGATGTAGGGGTCTAATTAAAAAGAAAAAGAATCAGAATCAATGCTTAAATACATTATTGGTGTGAAAGTACTTTGCAATTCAAAACATGGAGCATGGTAATCCTAGAGGTTTCTATAAACACACAGATTAATTTTCATTATCTAGATAGAAAGTCATGTTCAAATTCGACAGTAATGCCTTAGCTACAGTTTTGTAGACGCAATTCAGCTAGTTTTATGACTAGCTTTTAAGTACTTCATGAGGCATATTGCAAGTTCTAATTTTAATGAGCCATATTGCAAGTTCTAATTTTAATGAGCCGGACCACTTTGCCATCCATGCACCAGCATTAAATATTATATAGGAACTTAGTAAGCCTAGATATAAGCACCTTGTATCAGATATCATGTACCAATTCCCATGCAACAATATAGCTTCCTCTACCTTAGAAATAAAAAACAGTAATCAAGGATGAAGGAGCTCTTAGGCATGGGAAAGGTACATATAACAATTTCAATGAAACTAGGTTGCACACCATCCTATATATAGACCTAAAATAGTGACATTCGCAAGTAGGTTATAGCTCATTTCTAAATGGAATTCTATACAGGTTATTTACTTGCTTTGTATGTACTTGAAGGCAAAGAAATAAAACTAGCACTCGTAATCCATCAAATGCTCTATTTGAATAATACAATGCAATTAGGATTTCGCGTCCTAAAAGCTTGCAAAGATGCAGTAATTTTCCATTAAACTGCCACCCTTCCTTAAGTTCTGCTACAAGGTAAATTTCAACAGCTAAATCAAGAAGGATAGCACAATGGACAAAATTCAACTAATTATTCAAGTTCTACAAGGAGTCAAATAGTGCTTCACTACTAAACAGGTGTACTTTTACCTTCAATAATTTCTGAACAAATTCAACAGCATCACTTGGTCCAAATACCTGAAACAAATACAGAACTTCAATGTGTAGCGTTATTTTTCAAACGTATAGAAGTAGAGCTCAAAGAAGATTAAAAAAAACATGGACTAACTATAATAGCAAAGATGTCAGACAGAAATTGAAGCCATACCCCCCATAGGCCATCACAACCAAGAATAATAAAGTGCTCTCTGTCTGTGAGGTCAAAGGAATGAATATCTGGGGTTGCCACAACACCTACCTGCATTTCCCACACTTGTTTCAGATAGCAAACACATTGTACCTTGCAGGTTGATTCAAAAAGTAATTTCACCCAGAATAGATCAATACTTGTATTTGAAGAGCACAATAACACAGAATAAATACAGACAGATTAAGAAGAAAAATAAACAAGGTAAGGTATTATAAAACTATTTATGATATGACAGCGCAAAACTCTTCACAAGTTCAGGGAATACCATAAATGACTGCAGCAACTTCCATACTGCAGGATGATGAGTATATATGGCTTTGATAATAAAGAAAGGACATGAAATAATTGATGAACTCATAATGCACCTGGCACTTTCATATATTTATCAAAGCTGCAACCAAATCATTTGCTTATTTCTCTATGGTTCACATCTTCCATTTTATTAAAAAGAACCATCTCTGACCTCTCAATTGTTTACAGGAAGCATTATTGAATCCTAATGGTATTACATTAGCATCGAGAAAATTGAAAATTATACCAATCTGAGCTCCAACTCTGATTTTTGGTAAGGATATACCACACTTTTGCTTATAGAAATTTATTCAGATTGCCACGTTTCAATTTATCTCTAGATCTATAAGCCTGCATACAAGCTATAGCATTATATTTCTCTTTGAACCAAGTCTCATTTCCAGCTACATAACAAGGACAAATATACAAATGCTGTCATCATACATAAATAGAAAACATGAAACTACAGTGTCAACTGTGCAAGATGGAATCACTAAGAACCTTCTTGAATTGGCGGTCTCCAAAAGCCCTAGAAACCTCAAGGCGACCTTGTAATCGTCCATTTGAACTCACACTTCCACCAGCCTGGAAATTGCAGGAGCACAAATATCAGATCATAAGAGTTAAAAGTTAGTAAATTCATTCAAATATCAAATAAGTAGAAGCAGTGATAATTTCATCGTCCATATAGGATTCCTTCTTTTCTTTTCAGCTTGGATCGGCCTCAATTTTTCTTTTTCATGTTTTTCCTTTTTCTTTTTCTTTCAACAATAGAATCAAGATATCATCCAAAATCAGAAAATAATGGTTGAAGTTGAAAAGTGGGACTAAAGAACTTATATCATTCTAAGCTTATATCATTTTGTAGGGCAACGGTGCCTCCAGGACTTATCTTGCAAATAAATAATTTGAATCACTGCATCAAAAGACTGATGCCTCCAATACCGATATCCAGAAAATATAATTACTAGGCCTCATTATCAAAAAATTCATTTAAAAAAAAGAGAGAAAATAAAGAATTGAAGCACAATATCAGCTTAGAGTACCTATAATTTGAACATTACAGTCTCTACCTTTTGTATTCGAGCACGTTCCTGTGGATATATGGCTTTGTGTTCCCTTGTCAAAACAATAGCCTTCAATGGACTTACTCCATCTGGGTGATTCTGTGATCCATCAATAATGGATGATCGGGCTAAAACTGCTTTTGCATCCCCTATGTTAGCAATGAAAACCTAAGACACGTTTGGTAGTGGCAAGTCAAATAAAAGTTCATCAGAGATGCAGGAGTATAATAACCAAAAGTAATGCAAAAGTTAATCATTAAGTTAGCAATACTAGATTCCATAAGCAAACACAGGTATGATTAATGTGTGTAACTTAATATGAATTTTCATTCAGATATCAAAAGCTGATATGTATCAAGGAGGGAAAGAAGAATATGATAAAGAAGAAACAAAGACAAGGAGAAATGCTATAAATGTAGGTGATGTGTCCTCTGTCTCGTATTTGCAAATAAAAGATTTGGTATATTAGATGGCGCATGCAAGTATTGATAGAGATAGAGCAGGTAGGGAAGAAGAAGCTAACATTAGAAGAGCTCATATATTGAGGCAGGTAAGAATTCAAAATGACATGAGAAATTCATAGAGATTATCATAGCTGGGTATGTCATAAAGACAGGAATGTTCCAGCAGAAATCTGTGAGAGTTGGAGAGGGAATTTAAGGGAGAAGTGTTTCTAGAAAAAATGGAAGAAAGCTACACACCCTCGGAAGGAAAATGACAGAGTATTTATGGAGTACATATAGTCACCTTTAATCACTAATCTTTGTGGTTGATGAACAATATAGTCTCAGTAGTTTCATTGGCCAATAAAGGAATGAGATGAAATGTTTAATAATGACACAAGATGAGTGATTTCAATATTCCTAAGGACCACAAAGGAGAGGACCTTCTTGAAAAAACTTGATCCGAACTCCCCAAGACAAATCTCCCATAAGACAAAGTTTAGTCATAAATCCTGCAACAATTCTCTTAAATAATTCTCTTTGTTGCTCATGCTGTCAATAACAATAAATAATGGTAACTGAAAATATTTGGAATTAATCAAAGAATTTTGTTTGTACCCAAAGGTCTCATGCTAATTATACGAATGTTCAGCAACAAAACAATCAAAGGCAAAGGAAAGGAAGGAATATCCTTGTGGAAGGAAAGTATACAAAAGTTAAACCAAAGAACTAGAATTTAATTCACAAAATCAGACCTATATTCCAGGTGAAGGTCTATGCAAATAATATTATCTCACTGTAGGATTGCAGCACTTATTTTTTAGCATCTCCATCTAGCATACACTAGACCTATATTAATTAACTCTGTCATGTGACTGATAATGTTGCATCATGAGAACCATTCCTTAGAAAAATAATGAGAACCTGCTAGGCACCTTTTTAACTATAGGTTCAGCTTTAAATAACAATGGCAAAC
>Ga0307510_10012649_pt1 | contig 10012 bp, 13 predicted proteins | sample 12_EM_MG_FD_207224 | JGI IMG/M metagenome (GOLD analysis project Ga0307510, IMG submission 207224) | Populus trichocarpa ectomycorrhiza microbial communities from riparian zone in the Pacific Northwest, United States - 12_EM | ecosystem: Host-associated > Plants > Roots > Unclassified | place... | reverse complement strand
TTGGTCATCATGAACTATCGTTTCCGTGCCATGGTCGGGAAGGGCACGGCCGACGTCCTCGTGTTCCCGTTGCGGTGCCATTCTCAACGGAGTCTGCCCATCGTCAGCATGCGTTGTCGCATCGAGCCTCGGCTGGGAAAGTGAGGGTGTGTGCTCCACGTGTCCCTCGGCAGCAGTGACGTTTGATGGAGTCAGCTCGTTGCTGGTCTGGGCCGTCATAACTGCCCTGGGCTCAGGAAGTAGGAGTGAAGGTTCCACATATCCCTGGTCTGCCGTAATAGGGATTGAAACCCGCCCATCGTCAGCTTGGGCTTTTGCGTCGGTCCCGCGCTCGAGGAGTAGGCGTGTGAGTTCCACGTTTCCCGTGGCCTCCGCGACTTGTAATGGAGTCGGCCCGTCGTTGGACTGGGCTGTCGTATCCGCACCGCAGTCGAGAAGTAGGGATGCGAGTTCCACATGTCCCTTTATTGCCGCGAAATGCAATGGAGTGTTCCCGTCCTCATCGCAGGCTGTCACGTTTGCGCCACGCTCGAGAAGTAGGCGTGCAGCTTCTACACCTCCAATGAGTGCCACTATATGTAATGGAGTCACTCCGCGATCGCCCTGTGCTTTCGCGTCTGCGCCGTGCTCGAGAAGGAGGCGTACGACTTCTATATGTCCTCCCATACACGCCAACCGAAATGGGATGTCCACCTCGATATCCTTTGCCTTCAGGTCTAAACCGTGCTCAAGGAGGACTCGGATGCTGGCTGCATGTCCTCCCATCACCGCCAGATAGAATGGAGTCATGCCGTCCTCGAGCTTGTGTGTTATATCTGCGCCACGTTTAATAAGTACCCGTGCGACATCAGTACGTCCCTCAAACAACGCCCGATGCAACGGAGGCCAATTGTTAATATCACTTCCCTGTATATCCACACCGGACTCAAGAAAGACCCTCGTGACCTCTGTACGCCCCAACAGAACCGCAAATTGAGCTGGTGTAGCTCCATCATCGTTCTCGGCGGTCACATCCACGCCGCGGTCCACAAGAACACGCACAACCTCCGCATGTCCCCCAATTGATGCCTCATGCAACGGAGATGCCTTGCGCTTGTCCTTTGCATTCCCATCGGCGCCATAGTCGAGAAGGAAACGAGCAACTTCCGCGTATCCTTTCTTGGACGCCAGATGCAACGCAGTTGACCCATCGTCAAAGCCCCGAGAGTCCACGTCTTGCAAGTGATCAACAACCAGGAATTTGACAATCGCGTCTAAGCCACACAGAGACGCATAATGCAATGGGGTTCCGCGGGGCGGTGATGGACAGTCCCGTCGCTTTTCTCGATGCCAGTACTGGTCTTCCATATCGTGTATCCACACCCAAACAGCAAAGTGGAAGCTGTTTGGGTCAAATAGTTGCTTCATCCCGTCTTCCGTCTTGAGAGACACGTCCTCGAACCGCGCATGGCCAACCCAGTGCTCCGCGGCATATTCGGCGAGAGGAAATTTGTCAAGACCATCAATGGTGATGTTTTCGTCGAGGTGTAACAACGTGCCTAGGCAACCTCGCGTGGCAATGGTGTGAGCCTCTGTCATTGAGATGTGATAACGTTGGACAAAACTGTCCCTTGTTTCGGCAAGCCGAGAAGATGTCAAGAACTCTTTGACCGAAAAATGGGAAAATTGGATCACTTGCGAATCATCGAGGTTGACAGTGGCCAGCAAACTCGATGTCGTGGACAGTATTGCATCAACTGGATCTTCCGGAAGCCAATCCTGTTGAAATTCTGGAACCGGCCCTGTCGTGAAGTCGAACCCAAGGAACTGCGCGAGTTCTTCCACACGGAGTGGGCGGGAAGCCACCGCGACAAATTGGAGCAAGCGGCAGGCAAACTCCCAATTTGGGTTACTGAGATCTCTCAACGCACGCTCATACGTCCCGTCGAGCGTTTCCGGTAGTTCCTCGAGAGCACGCCGTATACGTCCTGGGAGGCAGCGGCGAAGGTAGCCCAACTGGCAATCGACCCATCGGAACCTACAATAGACGTGAGCAGGAGCTACGGAAGCGAAAAACACTGATGCCTTACATGCCATCGGCCTTGTTCGTGAGCACCTCGATGACCAGTTGCTTGTCAGAAGTTTTCCATTTTCGCATCATTCGATCGGTGCTAACGACAAACGTGATGTAGTTGTTGATGTCCTCCATCTGTCCACTCTCGTCATGTAGGGAAATGGAACGGAAAGTCAAAGGAGAGAGAATAGCCTTAATGTCCGTCTCTACTCGGCTAGTGACACAAATGCGAAGATTTGGAACTTGCGAGTCAACAAGCTCCGCCACAAGCATTAGAACTCCATCGCGGGATGACAAGGATGCTGTGATCGGGCATTCATCCAAGGCATCTATTATCAGGTAGACCGGTGGTTGTCTTGGAAGTTTCAGTATTTCCTTCAAACACTCGACAAGTGTGTCATCGCTGGGTTGCCTCGAACCATTGTCGTGTTCCGAGTACAAGTCGGAGAGAATGTCACGGTAGAGGTGAGATTGACGAGAAAGTTGGAGAAGCAAAGATGAGAGCAGCCCACGAATATCCTTCTTTTGGTCCTCCCTAAAGTCGCAATAAAAAAACGCCAGTGATGCAAGTCCCGATTTCTGCAAGCTGATGATGTCTTCGACGATCGAGGAACTGGCTGACACCTTGAGTCATTAGACAGAGACATAAAAAAAATTACGTACCAAAGGACGCTCTTTCCTGCGCCCGCTATTAATGGGAACGGTCATCAGTCTCAGTGAGAGCATTAAAGATATGAAGACCACGCACGTTTGCCATGAACCCACAGTAGGGAACTCGGTCCAGATGACTGCCATTCTGAGAAAGTGTCGCCTTCAATAAACCATCTCGCCGTCCCGGGGTGCCGCGATCCAAAGGCAATGTTGTGGTTCTTCCATGGATCAGGTGGAGAGAACCAATTACGTATATCTCCCTGCAACTTGTCACCTGTCGGACGACCTCAACGCTTCGTCACCTGACTGAAGTTAAACAACAACTCACGTTCCGACTTGTTCACGTCGCTCTCCAGTCGCTGTATGATTTCTACCGTTCAATCAGACACGGGATCAATTTATGGTGCAAACAAGATATACCAAGCGTCTTCTCGATATTGGCAACTGATGCATTTCCATCTTGAAGGAAATGTAATCAACAGCCAATAGCAAACATGCCAGTGTGTATACTCACCATCCATGACCAACCTCATGTTCTGCACTAGACTGTAAACCACCTCTAGGGTCTGTGCTGCCGTCGTCCGAGTCTCATCGTGCGTGAGTCGATCTAACTTCTTTAATGCCGCCTCGACCTCATTCTCTCCTAGCAACTTCTTGACCATTTTCACTGTATTCCATTCAGATCGGCGACATATCGGCAAGGATGTACTTACTGGGTTGGTTCTGTCTGATCTGTTTGGTTACCACTGCAAGTGTGGAAATTAGTTCCACCAAGATCTTCACAATGATCTCAGTCGTATTTCCAGTTAAAGGGATCCTGGTAAAAATATCAAGACGGTTGATGAAGTGTTCTATCGATTCGAGCAAGTCGACAAGGGCATCATAACTGGTGCTGACGTCCTTGACCTCCTAATCCAGTTGCGTGTCACAAGGATGCACACGTGGGAAATAAACAAAGCTCATACAGAAAGAAGGACAGCAAAGCCAGTGAAAATGGCATTTGCAGGCAGGATTGACTGTAGAATGGACCATCAGAGATGCAAAGTGGCTGTTGAAACCTCTCCGAGTCGACGTACCAGGCCGACAGAGGCAGCACTAGAAGATAGCGTATACAGAACTGACACGATACCATTGAGGGATTTCACGATCCTGCCGTTGTCCCCCGGGAATTCGTTGAACGCTCGTGCTTGCTCTCGGAGTACGGTGGTTACGGATTCGACGGAGTTGCAAATCTGGAGTTTTTCGGCGAGTGGGTGGTTGACCAGAGCTGTGCCTGTCTGGATTTGGTAGTCCTGCAGGGCAGCCTCGAAGAGGGCTCGAAAACGAGAAGGGTCACTCATGTGACTGAGAAAGTGGGGAATCGATGTTAGAGAAAGACGGGCGTAGACGTATAATGAGGGTGAAGGGTAAAACTGGTAGAAGGTTGATGGTTGCGACTGTTTGGTTGGGTTTGTGACATGAGCGCTTTGACGCGTGCGAGAGTAATTGCGAGGGCCAGCTAGGCGAGAATAAGATCGAGAGAGAGAAAACTTGAACGAGGTCTGCGGCCTAAGGAGGGTGAGAAGCTGTGCTGGCAGCCATTCTGAATTAAACGGGTATTGAATCACCATGGTTATAACGGAACCCGATATTTATTTGTCGTGAGGGGAATTTGGAATGACCTCTTTCTTGCGGTGCACAAGTTTGACTCTGCAAGGGTTCGGAGTTGAGAGGTCGCCGCGGCACCAGCGTATGACACTAGGTCGTCCTGTTCCATTTTCTGCCATTCAGCTAAGACGACCCAGGACTGGTATGACGGGATGTTCCTCTTAGCCTTCGTCGCTTCGTTCCTTGCTGCCATATCCCTGGCTTCACGTCTGGGATGCCAGACCTCACTTTTCCCAGGTAGTGTCCCAGATGCTGATAACCTTCTGCTTCTTGCCGTCTTCGAGTCGGATAACAACATCCGGGAGCCATTGGTCCTTGGCTCGGATGTCTCGCCTAGCTATAGTTCTCTTGCGTGGCTTGAGGTATAATTACAACCCACCTTCCGAAGTAGTCGTGCTGACGGGCCGCGTATGGTGCAGAGCGCTGAGCCTATGAAGCGAGGAGTCTCTAGTGGACGGCGGAATGCCGTCACGGCGTACAGATTGAACGGGAGTGTAGTCAGCGTGAAAACGGCTGGTCATCGTTCCTTTGCGTCGAAGAGGCAGCCTGTTTACTCAGTCAATGCTTACTGCCATCTGGTGAGTTTTGAGAACTTTGGTTTCCTGTGACTGGGTCTTGTTTCCGTCCTCATTAGAACCCAGTTTTCCACAAGCTTTCGTAGAGAAGAGGCTCGCGTTGCCCTAGCTATCAATGGTGGCGACAGCGACCACTTCTCTTTATGCCAGCGCAGCAACAGCAACGACTTTGTCGTCATATACGGTGATGTCGAGTCGAGCTCCACGAGCGCAGGGTATAAATGGGGGACCTGTGTAGAGGTAGCTATCCATGTGCTTCCCTTAGGTCACTGGTAAGGCAGAAAGCAGTGCTCTTCTACGTACTCGGTCGGGTTGTAAGTCATTGGAGTCGAGGTGATTAACGAACCCATTATACCCCCAATTCGCAAGGGGATTGCGGCGACCATCTATCACAAGCTGAGCAAGCTCAGGCTTCCACGTAAAACAAGAGCTCGGTTCTTTCGTTTTTGCGGATGGCTGCGAGGGGTGTACTCAGCCGGCATCTTGAATAAACTGAAATCCCAATGACCCGAGGGACCATGGCTGGACAGTGGCTGGACTTCTTTTAACACCACAGCAGCGAGCCGAGAGAACTGGAACTGAGACATGATGTATGAGGCCTGAGGGGCGCGGCCACTGGCCAGCAGTTGGCCAGCCGAACCCGGCATGTTGGGATTGGAAATTGGTTCAAAAGCCCGACGAAATATCAAATAGAATCTTATCGACACATACTGATTTTTCATGTCTACACCTAACTTACTGTGCTCGCTGCCAGTGTTTTACAACAAACGGGACGCAAAGTACAGTGAGTGTACAGTGATGCCCGTGAACGCAGTGGCCGAGAACGTGTTCGGAACAATGGGTCAGTCCGCTTCTTTGTCATCGACTTCTTCCTTCCACTTCCCGCGCCAATTCTACCCTTCGTTGTCCAGGTGCGATCTTCTGGACCGTACAGCTCATCCCTCAACTTTTCAAAACCTGGCGCACAAAGTCCACCAAAGGACTCTCACCCTGGCTCGTGTAAGTCGCACCTCCGCTTCCATCCATCCGTCACCCGCCCCGCCCCACCTCTCAGCATCTTCCCTCCAAAACACGCCGCTAACGAACATACTCCATCTCGCACTCGTGCAGATTCCTCTGGGGCATCTCGGCGCTCCCATTGGGCGTCTACGTGATCGCGCAGGACCTAAATGTGCCGCTGATCGTCCAGCCGCAACTCTTCGGCCTCTTCTCGCTGCTCTCATGGGGCCAGTGCTTGTACTACGGCCCGACCGCACGCTCGCGCGCATGGTGCGCCGTCGTGATCGGTGGCACGCTGGTGCTTTGGAGCGCGCTCGAAGCCGCGATGGTATTGGCTCTCCGCGTACGTGTATTCTGTTCGACCATCTCCTCTGACCCGGTATAAGGGAGGAGGGAGGGACTCCTGTCATTTCCCGCGTGCTGAGTCGAGCGGCGGGTGTTCTGTGTGTGTCGGGAATATAGCCCTCGTATAGACGCGGTACGTCCGCGGGCAAAGCTGGCGTGCAATTCTTTGGCATCCTTGGGGCGGTCCTGATCTCAGCAGCTCTCATGTGAGTCCTTCAGTAATCACAACAGCGCGAGCAGATATCGCTTAACCTGTCCATGACCACGATCGTTCCTTTCCCCTTCCATGCTGTGTCTACCTGCTGAGAGACCCCAGTTCTACGAGATCCACAAGCACCGAGCCGTCCTCGGCATCTCGCTCCTCTTCATGGCTATCGATCTCCTCGGTGGCGTCTTCTCCATCCTCTCACTCGTCTTCAAGCGCCAAGTCGACGTCCTCGCCGCCGTAGCGTATTCCCTCGTCGTGGTTCGTCCCTACCGGTTGAATCCCGCGTTTTTATTGTTGATGAGCATTTTTATTTTCGGTATGCTGGACATAGGTCATGGATAGCCTCGTGCTGGTGTTGGCTGTGATTCTTAACCCACGGGCCAAGAGAGACGCCCAGCGTGAGGAACAGAGGTCGCACGATGGTGCCCGTAATAATCCAGCTGATGGTGGCACGGGGACGGCCGCCGTGCTTGCAACTGCGGTCCGGGAAAGCGAGAAGTAATCCGATGCGACTGACGCTGCGTAATACAAAGTCACTGCTTTCAGAACGTACGTGCATTGCCTCCGGCAGTTGATTGTCGAGCATCAGTGACGTTCTGGGTATCCCTTCATCCTAACGCCCCTGCTGTCCGTGTATGATATTAATTGAAATTCCGGTACAAGTAGACGACCGTGAAAATGAAGAGCAAGTGAGAATCCAAGTAATGCGGTGGTAATACACGCGCGCCGCTCTATGCCCGCCCCCAAAGGCTATGTGCGTGTCCGACTGGTCCCCGTGCCGACGCTGCTCAACTCGTCATCTTCACCCTCGCTCGGCCCCGTACTACTGGTCCCTGCAGCACTCCCCGAGGTACTGGCCGTCCTTGTCGAGCCGCCGGCAAGTAAGCTCCCACGTGTGCGTCGTGAACGACGGGGAGGTGGTGCGCTGACAAAGTCTGCGAAGGATCCTGCACTCCCTGGGGTCCTGCTACGGTGTGTCGAGGGCGAAGGAAGGCTATGAACGGGGAGCGGCGGCGGAGTGCCGTACAAGGCGCCTAAGTCCACATCGGTATCGATGGCATCGTCGGCATTATCGGCATCGAGATCAGGGAGGGCGGAGAAGGAGTCTTTCGCGAAGGGCATGCCCATACTATTCGTATTCGTGCGCGAGAGGGGCAGAGAGCGGTAGCTTCCTCGTCGGAGGTGGTGGGCGAAGGAATATAGGAGCGCGGCGAAATAAAACTTTTGGGATCCCCGAAACGGGGGGTAAGGGGGGGAATGTTCAGATCAAGTCGCGGAACGGACCTTAATCAGCCAGCCAAGGATGATGATTGCCAGGGCCTGAGCTTTCTCAGCACGCCATACGCGCTCGGCTGCTGCGGCGCGTTCAGCCTCGGACATGGACTGGTGCTGGCCAATGTAAGCATCGATAAGCGCTTGCTGCGCTGGGGAATTTGCGTTTCGACGACCATCATGGGGGGTATACCGCCACCATTGGACAGCAAAATAAACGGTCCAAATGGTGTTCAGGATGTGGTCGGCGAAAAATATGTGGGCAAAATAGAGCATGTGCTTCGGATTCTCCTGTGTGGAGACAAAATGTGAGAAAGAGTGGGGAATGAGGAGCGGATGATGGAGCGAACGTCATGGACGGCGCGAATTCCCCAGGAGAGAGCGATGAGGGCGAGGGCGGAGTAAATGTATAGGGTAAGTTGTGCAGCATTGCCACCTGCTCCTGTGAGCAAGGCAATTAGGCCGTAAATACCAGCGACCTTGTTGAGCACCTGATAAGAAGGGTTAGTAGGGGGAGGGAGAAAAAGTTTGGGCTGTGGGTTCGCACGGCAAAAAGAACAACAAGGGTTACGCCAGTCTTGAGATCGAGAAAACCAAGCATTGAAGAGAAAGGCCTCGGCCTGAGTGCTCGCCTGAGGGTAAGCTTCATGAAGTGCACATGTAAATGGAAGAAAAAAGGAGTGGAAAGGGAAAGGGACTGCGGTAGTGATACGAGCGGTCGTGACATACACTTTGTGCCGTGGCCGTGCCTCGACAACGCGTCTGAGTTTCACGGCCCGACACCACGTCGGAGTTTCAACCTGCACCGGCATATCCCGACGTTACTCACCCCACAGACCATTCAAGCCCGAGGGCGCCTCTCCCCAATACCTAAGTTATGGCCAATTATTTCTCAAACCTCTCCTCCACCTCAACTCAATCTCGTTTTCTTTCAAACAAGGACAAAGATTCTTCCCAATCATCATCCACGACTCTAGTAACGACCACAGCCGGCTCATCCTCTCTCTCCGCCGCCACACCACCACCTGCGCGCGTACCATCCAAACACTTCTCGACCACCCTCTCGGACGAGCAAAAGGGCTCCTCCGTGAGGGAAAAAAGTCCCGCAGCGTCGTCCGCGGGGCTACCTACATTGTCCGTTCACCCCCTCCGTAGCACGTACGTACGTCCCTCTTCCCTCTAGTGGATACATCGAGAACCAGCGCGTGCGACGCCGTGATGATCGTCTCCCGCTCCCCCGAAAAACAGATGGGTCTTCTGGTTCCGCCAGCAGCGCGCGCCAGGAAACAAGATCACGAACTATGAAGAGGGCATCAAGAAGATCTCGGCATTTGCGTCCGTCGAGTCCTTCTGGTCCCTCTGGACTCACCTCCATCCACCCTCGGCCCTCCTCCCGACAACGGACTACCTCCTCTTCCACCAGGGCGTCCGTCGCCCCGTATGGGAAGACCCCCTCAACCTCCCCGGCGGAAAGTGGATCGTCCGCCTCCGCAAGGGCGTCGCCGATCGCATCTGGGAGGACCTCGTTCTCGCTCTCATCGGCGACCAGTTTGCCAGCGTCGTGTCGCCACACGATGACGGGTGGCCTGAGATATGCGGGTGTACGATTAGCGTGCGTCAGAACGAGGACATCCTCAGCATCTGGAACCGTATGGATGAACCGAAGCTGCGCGAGCGTATCCGGTGCGTTTCCTCGGCCCATTTATTTCTCTGCGTACTGACTTCTGTCTGGTGGGTGACGGTGCGTGAAATAGGGATAGGATACGTGTCGTGTTACATCTCCCGCCCTCGACCATCATGGAGTACAAGTCTAACAACGGTGCGTCCTCGTACGCTCTTCCGCCTTTACTTGCCTCCCCTGAGACAAAGTTTTGTAGACTCCATGGCAGACAAGTCCTCATTCCGCAATTCCACCATCGATCGTACACCACTTTCATGACCATAGCTATACCTTTTTGTTATTCTTGGGAGGCCAGATGTGTGTTGCGATGTCTTGTCTGTATCCATGCTTGTCTACACACACATTGTCCACGCCCACTGCTGGACGTCATGTAAGAATGGGGAGCGAAAAAAATAGTAGCAGGAACCCGTCGACAACAAGTGGACAACAACATGAGAAAAGGTAACATATGATACGCACGGAGATATGATACATGGAATTGGCTACCCCACTGTCCCGACGACCACCTCACCTTCGGCATCCGCGTCCGCATCGCCATCACCATCCGCGTCGATGTCGTCCTCGCCTTCCGCATCTGCGGA
>Ga0307510_10012648_pt1 | contig 10012 bp, 14 predicted proteins | sample 12_EM_MG_FD_207224 | JGI IMG/M metagenome (GOLD analysis project Ga0307510, IMG submission 207224) | Populus trichocarpa ectomycorrhiza microbial communities from riparian zone in the Pacific Northwest, United States - 12_EM | ecosystem: Host-associated > Plants > Roots > Unclassified | place... | reverse complement strand
CTTATCATCGGGGACTTTACTCTTATACTGTGTAGCCAACCGGTACCGCGCTACTCACGTGATCCATTGCCTCAGGAGGAGATCCCACTGAGCAATCCCAGTCGTCGCCAAACCAACCCACGCACGTTGCGTCTTTAAGGCCCTTGGACCTTAACAACCTGATTGTGGGAGTTTAGTGATGAAGTCCATTGCGACAGTTTCAAAGGGTCGTGCGTTATCTGCGGGAGTGATAGGGAACATGGGTGGATGGGTAAGATAGGTGTTGACTTTGGTCATTTGGCATGTAGCGCATCCCTTGATATATTTGGTGACAAAGGTTTTCAGGTTGGGCCACCAGTAGTACGGGGTAATTAGTTGAAGTGTTTTGGTAATCCCGGTGTGACCGGCAGTCACGTGGTCGTGAAAAAGGGAAATTACTCCCCTCCTAAGGGCGTTGTCTGCCACGACAACCAGGGCGGTCCCGTGATACCAATGTGTGCCGTCCAATAGGGAAAGGTTATGTGTTGGTGCCCATTTTTTGAGTAGTGGTTGCTCTTTGTATTGAGCCAATTTGATACGACTATCCAAGTTGTCACCGATACTGTCCATGTCGAATACTCGAATTGAGGTATGGTTGTCGCAGAAGTAGTGATCTGGCCATACAGTGACATCGTCATTAATTGGATTAGGTCCCTCGTAGTCAGGTCTTCTGGATAAAGCATCTGCGCAATTAGTGGCGCCAGGTTTATCATCCAAAATGATGTTGTATTGCTCCCTTTCCAGTAAGTATCCAGCGACACGAGGGCCTATTTTTCTGGGTTCCCGATAATAACGAAGGTTGGCGTGATCAGTGAAAACTAGGACAGGTATAGTTGTTCCTTTGAGGAGATGAGACCAGCAGTGTAGTCTGCGCATAACTCCTAAAAATTCTCGGTCATAGATAGGGTAATTTTGTTCAGTTTGGGTGAATTTTTGGGAATGAAATCCAATTGGTTGTCTTGGTCCTGGTTTTTGGGTTCCGTCTGGTTTCATTATGGGAGGATCTCGTTGATATAGTATAGCACCTGTTCCAATTTGTGATACATCTGTTTCGAGCTCGAATTGTCGTTCTGGGTCTGGTCAGACAAGTACTGGTGCATGGGTGATCATGTTGATGAGCTTGTTTTGGGCTTCTTTTTGTTGGGATCCCCATTCGAAAGGTACGTCTTTCCCAGTAAGTTTTGTAAGCGGTGCAGCGATGATGCTGAAATTGGGGCAGAACATGCGATGATATCCAGAGACTCCTAGGAATCCACGGACTTGTCGTTTGTCTTTGAGTTCACGTGGGTAATCTCTGAGTCCTGCAACTTTAGCCGGGTCCACTGTAGCTCCATCCTTTGATATTCGGACACCCAAGAAATCCATTTGCGGTTGCATAAAGACAGATTTCGATAATTTGAGGTGTAGGCCATGGCGTGCAAGGAGATTGAATAGGAAGTGGATGATATCAACATGAAGGTCAAAGTCTTTGAGTAGGGTTCCTATTCCGCAATCATCCATGTAGTTCTGGAGGATGCGCCGTATTTCGAGTACACCTTTCTTCTCAAAGTATTCATATAACTCTTTGAGAATACCATTCATGAAGCGTTGAAAACTTGCTGGTGAATTGCTCATGCCGAAGAACATTACTTTTGGTTCGAATAGTCCTTGGCAAGTTTTGAAAGCAGCTTTCCATTGGTCCCCTTCACGTATTCAGATATTGTTATAGCCCCAGCGGATGTCGAATTTACTGAATAATTCCATTCCCTGTAGGTTTTCGATACATTGTTTGAGATTGGGAAGTGGGGTGACATCTTTTCTTGTGACTGCATTGAGGGGGCGATAATCAATAATATATCGTTTCTCTTTAGAGTCCTTTTTAGGAACTATAAAGGTTGAAAAACCGTATGGGGAGTCTGATGGTGTGATGTATCCTTTGGCCAAGTTTTCGTTGATGAATTGGTCCTCTGCTTTTTGTTCATCCCTTGAAAGTGGATAAACTTTGCAGTTGAAGGGGGTGGGTGCGGTATCCATTAGTACGATTTTATGGTCTCCTTCGCCACGAGTTGGTGGGAATTTGTTTGCCTCTTCATCTGAAAATAATGCCATGTGACGTTTGAATTTTTCCGGGAGGGTGATTTCCTCCTTCCCATGTTCCATTGCGTACTTATGGGCCATTTCTACTGCGGTATGGGTGCGATTGACTTCCACTGGGCCTCCCTTTATTTCTAAAGGGGTTACTCCCAACCATGGAGCGCATCTGGTTTGTTGTGCTTCGAGGATGAGATCTTTGTTGACTGGCACTTTACTTTTGACCCATGTTTTCGCACGTTGAAGAGTTCCAAATAATAAAGTTTCCATTTGAACTTTTGTGCCTAAGAGTGTTCCTTTTTCCCAATCAATTTCTGGTTTAAAGGCTTTAAACCATGGGTAGCCGAAGAGGAGTCGGTCTCGTCCTAGATTAGTGACAAAGAACCTTTGTCGTTCCCTTTTGTTGCCTTTAGTAACAAGTAAGTCACAAGCATGAGTGATTGTTCCATGACGGTTAAGAGTTCCGTCGACATTGAACACTGGGCGGGGATAGGGGAGTTTCTTCATTCCTAAGCGTAGTTTGACGACCGTTGTATGGTTGATGAAATTTTCGGTTGCTCCAGTATCAAGTAGAACTGTTTCTTCTGCCTTCCCTCAATAGTGTGAAAACGCGACTTTTATTTGCACGGAATTTGAGCGATTTACAAAAACACTATCAAGGCGGAATGCCCTAACTATGGCAGCTAGTTTTGGGCTTGAGGAAAATCCTTTGGCATAAGGGATTCGATGATGCTCAGCTTGGTATCTTTGCCAAGCGAGCCCATGTGATCTTTCAAGAAGCCAGAGATGTTGTCTGGGGTCATGTCAATGGGGTCCTGGTTTCAGATGGTAGGAGTGTTACTGCCAGCGGTTTTGCCACTTTTGGCACGGTCCGCTATTTTCTTGCGGCAGACACAGGCTTGGTGTCCTTGGATTTCACAATAGAAGCATTTGTTTTCATTCATAAGCTGCTGCTTTTTGGCATCAGAATGTGTTTGTCCCATTCTATTGGCGTCGACGTCCATGGCGTATCCTCCTTGGGAAGTGGTTCGTGGTCCGGAAGTTCTGTTTCTTCCATATTGGTTGTTTTTCCCTTGGTTTGGCTTTAGTCCAAAGGCTCTGTACAGTCCTTGTTTTTGTCAACTGTATTGAGAGGCGGCTAGCCATTTCTGATGGGACATTCTAGCCTGGTCTTCCCATTTTCTAAAAGTCCATGGGATTTCTGCGTTTGGGTTGAAGTCGGGGGATTGTATAACCGCTCTAGTAAGCGGTTCGTTCATGGCACGTTTGAGAGTTTTGATAGTTCCTTTGTCATCTAGAGGAACTCCTGCTTCATGGGCAAGTTGTTTGAATTTAGCGAAAAAGTCATCAAGGCTTTCTCCTTGCTTGAGTTTGCATAGTTTCTGATAGGCTTCTTCCCTCTGATTTTGGTTAGTGAAGGCTGTTTTGAATCTTTCTATGAAGCTGTCCCAGAGATCTTCATCTGTTTCTTGGGTTCCATCATCGATTGCTTCTTGGAGTTTGTGCATTTGTTCCTCTTTCCAAGGGTCTACTAGGGGACCGTCCATATAGGTGAGGAGGGTGACAACTCTGGAGAAGGGTTTCTTCATGGTGTCATTGTGTTGGTTAATTGCTTTCCAGAGATCAAAGTTATTGATGAATTTTCTGGTTGTGCTTCTGTCTCCGTTGAAGATGGGTGGCGGGTTCCCTTTAAGAGCGCCATTGGCAGGGCTAGCGATGATGTTGATTTGTCGTGCTTCTTGTTCGCTTTGTCCAGTAGCGACATTAATTTCCTGTGGTTGTTCTGTCATTGTGGTTTGGATAGATAGCTGGGGTTGAACAGCGGCGGCTGGGGTAGTATCAAGGGGGATGGCGATGCCTTGTTGGACTGCTGTTTCGATTTGAGGAAGGATAGGGATTTGTTCTGTGAACGGGTTGGTTCCTTGGAGGGTTGCGATATGGTAAATTCCTCCTGCAAGTATTTCTTCATGTGGTGATTGCTCAGTGGTGGTGTGGAGTGTTGGGCTGTAGTGCTCTGGATTAACGTAATGTGGGTGCTAAGGGTCCATTTCTTTCCAAGTACCGAGTTTTGGGGTGTGAAGTATTCCTCCTTGGTTTGTGTACCACTGGTTATCTTTCCAGAGGAGTTTTACCCAATAGTCTTCGTCTTCTACTTTGATGAATTCAATGACTCCACGTGATTTCTTTGGGAGGTCGATATAGTATCCGGTGTCTTTATGTCCGGTTCCATGGTATTCGAAGTATGCTTCACCTTTGACGTGTGCTGGGAGATTGTCCTGTTGTCTCCTGTGAACTCTTTTGTTTTGCTCAAGAGTTCCGATAAGTACTACTGCCGCCAGGGTAGTGTTGCGGCAACTCAGGAGCTCGAGCCAGCTGGGAGTCGAGCCACCTGAGCTGGCCTGGTTTTTCTTCCAAGCTGAGCTGAGCCGAGCTGTGGGGTTGGTCCCACTGAGCCGAGTCAAGCCGAGCCGGTAAAAAAGCCGGCTTTCTCCAGTTAAATTGCAGCTCAGCTCAAGTAGCCAACTCATCTGCTGTGCAGTGTCGTCTCAAAATGCCTCCCTGTGCAATGTTCCCTTCGCCTCTGCTGCATCTACGCTTGTGTCCTGGTGCAGCAACCTGAAGACTACCCTCCCAGGTGAAGGTGCAAACTATCATGCCGAGTATCGACAGCTTGCAGGCTTCGTCTAGGCTGCCTTGACCTGCTTCATCTCACCACTGAACGACCTTCTTTTCTTTCCCCTTGTCAGATGGATGGTGGTAAGGCAACGCGTCTGCCTCTGCAACAGGAGCAGCAGGGGAAGGAACAGGAGGAGCAAGTATGGCCAGGTCGTCACCTGTGTCAACGACTGCCATCACACCTGACCCCGCATCTGCATCTCTTTGATGTGCCCTCTCGAGGCGACACACCAGTACAGTGTTGCGTTTTAACCACGGTACTATAACCACAGTAAATGTTTTATTACTGCTACGCAATTTCTACTACTATGGTAGTACGGTAGTTCTACTGTATTAGCTAGTGTCCGAAAATCCCATGAGCTAAGCCATCTGCACACTATGCAACGCGAACGCTTTTCACTCTCCTTGGCAGAGCTTGCACGGTTTGATATTGTTGGTCTTGCATGTAGCCAGGTTGCAGTGATGCTTGCCAGAGATTATGCCCCTGCAAGAGGGACAAGTGAGAGCTCAATGTGCCGCCGCCAGAGGGTGGCGCAAACCGGCGGAGTTGCCATGAGAGGGCTCTGTTCCTCAAAGGCAGCTCAACTGACAATAATGGTGCCACCCTTGAGTTTGAGTACACAGTACCGTTTTGCTTCTGTTGGTCCTTTGTCAGATAAGGGGGGTGCGAATAGTTGAGAGGTACAATGATGACAAGATGGCGAGGGGAGCGGAAGAGTGTGAGAGGGGGCAAGGTGAAGGACCTGCTGGCGAAGGTGATAGATAATCAGAAGAAAAAGGGGCCGACGTACTTATAGAAGCACTCTATGGATCGCGGTACATGGCTGTCTTGACTCGATAGATCTATGCTGTGAGAGTGCCAGTGACACGGTGAATCAAGTTGGTAGAGGGCATGGGTGAGGTCGAAAGCGTTGCTGGGGTGTTAACCGCAAGTCATGATGGATATTGTGACCAAGAGAGAACGTCTGCAAGCCCATGCAGAGAAGAGGTAACGACAGTAGAGTTGGGACGTCAGGTGAGGGGGGCGACTGCCGGCCCATGAGGATGTGGTGTGGGGGGATTGGTTAGAGTACAGATTGATGGGGCGTGCCTGTCTCCGAGTGTTGTTCTGACTGCTGCTGTGAAAAATAGGACGGAGTCGCCAACGACGAGGAAGAAGGGGCCACCTGTTTTTGGCGCTCAATCTCTGGTATCTCTGAGCGGGGCTTTAAGAAGCGCGAGACGAAGCCCTTTAGGCCTGGACCAGTCACGGCGGCTGGGGCTGGGGGTGTGGTGATGGCGACCTTGGGTCGTGCAGGCTCGGTCGCACTAAACGGTGGAGGTCTAACGGTGGAGGTCTATCGGGTGTACCAGCTAGCGAACGATCACCACCATTGGCCGAAGGAGAGTCAGCGGAATACTGTGGCAAACTGTCACTCCTGAGTAAAGTCTGAGGGACCCACGGAACCTTTTGAAGCGCGTTCCAAGCTTGGACGAACCCGAGAGCTGGTTTTGTGCCAGAGTCAGCTGTCCAGAGGCCGCAGACAGGGAGCGCACAGGGATGGTATCGACACTGGTAAACGCAGAGACTAGCTTTGGCCCGGAAATCCGGCTCGGTTCAATGCGCTTTCGTTGAGAGGCGTCGTTGATCTTCGCGTTGGAGGATGCCCTATTTAGGTCTGCCATCGCTGCATCTGTCCTACGTCGCACCTCCTTCACAAGGAGTTCCTGCTGCTTATTGACCGGCTCTGTTGCAGAAGACGATGAAGTAAGAATATCAGCATTTACGGAGCGTGATAATGGCGAAAGGGTCTCTTGGAGGGAGTCGGAACAAGCGGATGGCTCAATAAGAGGAGGCCTCTCCGCGGGTAACACAGCAGAGCCAGTAGTAGGCTTGTCCATCGGTGGTGGGGAAGGTGAGGTAAAAGACTGTTCAGAATCTGAGGAGCCCCATAAAGCCTGCGCGAGCACATTCTTCCTACGTGTTGCACTGGATGGTTCGGGCTCAGTAGCAGAGTTGGCGACGACATCTGTGTCCATCCTCAATTCGATTGTGTACTGAGATCTTTGTTGGCGGCGCCTGAATGCTGTTCACCACAGAGTCTAGGAGGGCATTGGCCTTCGACGCATTATCCTGGGACGTTGGCCGCAATGACCCTTGCTGAATGGTATCAGCCGCCTATACACCATTCAGATCAGTGACCACAGCCAATAACGGGTCCCAACTTACAGCCGTCTTTTGTGCGGAGTGACATCCTGCGTTCGCAGGGTTCGGGCGCCTGTGCCTTGCGGCAAATACAAGTCGCTCTTTGTATCAAGTCTATCGAAGACGGGTAGTCCACATGAGAGTTCGAATAATAATAAAAATACGCATTCCGAAATACTCGAGAACGCCAAAATAAGATGGATTGAGGAGCGAAGCGCAAGGCAAAGTCGCGTTTTTGTCGTTGGGTATGAATCGGCGCAGTAACGCAGAATGGACCTAAATGGTCAGATCTCACAGATAGCAGGATAACGCACGAGTCGGATATCGACAAAGAGTCTAAAACTGAAATAAATAAACATATGGAAAAGGAGCGAATAAAACCGAAACAAGCCATATGCGGATCCCGCTCTGATTAAGAATCCTTGGGCGAAATGGTCGAGCTCAACGCGCATAGCATTGGCCAACTGGTGTCGAGGGGGCGCGCTCTTGTGCGTTCGCCCACGAATGAAGCGAAGCGGGTGACGTTGGCCGCAGCATGAGGTGAGGTGAGGAGAGATTTCCATGGTGACAGACAAGGAAGCGACGAGGGACGAAAGAGACGAGATGTGAGGAGGGTGAGGTGGCGATATCGATGGTATCGATGGTTGACGAGTGGCGGTGGCGTGGCAACGACCAAGACAATCACGCATGGTGCGTAAGGCGGAGAGCGAGGTCGAACTTGTGATCGCATTTGTTTTGGAAGTTGGGTGGTGTTGCATTGCCCTTGTCGTCCTCGCCGCTGCCGCTGCAAGGGGCACCATCGGCACCCTCCTTTATGCCCGCGTCGCAATTGCGCAATGCAGAAATGCATCTGTGGGACCGGGACGACGATGACGGTGATGTGATGGATTAGTTGCCGACCGCAACCCCTGTGCGGCCCAAGCAGGCCTCACGCAGTCCTTTGCCCAGGCGGAAGGCAATGGGCGTGACGACAGGCCTGGAGGCGTCGTTTGAGCGGACGAAAATCATCGACCCGTCGGAGCCAGGTATGTCTTCGCGGGACAGGCGAAGGGGAGGGGTGACGCGGCGCCAGCAGTAAAGCCAGTAAAGTCGTGGTCAGGTATAGGGGAGAGGCCACGACGAGCATTATACGCACCGCCGCTGTTACTCCGGGAGAGGCCCATCATATTGTCGTGACCCGGCGAGTATGATAAGCATTGTCGAGGTAGTGTGAGAGAGGCTGGATGCACCAAGTTGCGAATTGTTTGCAGCAGAGGACGAAGCGGCTGCGACATGGCTCGTGAGGGTGACCGAATCGACTAGACAAGTTGATCGTTGCCGGTTGCCATCGTGGTGTCTTTCTGCGTCGTTGGTGTCAGTGTGTCTGAGGTAGATGGGGCAGAAAGAGTGGGGAGTCACGTAGAGGGTCACAGAATGTTTCCTTGGAGATGGATGGAGAGTTCGATAACGTTCGATCCTGACCCTACCTTGGCCCATACATTAATATTTGTCATCGTCATCCTACTATAAGCAACTTCAAACCGATACCGATCTGAAAAATTTGCACGCCCGTACCCTCGATATATCTCATCCTCAGAATCAAAGCTAGTTGTCTTTCTAAGTTCATACACACTTCAGGGCCCAGATTGAAACTTTGTTCGCAATACACCAAACTACGCGATACACCAAACTACAACAAGGTTGGTCTCTAAGTGTGGACATGAACCACTTCCCCCGTGAGAACTCGAAACAAAGTATGAAGGGGAGGAAACTGCCACGGATTTAGGATGATTTCTTGAGCCTTCTTGAGGAACTGGATGTGCGATATGAGTACGGAGAGGATGGTTTGCCTGTTCGAGTTGACAAGCGAAGACTAAGTGAATATAGTAAGAATCGGTTACCCATTATTCGATATTTACTTACACCCAACCACAGACAACAGGCGTGCGCTCTGTGTTCACAGGGGCGTGAACAGAGAGAGGCACTTTGATAGGCTGGTCGATCTGAGTTTCCAAGCATAGCGAGAGGATCACATGGAGGTGCTGGTAATCCGGTTTCTTGTCGAAGTCAAGCTCTTGAACATAGATGACAAAGTCGCAGAAGGGAGTGGGTAAGCCTTGGCACAGCTGTTTGAGGGGAGTTTCTAATTTCTTCTGAAGGACTGCCTTGGAGTTACGACAACCAGTCCAAGGTAATTCCCCAAGTGCTGAATAAATGAGAGTATAGGCGAACGACTCTAGGTCATCGCGACGGGATTGGGTGCCTCTTTGCTGACCGTTAATGGAGGAGAATGCAAGAGTACCAACAATTGGGTCATGCGGGTTGTATGGGGTGTGTAAATAGGTCGCAGGATCGCGGTATTGCTGTGCCAGACCGAAGTCAATGAGGAAGGGGACAGGAGAAGGGCCTTCAACCGAGATCATGAAGTTTCCTGGCTTGATGTCACGGTGGATATAGTGTCGAGTATGTAGCGACTCGATCGCTGCAAGCTGGGAATGCGAGAGGGCATTCAGAAAGATCCTTTTATACATAGAACAAATGTACCATCTGTGAGGCATACAAAAATGTCTTCCTGTGGTCAGACTGTTGCACCCTGGTTAGATCGTCAAGTGAGGTCCCAAGACACTCCAGGACGATGACCTCATGCAGGCCTTCTTTGCCGTACCAGAGTACTTCAGGGATGCCCATGCTCCCAGAGATGGCTGCATACACATTGTACTCGTGAGCGAGCTTTGAAGGTGAGCTCCCTCCATGCCCTATTTTCAGAGCGACACTAGCTTCATTCCTAATATCTTTTCCCAGATAAACGCTCCCTAGAGAGCTCAGAGAGATGAGGTGAACTTGATCAGAGTGGGGCTTACCAGATCCACCAGTACCGAGCAATTTTCCTATTCTGTATCGGCCACCAACACGTACGAAATCTAGTTGATGGGAAGCGGTTTGTTTCCTGGAAGCTCGTAGTGGTCTTTGAACGGGAATGCTGGCCATTGAGAGTGAAGTGAAAGAACAGCTACGAGCAAGCTCAGTTCAACACTCCAACGTTGATTTTACGTCACCTGACCTGAATGGGTTTTTTTTTTGAAT
>Ga0307510_10012647_pt1 | contig 10013 bp, 11 predicted proteins | sample 12_EM_MG_FD_207224 | JGI IMG/M metagenome (GOLD analysis project Ga0307510, IMG submission 207224) | Populus trichocarpa ectomycorrhiza microbial communities from riparian zone in the Pacific Northwest, United States - 12_EM | ecosystem: Host-associated > Plants > Roots > Unclassified | place... | reverse complement strand
GGACTAGCTCCCCATCCCAGCCATGCCCTGCCACCAGCACCTCGACGAAGACGCTGCAGAGAAGGAAGAACATTGTTGACAGCAGAAAACACCGTCAGCAACAGAAGGAGAAGACAAAACAGGGGCCCCTGACATCCCTCAGCCCTCTCTTGGCCGTGCCTCTATTTCGGGTCAGCAAGCCCTTCCCCGCACAAGCTTCCCTTGGCCCCTCTCAACAGCCATTCCACCACATTAACTTGACAGAACACCAGCCTTTTTTTTTCCTCACAAAACCCACAGCCGGTCTTCCCTCTATCCTCTCCCCTCCCAGCCGGTTTGTTCTACTTCCTCATCCATAGAAGTCAGCCGCCGCTGCACCTCCAGCTCCCACACCGGACTAGCTCCCCATCCCAGCCATGCCCTGCCACCAGCACCTCGACGAAGACGCTGCAGAGAAGGAAGAACATTGTTGACAGCAGAAAACACCGTCAGCAACAGAAGGAGAAGACAAAACAGGGGCCGAACCAAAGAAAAAACGCAGAGAAAAAAAAACGAAAACACAGGAGAAAACAGAAACGAACCGGAGAGAGGAGAGAACGAACCAAAAAAAAAAAACGAACCGAAAGGGAGAGGAACCGAAATATAGGGAAGGAAGGAAAAGCCTGAAACGGGGTAGGAAAATTAAAAACAAACCGGGAGGATAAAGGGAAACCACTAAATAAAACAGTAGCACCGCCGCTTGAAACAGTAGCCTCTGCTGGGAGTCGCCGTCCGTGAGCCACAACACCGCCACCGGACTCCATCACAGCACCACCAGCGAAGCAGTCCGACCAGCAAGACACCGCCTCCTCCGCGCCAGGTAAGCTCTTCTTCCCCTGCATTTATTTTTCATTTCTTTGTTTCCTCCTGCATGCAGAACCTTCGTTCTGCACACAGGAGGATGGGAGGGGGAAAATAATTCCCCCCTCGTTGGATTTTTGATGCTGGGCCAGGCTGGTGCTGGCCCAGCACTGATGGGTTTCCTTTGTTGGGCCAGGCTGGTTCTGGCCCAGCCCTGATGTTTTTGTGGGCCAGACTGATTCTGGCCCAGCCTTGCTTTCTGGGCCGGGTCTGGCCCAGACTAATAAGAAAGAGAACTGTTGGGCCGAGATCGGCCCAACCCTTTTGGGGCTGAGTCCGGCCCAGTTATTTGGGCCGGCCCAGCCCACCTAATATTATATATTATATATTATAATGTTTTTATATTATTTTTATATATATAGATATATAAAATAAAATAAAAAAATTCTGAAAAATCCTTAAAAAAAATATTGTTGATTTTCCTGCATATTTTTATCAAAATTGTTTAATACTGGTTTGTATTTTTATACCGTAAAGATACAAGTCTAATATTAAAATACCCGGTTTTCGTCGAGACATCAAAAATATAAAAACATAAAAAAAATATTTTGTTTTCATTCATACGGCCTAGTCTCTCCAAAATTAAAAAATAAATCATCACATCATATTTTCATACAACAAAAGAAATTTTAAAAAAATATATGTACTAGCATGCACTTTGGCTTTAACAACAAGTTTGTTAGAACCACGAGAACTAGGCCAATATTTCAAAAAATTTAAAAAAATCTTTTTGTCTTCTTTTAGTATTGGAAATTACAAATTTATACGTAAAACGTATTCCTGATATTAAAAATATAGTTTTTATATAGACGTTAAAATGGTTATGATTTTACCCGATAAGATAAGAACCTCCTTATTGAGGAGGACTTTTCTTGAACCGTAAATAAACCAACAATTGAAATAGGATAACACAGTTTTTTATCAGACAATCAAACAATGCAGCTTACCTTAGGTAAGGCGTATTTGGGGTGCTAATACCTTCCCTTTACGCAACCATGTCCCCGTACCCGATCTCTCAAACCAGTTAGGGTTCCTAGTGACCAAAATACTAGGTGGCGACTCCCATTCCATTTTCTACCAATAAACAACAAGAATTTCTTGTCTCCCCATATTTGCCAAATAGGTTTACATTTTAGATTTAAAGTGGGACTTATATTTTCGCCGCGACGCCGCACCCGTGCGACACAAACCACAACCACAACAGCTACCGCAATACCAAACAGACTCTTAATACCCCTAGAATTAAGTGATTTTGATATAATTCTAGGTATGAATTGGTTGGGCAAAAATAAGGCTCGTCTAGACTGCTTTACAAAAACAGTAATCTTCCAAGGGGCTAAGGGTGAAACAATGGTCTTTAAGGGGGAGGGAAATTCCAACCATACCTTGATAAGTTTGTTGTTGTATTTATCGATGATATCTTGGTTTACTCCAAATCTTATGAGGAGCATGAACAACACTTGAGACAGACACTACAGACTCTGAGAAGCCGCCAGTTGTATGCCAAGTTGGATAAATGTGACTTCTGGTTAAAAGAAGTTACCTTTTTAGGGCATGTAGTGTCTTCAGAAGGCATTTTTGTGGACCCTCAGAAGGTGGAAGCAGTTTTGGGATGGGAAAGGCTAACTACGGTAACTAAAATTCATAGTTTTCTTGGATTGGCAAGGTATTAATAGAAGGTTTATCGAAGGGTTTTCAACAATAGCAACTCCATTAACATGAGTCACCAGGAAGAACATAAGATGGGAGTGGTCAAATGAGTACGATGAGAGTGGTCAAATGAGTGCGATGAGAGCTTTCAAGAATTGAAGAGAAGGCTTACTATTGCCCCCGTACTAATCCTTCCATCCAGGATAGAAGGTTTTGTAGTCTACAACGATGCCTCAAGAAAAGGACTGGGTTGTGTCCTAATGCAACATGGAAGAGTAGTTGCCTATGCATCGAGACAACTGAAGACTCATGAAATCAACTACCCAGTTTATGACTTAGAATTAGCAACAATAGTTTTTGCCTTACGAGTATGGAGGCACTACTTATACGGATCTCGGGTTTAAATTTTCACGGATAAGAGCCTTAAATATCTGATGTCACAGAAGGAGTTAAACATGCGACAATAGAGATGGGTAGAATTAATTAAAGACTATGACTGTATTATAGATTATCATCCAGGAAAAGTGAATGTAGTCGCGGATGCTCTCAGCCGTAAAGACAAGGCAATTAGGGGTGGACCAGCGACTTGGAATGAGAAAACCATGATTGCGCTAAAGAGATTGGGGGCAGTATTAAATGTGAGTCCAGAAGGATCCTTAAGGGCTTAACTAAGGGTGAAGTCTGGATATCGAGAGCAAATATTAGAGGCACAACAGCTTTATGATGAAGTGTCAAAAGTAAGAGTCAAACTGGAATCGGGGGGTGAAACTCTTTTTCGAATGGGAGATGATGGAATAGTGATGTTGGGGCGACGCATGTATGTGTTTGACAACAAAGTCCTTAAAGAAAAGTTACTACGATAAGCCCACGAGTCTAAGTTTACTGTACATCCAGGTAGTACTAAGATGTACCAGGATCTGAAACAGTACTACTGGTGGCCAAATATGAGAAAAGAAATGGCTGGCTACGTGGCAAAATGTAGTATTTGCCAGCAAGTAAAAGTAGAGCACCGAAAACCGGTAGGGTTGTTACAACCATTACTAATCCCTGAGTGGAAGTGGGAGATGATCACAACGGACTTTCTGTTGGGATTACCTAGGGGGAAGAGGTGAAATGATGCAATCTGGGTCATTGTGGATCGACTAACTAAGTCTTCCCTTTTCCTACCAGTAAAAATGACGGATCCAGTTGACAAGTTGGCTAAGATTTATGTGAACGAAGTTATGAGTCTTCATGGAGTCCCAATATTAATTGTTTCAAACCAAGACCCAAGGTTTACTTCACATCTCTGTCCAAGCATACAACGTGTCTTGGGAATAAATTTAAATATCAGTACTGCCTTTCATCCGCAAACTGATGGCCAATCTGAGAGAGTTATTCAGATCTTAGAGGATTTACTAAGGGCATGTGTTTTGGAATTTAGTGGAAACTGGGAGGAGCACCTGTCGCTAGTAGAATTCACGTATAACAACAGTTATCAGGCAACAATTGGAATGGTCCCATTTGAAGCTCTTTATGGTAGAAAGTGTAGGACACCTTTGTGTTGGGAAGAAGTTGGGGACAGAAAGTTGTATGGGGCAGAGTTAGTACAAATCACTACTGAAAAAGTGAGGATTATTAAGGATCGAATGAAGGTGCTTAGGATAGACAGAAGAAGTACGCAGATATTCGAAGAAGACCCCTTGAATTTTGTCCTGGAGATAAAGTATTTCTGAAGGTAGCTCCATGGAAGCAGATGCTGAGATTCGGCATGAAGGGGAAGTTAGCTCCGAGGTTCATTGGACCATTTGAAATTCGAAAACGTATCGGACCTGTAGCATATGAAATAAACTTGCCCTCATGATTGGCTAAGGTTCACAATGTATTCCATGTTTCTTTGTTGCGAAAAGCCGATGCAGACCCTACGAGAGTGTTACCTCAAGTGCCAGTGGAGGTAAAAGAAGACTTAACACTTGAGGTAAGACCGATAAAGATACTCGATTGGGGCGAGAAAGAACTTTGTAATAAGAAAGTTCCCATCATCAGAGTCTTATGGCGAAGCTCACAAATCATGGGAGAGAGAATCATAAATGAGATGAAAATTCCCCGACTTGTTTATAAACTCAGGTACATCACTCAAATTTCGAGGATGAAATTTCTATTAGGAGGGGAGAATGTAAATCTCGGAAAAAAATATATAATTAAAGTTGCTTAAATTGCAAACTAACTACATGAGAAATAGAAGTGAAGAAATTCATGCATATGGTTAAATAAAAACAGGAATTCAGAAATTTTTGAATATAAATTTCCGAGCAAAATAATTCGAGACATTATAAATAAACCCGGTAATGTTGAGGGTTTGATTTAATTGAAGAGAATAATACACTTAAAGGAAATGGGGCCTAAATGCAAATAAAGGAAAACTATAGAGTATAAATACTTTTCTCCTCACCAAAAATCTGCAGCAACCATAAGGAAAGATAATAGGGAGTTTTGTATCCATTCTTGCAAAATCAAGAGAGAAACACTAAAATTTTAAGAAACACTAAACACTTGTGAGCAAGGGATTAACAAGAAAATTGAACAAGAAGAGAAGAAGGAGGGCCAACTGTCATTAGAAAAGAAATGAGGGAGTTGAAAATCTTCAACTGGTTGAAGATCAAAATCTTAATTCATACCGAGTAAGGTGTTCTAAACATGATCTTAAAATTCATTTCAAATTCGATAATGAATTGACGCCTTGATATTGAATTATATGTTAGGGTTCTTAGACATGAATTAGGGAAAAAAATATTTGTTGTTAAAATTAAGTTAATTCATGTGTGGTATGTGATGGGGGCATGAAACCAAAATAATTTACCCACAAAATGTAGTTTGTGAAAGTATTGTGTGAAGGGAAGGGGGTGACGAATCTGGACAGACTTATCTCCTGACTTTCGATGAGATTTCGGGTAGGAGGATGAGGGAATTAGGATCGGGTTCCTTCATAGAAATTGTAGTTTTGGATATTAGCTAACCAAGGAAACTGGTCTTGCTCAATTTGGAGCTGTAGCACTCCAGTTATGGGTCACCAACCGATACTGAGTGGTGACTGATTTTGTAGGGCTGTAGGACTGATTAGTTGATGAGCAATTTTGACTATTTTGGAGGAAGAACTGGGTTCTCCTTCCTTCAAAGAACTTGTAGCCTCATGTCTTAGCTTTCTAATGAGATTAATCTCACATAAAATGGAGTTCTAGAACTCTAGATATAGTTAAAACTCTGATGAGTGTTCAGATAGTAACAGTTCAATGTCTGGACAGTAACAGTTCATTGTCTGGACAGTAACGGTTCAATGTATGGACAGTAACAGTTCAGTGTTAGACAGTAACGGTTAGACTTTCACGTGAATACTATATGTAAGAATATAAAAGAACTGAGTCATGCAAACACTTGCACGTTGAGATACTCACTCTGAAAATATACATGATATATATATATATATATATATATATATATATATGTTATTATAAGAAAATGAACATGCATAGAAAGTAACATATATGTAATGAATGAATATGGATTCTCTATAATAATCTGCTTGAAGGAATCATAACCAAAAACTTCCTTGTGATTCAGGAGGAGCAACCAAGATGGGATCTTCTGTTAGGGGAGGTCATGAGACAGGCGGAGCAGGTGCGTGATTTTCCCTCCTATTTTCACTTATGCAATTTAAAGTTCTTCTGGTGAATGCAATTACAATAAATACCATGTTCAATGCAAATAAAGTCCAGCATATTTATAAGATTAGCTTCGGCTAATGGCATCCGTGATAGGATTCCCGGGAGATGAATTACAAGATTAGCTACGGCTAATGGCATCCATGATAGGGATGCCGGGAAATGAATTACAAGATTAGCTACGGCTAATGGCATCCGTGAGGATGCACACTGTTAAAGTGTTTCCATGCTTCGCCGTCAGAAGGATCACCATCACTCCATCAACCGCATCATGTGATTGGTGCCATGTCATGTGCTCAGCAGTCCTTGGTGACATGAATAACCTCTGCAGTGTAAGTGTGATTGGGAAGTATCTAAGTTTTTTATATGCCACGAGAGTCTTTCCCCTGCCAGTTCTGGGTTTGTAACGGGAATGCCCACATATCGTGCACTTGGTTAGCTCACCATTTTCAAGGTAGTATAACAAGCAGAAGTTAGGACACATGTCAATTTTCTGGTATCCTAAATGGAGGGGTTTCATCATTGACTTTGCAGCATAGAAGTTCTCTTTCAGCCTGTTCTCTTCAGGTAAAATGCTTCTCGCCCATTCGATAATTTTATCATAACCGGCTTCACTCAACCTGTGATCTGACTTGATGGTGAACACCTGTGCTACGACCGATAATTTACTGTGATTCGTGCAGCCATCCCATAATAGTTCGTTAGAATCTTTCAACAGATCAAAAAACCTAGTTGCATCTGCATTAGGTTCTTCTTCTACGATTGGACATTGACTGACATTACCTTAATTCATTCTCATTGCGTCCATAACCATATTCATGTAAGGATTACTGTTGTAATTTGCAACTCCCTGCACGTTGCTAGCACTAGAAGTTGACCCAACCACCCTTTCTCCCATGCTCTTATTACGAACAAATACTTCTCCGTGTGCATACCAACACAGGTAGTTCTCCATGAACCCTTTGTGTAGAATATGCATCATTACAACATCTGGATGCAGATACTTTTTATTTTCACACTTCCTGCATGGACACCTAATACCGCCTCCAGTAAAATTTATGGGAATAAATGTTGCGAAATTAATAAAACCCTAAATCCCGTTACAATAATCCATCCTCCACAATCCTTGGGGCGAATCTCGATACATCCATGAACGATCATCCATGACTTCTATCGAACCTCTATAAAATTACAATGACAACATGTATTAATTAACTATGTTAGGTAAATAAATTTGCAAAAATATTGGTTTACTTTGAGATTATCCAACAAGCTAATTACAACTTCTCATAAATATTCATTATCAATTATCAACGTCCATACAAATTTATACATATAAATTTATGGAAATTACAACTCCGTAATAGCATTGATAAAAATTAAAACGGACCGATTAAACAAGCTATTAATTATTTCACCACAACACATGTAATTCAGTAATTCAACAAAGTTTCAACAATTTTACAACCAAATACAATTTTACAAAATCTAAAACAAACCATAACAAGTACAAAATTATACATTCATACTACAAGTTTGTTTGAGAAATAACAATAAAATGTACATACACTAACAAAATACATATACTAAAAAAAAAATTAAATTGACATTTAAAATTAACATTTAAATGTTAAAATTTTAAAAAAATAGATTTACTTACAGAAAATGATAAAATCCACAATAAATCAGAACACGGATGCTGTGACCACAAAACTTAAAGAAATATTACTTGTGTTGAGAAGAGGGGTTTTTTTTTAGGGGGGTGGTTGTTTGCAGTTTGGGAGGGGAGGAGAGAGTTGGGATGAGGAAGAAGAAGGAAAAATAGGGGAGGAGAGGGTCGGCAGAGTGGTGATATATTCACTTTTACCGAGGGAATCACCGACGGACTCGTTATGTCGATGATTCCGTCGGCACTTCTGACGGTGAATTGGTCACGTCGCTGTACGAAGATCCGAGTTTGAATCCCTCGGTGATTCCGTCGGTAAAATCGCTCGCAAAAATTGTCATGTCAAGGTCCCCGCTTTTTTTTTTAATTCTATATATTCCGTCTGTAATTTAGTCGGTATGTACCGATGGAATTATTCCACCGGTATATACCAACTGGATTACAGACAGAATAGTATCCGTCGGTAATTATCACCGCAATTTACCGACAGAATAATTTAGTCGGTAATTCCGTTGGTGTTAGGCAAATTTCTGGTAGTGAAAATAATAAATTAAAAAGAAATTTTGTCATGACTAGGGGTGAAAATCCTTAGTAATCAGTGTAAAACCTTGGACAAATAAAAGAATAAATATGCTCTAGAAAAATTACCGGGCCAAGAATTTGATGGAAATAACGTGTAGGATATTTAAAATAGTGGGATTGTTGTAAATAAAAAGTTATACCTTCTTTCTCCTACAATGCCGACGGTTTGGCTTCTTGAAATTTCTTGTTTTCTTTCACCAAATTGGCATTAAAGAGTGTATATGAGTGGGTAATTGGTATAAAAAATTGATTGACAAAATGAGGGTGAGTCTTGCAAAGTGCTTAATAATTTGGGTTAATTGATTGTGGTAAGATGTTTTTATTATTCTAAATGCACTTTCTTTTGTTAATTTTTATGAAAATCCCCAAATTTAGAAATTTAGGGTTTTGGTGTGTTTGTGTTTAGATATTGGTTAATTTTGGGTTAGATAACATAGTTAATGATTAAATTAAAGATATTAAAAACTAAATTTTTGAAATTTGGGACCCTAAGTGGCGGGCCATGGTAGGGATTCTAGGAGAATGTAAAAACTTGATTAAATTATGTGATTTTGATATTTTAAAATGATACTGGGAATGCTTGGGTCGATATGGAATGTTGTGATGGGGATTGCTAGGCAGTTAGTTATTGCTGCAATGTATTGGAACGGTGTAAATGTGGAATTTTGGCTAAATTGTGTAGGTTTTGAGGATATAAAGATGATGTGATGCAATAGTATGATGATGAAATTATATTTAATCATGATTATGATTCTTGATTAATTAAATTTTCATGGAAGTAAGGAATTTGAAAAAGTAATTGTGTAAATATTGGTGTTTTAATGATGTAATTAATTTTAGAAATTGATTGAGAGTTTGCAATTTAAAAGATTATGTATACAAGTTAGTAATGGAAAATATAAAATTGTAATTTGAGTTACGATTAGTACTATGAAAAAAATGATGATGTGATTGAATAAGTATAAATAATGAGTTAAAATGATTTGAGATACTAATCAGGGATGGTTCCTTGAAAATTCTAACAAACATTTGATACTCTGTTTTGCAAAAAAAAAAAAATATTGGTGTAAAAAAACATTTGAGATCAATTTTTTTTTTAAATATAAGGATTGGAAAAGATGAGCAGGGTAACTTGGTGGAGCATGCATGATGAGGCCGTGACACTATCGATGCATGCGGCCTCTTCCGGTTGCATTAGAAACATCACAGCAAGATCTTTCTATTTTCTGCAAATCCAACAGAAAGTAGAAGTTTAGCCATTCATTTTATTACGTTGATGAAAGATATTAATAAACTCTTTGATATTCTTGATGTTAGAGTTAAGAAGTGCTATCAAAACGAAGAAGTTATCTTTGTTGCTAATATTACAAAAAGATGCTTGAATTTGAATGGGAAAAGTCGACCTTGAATGGGAGATTTCACATCAGAGTTGGAGAGGATAACTGGACTGTCTCAAAAAGAGCCAAATATTCAACGAAACTGTAAAATATGTAGAAAAAAAAAACCCTCATGAATGATGCAAGCAATGACTGGGATGC
>Ga0307510_10012646_pt1 | contig 10014 bp, 9 predicted proteins | sample 12_EM_MG_FD_207224 | JGI IMG/M metagenome (GOLD analysis project Ga0307510, IMG submission 207224) | Populus trichocarpa ectomycorrhiza microbial communities from riparian zone in the Pacific Northwest, United States - 12_EM | ecosystem: Host-associated > Plants > Roots > Unclassified | place... | reverse complement strand
TGCGCTTGCGAGCCAGACGCTGGGCGCGTTGACGAATGACGCCGAAGCTCTGCGTAACCAGGTCGAGGCCAAATTCGTCGACGGCCTGCGGTCGGTCGCGGCGACCATGTCCATTCTGGAGCTGCAAGAAAAGCGCAGCGATTTCGTCAAGCACGTGCAGGCGACCGTCGAGTCCGACGTGAAATCCAACGGCCTCGAGCTGGAGTCGGTTTCGCTGACCAAGCTCGACCAGACGGACGTAAAATTCTTCAATCCTGAGAATTTCTTCGACGCCGAAGGCCTGACCCAGCTGAAAACCGTCACCGAGACGCGCCGGCGTGACCGCAACTCGATCGTGCGCGACAACGAGGTCGCGATTGCGCAAAAGGATCTCGAGGCGCGGCAGCAGACCCTGACCATCGAGCGGACCAAGAAGGAGGCCGAGCTGTCGCAGGAGCGCGACATCGCCAACAAGACGGCGAGCACTCGGGCCGAAGTTGCGACCGCGACGCAGACCGCGCGCCTGACCGAGGAGAACGCCCGCATCGACACCGACCGTGCGGTCGCGGAGAAGGAGGCCGGCGCCAAACAGGTCAAGGAAACCGCGGTCATCGAGTCGGACCTCGCCATCAACAAGCGCAAGACCGACGCCCAGCGCGAGATCCAGATCGCCACCCAGGAGAACGAGATCCAGATCGCCGCCAAGAGCAAGCAGACCTCGGAAGCCGTCGCCGAGGCCAAGACCGCCGAAGCGGTCGCCGTCTCTGCTGAGGAAAAGGTCGTGACCGCACGCGCCGTCGAGGTCGCCGACCGTTCCCGTCTCACCCAGGTCCTCGCCGCGCGTACCGAAGCCGAGCGCAAGTCGACCGAGCTGATCGTTGCCGCCGAAGCCGAGAAGAGGGCCTCGCTCGACCGCGCCGAGGCCGTCAAGACGCTGGCCACGGCCGAAGCCGAGTCCAACAAGATCAAGGCGGTCGGCGTCCGGAACATCGGTGAGGCCGAGGCGGCAATCATCACCCTCAAGAACGAGGCGCAGAACAAGCTCGGCGCCAACGTCATCGATTTCGAGCTCGCCAAGAAGCGGATCGAGACGATGCCGTTGGCACTGGCCGAGATGGTCAGGCCAATCGGAAACCTGAAGGACGTCCGCATCCTGCACACCGGCGGCGCGTTCGGCGGCAATGGCGTCGGTGGCGGCAATGTCGGCTTCGGCGAGGGGCTCGCCGGCGAGCTACTCAAGGTCCATGCGCTGCGTCCGATGATTGACGAGATCCTGCGCCAGAGCGGGTTTGCGCCGGGCGACGATCCCGTGAAGGCGCTGGTCGGCGCCGTGACCGGCAAGGCCAATGGTGCCGCGGGCGCGCCGGCTGTGCCCGCACCGGAAAAAGCAAACACCGCGGATCTATGAATGACGGTTCATTGCTGCTGAGAATTCGGAACGATATGAACTGGCTCGTTGCGCGTCTCGCGTCGCGCAACGAGCCGGAGCGCGGATCGAGGGCGTGTCGAACCTCTCGATCACGCTCCGGACGAACCCTTCAAGGCAACGCCATTGGTTGCCGCGGCGCCTGCGCCGATCGACGTCAGGCGCCGGAGCCTGTTTCGATCCGGAGAATTTCACATGAAGTTTTTGCTGTCTGGACTGATCGCGATCGGACTTGCGATCGTAGCTACTCCGTCGTCGTTCGCGGCCGACGCCCGCAACGTCACCGTCGTCAACGAAACCGGCTATGCCATCAAATTCCTGGGCTTCAACGCGCCGGACGATGGCCTGGATGAATGGGACAACGAGCTGGACAAGGTTTTGCAGAACCAGACCTCGACCTATGTCGAGTTCGACGAGGACGACGAGGGCTGTGTCTGGAACATCCGCGTCGACTGGCAGAACTATGACGAGTCGGTGCTCTGGAAGAACGTCAATCTCTGCAAGATGACCGCGCTTCGGCTGCGCTACGATCCCGGCACCAAGACCACGTCCTTCGTCGCCGAGTAATCTTGACCTGACCGAAGCCCGAGGAGGGGCCCAGCAGGCCCTTCCTCGACGCTTTGTGACGGATGGTGAATTCGTCCTTTGCAAGCGCAACCGGCTTTGTTATACGCAGCCGCGCGCGAACGACTGGTTCGCCTTTTCCTCGGTAGCTCAGCGGTAGAGCATCCGACTGTTAATCGGATGGTCGCTGGTTCGAATCCAGCCCGGGGAGCCATCAGGCTGTTTCTAAGCCTCTCGAAATACACCAGAAATCGATGATACGCGTGGATAAGCCCCTGAAATTTTGGGGTTTTCGTTGTCCTGCTTTGTTCTACGGCGTCCAAGGTTGTCCGCCTGCGGCCGGACCGATTGGGGGTACCGCAGGGGGTAGGGCCCTTGTACCCCTCAAATTCACCCCTCAGAATACCCCCAAACCCTGATGTGATCCGATCCAGAATCGGATGGTCAACCAGCCGAGGGGGGCTGAACGAAATTCCGGCGAGCCCGCTCTGATCGGGTCGTCCTAAACGCCAAGGCCGAATCAAAAGACATGAAGCTCTTGGATGGGGGCGGTCTGTACCCCCTTGGTCACGGCCAAGGGGGCCAAGGTCTGGCGGTACAAATCCCGGCTGAACGGGATAGAGCGCCTGATGTCCCTGGGCAGCTATCCGGCCATGGGCCTCCAGACGGCGCGGGAACTCCATATTGCGGCGCGCGGGCAAGTCCAGCTCGGCCAAGACCCGGGTAGAGCGTGGCGAGGCGTGGTTGGGAAGCTGGTTCTAGTGAATCTGGGGAACGCAACGGCCGTTGCAGGAAGTGGCACGACGCACCACCAGCATTTCTCTCGAAATTTTAGAACCCGCGCGCCGGCCGCGTATTAAGTCAGATTCAATGCCATGTGAATGACACCGGGTTCGCGGGTCGTCGCTGGCGTGAATCCAAACTTGCCGAGGACGCGGAGCATCGCTGCGTTGTCCGATAGCACCTCCGCGGTCAGCTCCGTCAATCCGGCCTCGCGGGCGATTGCGATCAGGTGGCGCGTCAGCAGCCCGCCGATGCCGCAACCTTGCCAGGCATCGATCACCACGAAAGCCATCTCGGCCCGTCCAGGCTCGGACGCGACATAGCGGCCACCGCCGATGATCGTGCTGCGGCCCGCATCCTCCGTGCACGCGACGAGTGCCACATGGTTCCGGAAGTCGGGTTCCATGAAGAAGGCGCGCTCCCGTTCGGAAAAGTGGCGTTTCGTCACAAAGAAGCGGCGCTGGAGCGATTGTGCGCTTGTTTCTTCGAGCGCAGCGAGCATGTCGAACTCGTCGTCGGGGCGAAGTGCCCTGATCTCGATCGATCGTCCGTCGCGCAGTCTCTCGCGGCGGATGAAATTTGCGGCATTGGACATTTAGCTCGCTTGTAGCTCTCTTGCACGGCGCATGGGATGCGGAATTGGGAGATGTTGATCTCGATTGACGCGCACGCTGCCGCCGACCGTTGACCTATATCAACGTCAGCAACAGCCGGCCCTCTTGAATGACCTCGGGCGACGACGAGGTCGAACATGGCGACGGAAATTCCAAAGCTGCCTGATGGTCCGATGTCGGGGCTGGTCGCCTCGGCCGTCGAATACATGGTCGATGCGGGACAGCGCAGCGTGCTGTTCCTGGACATCATGCGCCAGCGTGGCGACCAGTATCGCGAGCACGTCGCGCAGACTGCGCCGCATGTGCTGCAATATGCCGCCGAATTGATCACGGATGGCCGCTCGCTAGAGGAGCCGGTCAACTACGCGCTGGTGCGCATCATTCCGCCGAAGGATGTCGAGATCGACATGAGCCGGCGGCCGTTCGTTGTCGTCGACCCGCGCGCCGGTCACGGCCCGGGCATCGGCGGCTTCAAGGCGGATAGTGAGATCGGCGTTGCGATGAAGGCGGGGCATCCCTGCTATTTCATCGGGTTCCTTCCCGAGCCAGTGCCGGGCCAGACCATCGAGCGCATCGCGAGCGCGGAGGCGAAATTCATCGAGACGGTCATCAGCCGCCATCCCGACGCCGACGGAAAGCCCTGCGTGATCGGCAACTGTCAGGCCGGATGGGCCGTCATGATCCTGGCATCGCTGCGGCCGGAGCTGTTTGGGCCGCTGATCATCGCCGGCGCACCGCTGGCCTATTGGGCGGGCGTGCACGGCAAATATCCGATGCGCTATTCCGGCGGACTGCTAGGCGGGAGCTGGCTCACGGCGATGACGAGCGATCTCGGCGGCGGCAAGTTCGACGGCGCCTGGCTGGTGCAGAACTTCGAGAACCAGAACCCGTCGAACACGCTCTGGACCAAGCAATACAACGTCTATTCCAAGGTCGACACCGAGGCCGAGCGCTATCTCGACTTCGAGCGCTGGTGGGGCGGACACGTCAATCTCAATGCCGAAGAAATCCAGTTCATCGTCGACGAGCTATTCATCGGCAACAATCTCGCTGCCGGCCGGATCGAGATGTCCGACGGCCAAAAGGTCGATCTGCGCAACATCCGCTCGCCGATCGTGGTGTTCTGTTCCAAGGGCGACAACGTCACCCCGCCGCAGCAGGCGCTGGACTGGATCCTCGATTGCTATGCTGACGTCGACGAGATCAGGGCCTATGGCCAGACCATCGTCTACACCGTTCACGAGAGCATCGGCCATCTCGGTATCTTCGTCTCCGGCGGCGTGGCGAAGAAAGAGCATGCGGAGTTCTCCAGCAATATCGACCTGATCGACGTGCTGCCGCCCGGGCTCTATGAAGCCACCTTCGAGGCCAGGGGCAACGAGACGCTCAATGCCGATCTCGCCGCGGGCCAATGGGTGATGCGTTGCGAGGCGCGGACCCTGGATGACATCCGTGCCATGGGCGGCAATTCGCCCGAAGACGAGCGGCGGTTCGCGGCGGCGAAGCGCATCTCGGAACTCAATCTCGCAGCCTATCAGAAATTCGTGCAGCCCTGGGTCAAGAAGATGGTCACGCCGCAGATGGCGGACTGGGCGCGCAACATGCATCCGCTGCGGATGCAATACGAAGCCTTCAGCAGCAAGAATCCCTGGATGTCCACCATCGAGTCGGCCGCCGATCGCGTCGAGGACAATCGCAGGCCGGTCTCGAAGGACAATCCGTTCATGGCGTTCCAGGAGCAGATGTCGAAGCAGATCGTCCATGCGCTGGATAGCTGGCGCGACGCACAGGAGGCGCTGAGCGAGACGATCTTCCTCAACGTCTACGGTTCGCCGGCGCTCCAGGCCGCGGTCGGCATCGATCCCAATTCCGCGCCGTCGCGCCGCCGTGAGATGTCGGCGGAGCACCGTGCCATGCTCGACAAGCGGGTCGCCGAACTGAAGTCCCGGATGGGAGAGGGCGGCCTTCGCGAAGCGGCCATCCGCGCACTGCTCTATGTCGGCTCGGCCCGCGGCATGGTGGATGAGCGGAGCGTCGAGGCGCTGCGCCAGATCCGGCGCGACCACCCCGGCGAACGGCTGACGCTCCACGCGTTCAAGATGCTGGTGCGCGAGCAGTTCTTCATGCTGCTGCTGGATCGGGACGCCGCGCTGGCCGCCATTCCCAACATGCTGCCGAACGATCTCAACCAGAAGCGCGCGGCCTTCACGGCGATGCGCGAGGTCTTGTCGGCGAGCGAGGACATCGGCGGCGAGCGCGCGAACCGTCTGAGGCGCGTCGCCGGGCTTTTCGGTCTGGACGGAGAAGGGGAGTTGACGTCTAACGTCGCCCCTTTCGATCCCAAATCCGACACCAAGGCACGGGCGTCGTAACACGCATTGGCGGAAGCGGGAGTGACAGGATGTCAGCCGACACGACGCAAGCCCAGTCCGGCAGCAAATATGACCGCCTGATCGCGGCGGCCCGGGCCGCGCCGCCGACGCCGACCATCGTGGTGCATCCCTGTGACGAGACCTCGCTGCGCGGTGCCGTTGACAGCGCGAGCGCGGGCATCATCCGGCCGATCCTGGTCGGCCCTGAAAAGAAGATCAGGGACACCGCCGCAAAATTCGATCTCGACGTGTCCGGTTTCGAGATCGTCGATGCCGCGCATAGCGACGATGCGGCCGCCAAGGGCGTCGAGCTGATCCATTCCGCCAGGGGCGAACTCCTGATGAAGGGCAGCCTCCATACCGACGAGCTGATGCGCGCCGTCACGGCCAAGACCGGCGGCCTGCGCACCGATCGCCGCATCAGCCACGTCTTCGTCATGGACGTGCCGGCCTATGCCGAGACCATCTTCGTGACGGATGCCGCGATCAACATCTTCCCCGATCTCGACGCCAAGCGCGACATCATCCAGAACGCGATCGATCTCTACAACCAGGCTGGCTTTGGCAGCGCGCCGCGGGTGGCGATCCTGTCGGCGGTCGAAACGGTCACCTCAAAGATCCCGTCAACAATCGAAGCGGCCGCGCTCTGCAAGATGGCCGACCGCGGCCAGATCACCGGCGGCGTGCTCGACGGTCCGCTGGCCTTCGACAACGCCATCGATCCGGAGGCCGCGCGGATCAAGGGCATCACATCCGAGGTCGCTGGTCGCGCCCAGATCCTGATGGTTCCGGACCTCGAGTCCGGCAACATGCTCGCCAAGAATCTCGCCTATTTCGCCAAGGCCGATGGCGCGGGCATTGTGCTCGGCGCGCGCGTGCCCGTCGTCCTGACCTCGCGCGCGGATTCGCCGCGGGCGCGGATGGCCTCCTGCGCGGTTGCCGCGCTCTACGCTCATGCCCGGCGCCAGCAGGCGCCGACAGTTGCGGCGTGACCGACATGGATACGATCCTGGTCGTCAATGCCGGCTCTTCCAGCGTCAAGTTCCAGGTCTATTCGGCCGAAGGCGATGGTGTGCTTCGCCGCCAGATCAAGGGGCAGATCGACGGCATCGGCAGCCGGCCGCGCCTGCGGGCCAGCGGTCTGAGCGGTGATCCGCTGGCCGATCGGGCCTATCCGATCGAGGCCGTGCCTGATGTCCCGACCGCAATGACTGTTGCCGGCAACTGGCTGCGGGACGAGCTCCAGGTCACACCGATGGCGGTCGGCCACCGCGTCGTCCATGGCGGTCCAGACTATTCGCGACCGGTTTTGATCGACCACGGCGTCGTGTCCCGCCTCGAACGTTTCGTGACGCTGGCGCCACTGCATCAGCCGCACAATCTCGCGCCGATCCGCTCGCTGCTGGCGAACTTCCCGACGCTTCCGCAGGTCGCATGCTTCGATACCGCCTTTCACCGCACACATGATGTGGTCGCTGATCACTATGCCATTCCGTATCAGCTTCATGCCGAGGGGGTGCGGCGCTACGGCTTTCATGGGCTGTCGTACGAATACATCGCCAGGACCCTGCCGAGCATCGCGCCCGATATCGCCAGGCGCCGGGTGATCGTTGCCCATCTCGGCAGCGGTGCTTCGATGTGCGCGATCAAGGATGGGCGCAGCGTCGAGAGCACGATGGGTTTTACCGCACTCGACGGTCTGCCGATGGGAACGCGTCCCGGACAAATCGATCCGGGCGTGGTGCTCTATCTCATGTCCGAGAAGGGCATGACGCCTGCGAAGACCCAGGACTTCCTGTATCGCGAATGCGGCTTGAAAGGCCTCTCCGGCGTCAGCAACGACATGCGGGAACTGGAAGCCAGCGCAAATCCGCAGGCAAGGCTCGCGATCGACTATTTCGTCTACCGGATCGGCCTCAACGCGGGCATGTTGGCGGCGGCCTTGCAGGGGCTCGACGCCTTCGTCTTCACCGCCGGAATTGGTGAAAATTCCGCATCGATCCGCGCACGCATCGCGGAGCAGCTTGGATGGCTCGGTGTCGCACTCGATGCGGGCGAGAACGCCCGCCATTCCCGGCTGATCTCGCGGGCCAACAGCCTGATCCCCGTCTATGTCGTTCCGACCGACGAGGAGTTGATGATCGCGCAGCACACATTGTCGCTGCTGATGAACGGTCAATCCCACAACACACGACCTGAGAGGGTGTCATGATCCCCGTATTCCCGGACAGCAAGGTGGCACTCAAAGGCAAGAAGGGCCTGGTTGTCGGCATCGCCAACGACCAGTCGATCGCCTGGGGTTGCGCGCGAGCATTTCGTGCACTCGGCGCCGACCTCGCGGTGACCTATCTGAACGATCGCGCCAAGAAGCACGTCGAGCCGCTGGCGCAGGCGCTGGCGGCGCCGATCTTCATGCCGCTGGACGTGATGGTCGAAGGCCAGACCGAGGCGGTGTTCGAGCGTATCGCGAGCGAGTGGGGGCAGCTCGACTTCCTGCTGCACTCGATCGCGTTCTCGCCCAAGGAGGCGCTGCACGGCCGTGTCGTGGACGTCGGCCGCGACGGCTTCCTCAAGACCATGGACGTCTCGTGCTGGTCCTTCCTACGGATGGCTCATCTGGCAGAGCCCCTGATGAAGAACGGCGGCACGATGTTCACCATGACCTATTACGGCAGCCAGATGGTGGTGGACAATTACAACATCATGGGCGTCGCCAAGGCGGCGCTCGAGGCGTCCGTCCGCTATGCCGCCGCCGAGCTCGGTCCCAAGGGAATCCGCGTGCACGCGATTTCGCCCGGACCGCTCGCGACGCGCGCGGCGTCAGGCATTCCAGAGTTCGACGAGCTCATGGACAAGGCGCAATCGAAGGCGCCGGCGCGCAGCCTCGTCAGTATCGACGATGTCGGCAATGCAACTGCGTTCCTCGCGCTCGATGGCGCCAAGCTGATCACCGGCAGCGTGCTCTATATTGACGGCGGATATCACATCATCGACTGAACGGTCGCGTTCCTCAGCGATAGTGCAGGGCGATCAGCTCGGCGACGCAGGCGGGCTTCTTGCCGCCTTCGATCTCGATCACGAGATGGTAGTTCACGCGCAAGCCGTCCGGCGGCACGTCCTCGGCCTCGGCGACCGTGACCCGCCCGCGCAGCCTGGAGCCCGACGGCACGGGTGCGAGGTATCTGATGCGATCGGCACCATAGTTCAGCGTGTTGCGCAGCCCCTTCAGGCCGATCACCGATCGGATGAACAGCGGTGCCAGCGCCAGCGAGAGCAGTCCGTGGGCGATGGTCTTGCCGCCGGGCATCTCCTTGTTCGCACGCGCCTGGTCGACATGGATCCATTGCTCGTCGCAGGTTGCCTCCGCAAATTGGTTGATGCGATCCTGCGACACCTCGACCCAGTCACTGACGCCGATCTCGGTGCCGACGGCGGATTTGATTTCGTTGAAGTCGCCAAATACCCGCATGGGTATCATCCCCATCAGAGTTTCATTTCCGGCACGGAATCGGGGATTGCGAGCTCGGCTTCGGTCACGGCCAGGACTTCTCCGACCTTGATGCCGGGTGCGGTCTCCAGCAGCGTCGCCTTGCCATCCGGAAAACCGATCACGGCCATGTCGGTGACGACCAGGTTGACCGGCCGAGCCGAGGTCAGCGGCAGCGTGCATTTGGCGACGATCTTGGACTTGCCCTTGGCGGCGTGCTGCATGGCGACGATGACGCGCTTGGCGCCACTGACGAGGTCCATCGCGCCGCCCATGCCCGGCACCATCTTGCCCGGGATCATCCAGTTGGCGAGCAAACCATGCGCGTCGACCTGGAGGCCGCCGAGCACGGTGACGTCGACATGACCGCCGCGGATCAGCCCGAACGACATCGCGCTGTCGAAGGTCGCCGCACCCGGCAGTGCGCTGATCGGCCGGCCGCCGGCGTCGGTGAGCAGGGGATGGGCCATGCCTTGCTCCGGAATGGGGCCGGTGCCGATCAGGCCGTTCTCCGACTGGAAGAACACCTTGAGATCGGCCGGGACGTAGTTGGCGACCAGGGTCGGAATGCCGATGCCGAGATTGACGAGATTGCCGCTCTTCAGTTCCTGGGCGACGCGCCGGGCGATGATGATCTGCGGATCCATGATCTCACCCGTTCGTAATGAGGTAGTCGACGAGCGGTGCCGGCGTGACGACGTGATCAGGCGCGATGACGCCGACCGGCACGATATGCTCGGCCGTCACGATCACTGTATCCGCCGCCATGGCCATGATCGGATTGAAATT
>Ga0307510_10012644_pt1 | contig 10014 bp, 11 predicted proteins | sample 12_EM_MG_FD_207224 | JGI IMG/M metagenome (GOLD analysis project Ga0307510, IMG submission 207224) | Populus trichocarpa ectomycorrhiza microbial communities from riparian zone in the Pacific Northwest, United States - 12_EM | ecosystem: Host-associated > Plants > Roots > Unclassified | place... | reverse complement strand
CCCGCTGACCCCAAAAACCCTTACCCCAACCCCGAAAAACCCCTACCCTGGGTGCGGGTACGGGTTTTGGTCGGGTCGGGGTCAGGGTAGGCCTGAATTACCCCAGGGTTACCCTTGCGGTTCCCTAACAACGGCACCTGCCGTGCCACAAGTTCAGACTAAGTTCCTTTGGTGACATGGGCGCTGACATGTCAACGTGTTAACAGTCACAGCGCGCCCCACGGCCGAAAGGCCTGTGATGCGTACGAGTGATGGCGTTTCACCAGGTCATAGTAATGTGACCAAATCATGATGCACGCTCGGCCAGTGCAACCTTGGAGAGTTCTACGTGTCAGTCACGTGCTAGTCACACCTAAGTCACGGGTTTGTTTGGGTCCTCACGCGTCACGTGCTAAGGATCATCACCTTGTTTAAATTTTTTCCCAAACCCAAACATCACGGACTCGTCACGGACACACTCATACCTCCAAAACTACCATTAAAATAGCCCATGCACGGCCGGTGAAAGTCAATTAACATTCTGTGATTAGCAATTGCACTGAGAGTTAGCTTCCTGATTTGTGAGAGCATCCACCCTTATCGATCAGGTACTGAATAGCGACGACATAAACATTGTCATGGGAATCCTACTGATTCCGACAGCACTGGGGATAAATTTGCTGGTGAACTGTAAAATATGGGGCCCTTCCAGTGTAGAACATGTTCGAATACAGAACAACGCAATCCCCATAATAAATCCTCGGGACAATGATGCATGAAATCTGCGTCGCCTGTAGAAAATATCCCTAGTAAGCGGCCCACGTGCCGTGATCATGGCCTACATCATGCCTTGATATGAATTTAGTAGTGTCCCTGAGAAAATGTGGGTAGGTAGTAGAACGGCTTATCTTAAGGACCCGTGTACGGCAGCGGGAAGACAACTTAGGAAGGTGTTGTTGTTGTCTAACCCGTTACTTCAAACGCCACCTTCCGGAGACAGTAATCCTTTGGGGAAGGGGATGCTTCGAGGACTCCGCGAACATCCAGAGCTTGAGAAAGAAAGAGCTGATTCGAACAGCTTCGATCAATTCTGTGGTATAACCTGACTAAACTTTATTGCACGAGGACATGGCTTGCGGCAACGCCCATCGGGCGCCGCTGGTCTACTTCGAGTATGTCTTCAGCCTGAGTTCGGCTCGAAGTCCATACACTATCGTCATTGCATGTGGAAGCCCCGGTTTATCCGCAGTCCCCTGCGACAACGTGCCCATGACCCAAAGAGGGGTGAATTAAACGTCGGGGAGATGCAGAAGCTTAAAAATGTCCTAGAGGACCAGCTCAGCAAGATCCTGCAAACTCTAAGTCGGATGTCACAATCAGAATGTAAATCCTGTTGTGATAAGGTCACGATCCACATGGGCTTCCTCTGTCCGTGGTCACGAATATCCATCTCTAACACGTTTGTATGGTGTATAACTTCCGAGTCCCAGGCCCGGTGGTACCTGCTTGTCGCCAAGTTAAGTTTAATCTGATTTGATCCCAGTGGGGCCCTTCACGGTTAATTGTAATGGGTCTTATCACGGGAGCCATGATCAGGCACCAGTAAAATTGCACAAAACGTAACTTGCTTACTGTATAGCGACTTATTTTTTAATCACCCTCCAAAATAAGACCGATAAGATGTGCCAAGTTCGGAATAAGTCCAAATTGATTTTCCTGGCGAGGTGAATACCCGACCCAGGATCTTTAGCGAGAGGACTAATTTCGCGGTTCGCCGTGGAGTGAAACCTTCTCTGTGATGGACAGTAGAGGCATGAATACCAGCGCAACCATATCAGAGGTTATTTAATTTAAGATGACGCACTGCGTCGAGGTCACTAGGGGACATCCATAACCCTACTGACGGAATCATAAGACTTCGTGAATACGATATGTGTCACGGGAGTGACGGTATGGAATAGCGGAGTAACTGAGTGGAGGAGAACATCGGAAGAAACAGACGGCATAACGGACCAGAAATGAGTGCAAGACGGGCATGGCACTGACACGTAGTATCGTAGTTGATTCTTGGCACCAACAAGAGCAGGAATACGCTCACGGAAAGCAACTTCACCAGTACGGTTATTCATGATGACTTATTCTCGGCGGTGAGTCGCAACTCCTGTCACCTTACGACGCGCCCTCACAGCCTCGTCGAGTGCCGCGTCGATGTCGACATCAGGGTGTTCTTTCTCGAGGTGCTCTCTCAGCAGGTAGGGTCTACCCCATTCGAAATGACGGCAAATCAAACAAAAGCTAGCGTCATGAGTCTCGCGCTGATGCCGTCGCGTGCCCGAAGGCTGCGAGTAACTCTTACCGCATTCGTCGCACGAGTACCGGCCCGTATGGTCTCTACGTATGCCGGCGGGTCGTCGAGACGATTGCGATGACACTATGACCAGTCGCCTTCCAGTCTCTTGAGGTTCTTGCTGGCAGTCTTGCGATGATCTTTGTCCTTGAGAATGGCCAATGGTCGGAGGGATGGGGATCATGGGGAAGATCGATGGTACTGAAAAGTTGGACATCGTGTCCATGTGTGCGTATCGAGGACTCTGGATCTGGATGAAAGGAACATTCGTTGACGTCGTTGACGTTGACATTCCGTCCTGGTGGAAGTCACATGCTGTTTTGACACGGGCGAGATCGATGGGAGTGGGAGCAAACTGATTACGTCATTCAATTTGCTGGCGTCGGACTCAGATGGGGGGACGACTCACCTCAGGGAGCGCTGCTGTCCGAAGCATGGAACCCCAAGGGTGGACCACAGGGAGGTCTACTTCATGTATAATATTGACGAGGTCTCCAGTGTGCGGTGCCGGTTTCCCAATTCGTTCGTCGTTGACACGAACAAGTGTAGTCTGGATCGGTGGATGGAAACCACCGGCAGCGGGATAGGCGGAATATGCCTGTTTATCCGTGTTAGTCTGTCGACATAAAGGTAATCCTTAGCTCGCGAAAAGACCTGCCTCTTCCTTGACTTGAGCACCGTGTGTGTTTAGGGGGGTGTCTAGTGGCCAACGGTTGAGTCGGCAATCTTCGTGTTCGAGAAACAAGCCTTGAGAAAGAAACGGTCCTGCATTTGAGGATGGGTCGGAGATAATTTCGACGACTGGGTGATCAGACAAGCCCTCAGTCAAAAGACTGAGATATGAGCTATCGTTGGCCGTGCCGTCCATTGCAGAGGGAATGAACTGAATGAGAGTACAAAGGTTATGATCAACGCAAAGTCGGGAGCGGAGGCTGATGGAGGGATGATTCGATGATGAACTGTTATCCCGTATAAATATACCTCCAAAGGGTTTATAGGCTAGACAACAAATCCAGTGGCCAAGAGTAGACATTGGAGGGGAACTGGTACAGGAACGGGGGTGATGGTCCCGATGCCACATGGGTGACTTCACTGCCCTAACATACGTCACCGAATGCAATGCGGCCGTAGGCATTGTGGCACCGAGCCCGCAAAACCCGGAACTTGAACATGAATCGACCGACTGTCACTTGTGGTTGCTGACAATGAGGTGCATGAGGACTCAGAACAGATTCCGCCTTGAGACTACCTCAAGGCCCAGGCACAGCGCCCTAGGAATACCATAGGAATTAGTGTTCACATCATGTATGCACCACAAACTGCAAAAACGGAATCCGCGCCTTGCACCAAGACCCGGGAGGAGGAAGCTTAATATGTGGCCACCATGTGGCGTGATAATTGCCACAAGCGGCATGTCACGTGCCAGCCTCCGACAAAACGTCAGCTCACAGCGGACAAAAAGACAAAAAAAAACTCCGTCTTCTCGCCGATTGATGCATTGATGCATTGATACATATTGATGGATGAATGGCCCTGCGGACCATTTCCTCGTGCCAACTGAAGGGACTCTTTCCAGACGCAACGTTTCGTTTTGCATACACGCTGCGAACACGTTGTTCAGCTCGTGGCAAATTCCAGGTGAACTTAAAAAATATGGAATTTCACGTCGCGTATCATACGCGCATTGCATGATACGGAGTATTACGGACCACGACTAATCCTCTGCGCTTTTTTCGCCGCCCGTGTGATCCGGCATCCCTGCCAAGCTACATGCAACAGACGCGCCCCTCCCAGACCTCGAGGACATTCGAAACTCAAAAGCATTCATGATGGTATCCAGACTGAGGGATTTCTGCTAGCGTGCCAAACTCACGTTTCCGAGCCTAGTACGGCCGTCAATCGGGTGTAGACCGTGCAGTTCGTATTTGGGATATGGTAAAATTGCGGCGCCCACTCAAGGACTCGGAATTCGAGCCTCGCCTATGTAAGTTATGCGCCACGTATGAATGCTAAGCACTGACGACACTGGCACGATAAGGTCCTGCCTCGAACGAGTAGAGTTGGCTGTGGTGTTATTGGTAATATCTGATATTCTGTGGAGAAATAACGACCCAGCGAACTGATCTTGTTCTGTGTTTAGTTCTCCACCACCGGCCTTATCGCCGCATGTACCATACGGCACGTGCGCACTGCAACCAACTTAGGGTCACTGTGACACATGGCTGGCGCAAGATGTGGCTCGCATGAGGGGACGAGACCCGAGCGAAGACAGAAGAAAACGCCTGACAGTAGCGAGCCGAGGTCCAGCCTACAACGTTAGGAATACCCCAGAATGCTATTCCAACGCCTACAACCACACTTGCAAAGCCCCTGCCAGGGGGCCCGGACCTGCTGCGGAGTGTGTCGCGCGCGCCTGGAAGCGAACGCACCCCAGCAGGGGCCAGTCCGGAAGGCGGGAAACCTTCTAAAAGACTATTCTGATGTCCCATAATAATCAGCGCAAAGCGGCAGACCAGGAAAATCCCACCTTGAATGCGCGGAAAGATTTTGGTCGCCATGCGGCATGGCTTCTATCTCTGCCAGTATGTATGGTCTATGGTATGGAGGTTCATGGTGGCCTGGACCACCAGCAGTGATATCCGTTGGCATGCGGCATCACGCTGATAAGGAGCCCCGAGGTACAGGTCACTGGTTTGCATGGCCCACTCATCAAAAGTTAATTACGTTGTGCTAGAACGCCGCACTGCACGACCCGCCCGCCCAAACGACTTTGTGTCAGGTCTGGCCTCTCACTGCCCATCGCCGACCGGATAGGGCTTAGGGTTCTAATGTGTGATCGCGTTGAAGTAAATATAAATTTTCTCTCGTACAAGGTATCCAACAAGGGATATGCTCAACGAGCTATACCGCCTTTCACCCTACATGTCATTGTGACCGCCCAGCGATCGCCGTCTCAGGACCAGTCGAAGTCCCAAGTTTACGGCGGGACACATCATGCACAGACATCATGGAGGAAGGCGGACCGACGGAGGCAAGCTCACACTTTGCGGTGTTCCGCGCGAAGACATCGGGACCCTTTACGACATGATCTTCTACGCGCAAACAAAAATGAAAGAAACTGGCAAATAACGCGACCATCACGAGGTGGACCGTATGATATTTCAATTTCTATGTATGAGCAAGGTGGTGGAAAAGGTAAGAGTACATGGAGAAAGAGGGGAAGGTGGCTTTTTCCACACCTCGAAGTTGCTGTTCTGCCGTCCGTCCACCAAGCGCCGTCGTCCGGCAGTAGGCCATCAACATGCCGCTGCAGCTCCGCCTATGGGAGCGCCGAGCGAGATCGAGCCAAGTGCGAAGGTTCGGAGTGTTTGATCCGCGACGGACGCCTGCGTCTTGTTCTGGAAGAGGTAAAGATAAGCCGGGTGCAGCAAGAGCGGGGGCATGCACTTGACACATGGGGGAAGAAGGGCAACTGCCCGAGGAGCTCCGTGAGCTTGGCTTAGAAAAAGGTGGAGATATCAAGGGCCGGGGAGAGAGGAGAGACAAAGCATGGTCGAGTAGAAGGGCGTATTTCTTTTTCCCGTCGGTCGACCGTGCGACCTGGCAACAGGAAAAGGAAAGAAAATGCAACTGAGCTGGGATCTGAGACTGCGACGGTTGAGGGCGATGGCGTTTTGAAAGGCCGAAACCAAGCATGAGCTCCGTTGATTCCGTAAGATGCCAACCAACAGAGGGCATGCTTGGCTCGGAAAATCTAGGTACTTGCAAGGGCCACGCACTTGCCCCACCTACAACACAAACTAGAAGTAGGTCGTTGTGTTTTACTCGCTGCGGTTCAACGAGTCCACATACACTGGCACCCAAACAATACTGTAGGGTCATACTGTTAAATAACGTGGTAAAATCTGATATTCCATAGAGAAAGAAACGGCACAGGCACAAACTAAGATCTGGAGATCTGCTGCCGTGGGGCGGTGGTCAGGGACGAAATTTCAATTGCTTCACACATTTCACACGCGACAGCCTGAGTGCGATCTCATCAGCCTACCCCCTCCGGTTTTTTGTCGCATGTATGCCATCAACACATAGACATGGCTTTCAGTAGTTCGTATGTCGGAACTCGGGACACAAGTAATCAGAGAAATGACTGAAAAATGCCATGCCAATCGAAGGATCAACTAATCAGGGGGCTCCGGTCTGGGTGCAATGGTTTCGTGAATGCATTCCACACAACGAATACACGTTTATACGTCCCAGAGGCAAACCTCGGAACGCTAGCGGCCCAACCTGCTTCATGATTTTTCACACGAATCGCAAAGGGGGTGCGTTGATTAGATCGATTAGACCTCGCGGTTGGAACCTAGACAAGTCACAGTAGTAGTACAGTAATTAGCGGCCCAAAATGGAAAGGAAGTTACCGAACTTGCACGACCGCATGGATCCTACCGTAGTTCTCACCAATTCGGGGATTATTATGTCGTCATTGCCACCCTTCTTTAAATACACTTTGAACCCTCGGCGTGACACAGTCACACAGAAGCTGGAGGCACGGACCTGGGCACGCTCGATGGTGCCAATCATGATAGCTTTGTAAAGGGGATGTCGCATGACCAGCTGCTGCCAGTGGAAACCTTGATGTGGCATGGCTCCCAGCGCCAAGTTTCCAACATAATGGGCCTTGTGCTGTCCTCCTGGCGTGACCGTTGCCGCGTTGCGAGTCTTGCGACCACTCCAGCTGAGTTCAGCACTGACAGCACCACGAAAAGACAACTCCGCCATACGGTCATGTCCTTCATCTGGAGATGTGTGATCGAGTCGAAAGATATGGTTATTGTTCCCTCTCGTACGTACAGTACAGGATATCCAACGAGAAATGCATTCAATCAGGAGGTGTACACGCACGCCCTCGACCCTCCTAGTTAGTACACCTCCGTGCCATCCGGCCCATTCCTTTACGGCGGCCTCTCTACCAACCTTCCTGCTGTGATCGTGCAGAAATGATCACCCAGCCGTGAGCATTTCAAGACGCATAAAAATCATACATTCCTAGCGGTGTGCCCCCACGGACCAACATTATCGTGGAAGGATAGAGTGAGGCAAGGTCGTGCTTGATGCTGTTCCGCGCGAACACGCCAAGGCCTTACGGGGAGGGCACCGAGATAAATTTCCTGCGTGCAAACGAAAGATTTGGAAGACAAACTGCGACCCGCACGGTTGACTTATTAGCATCTTGATCCTCGCATCCGAGTAAGTTACACGCAGAGAGAGGGGAGGTGATGAAAGTAAAGGCGAAAAGAACAAAAAGGGTAGGGACTCGGAGTGTGAAAACGGGGTTCCTTGTGCACCTCGAACTTGTTGCCCATCTTGAGTGCGAGCCCGCGCAGAGCTGGGGTCCAATTTTACGCGATGGTCTTCCAACATGCCACTGCCTATAGGACCGGCGAACGCGGTCGGGCCAATGGCCACGCTTCAGAGCACCTCGTCCACGACAGAAGCTTGAATCGGATTCTGTAGGAGACGCCTAGCGAGGGCCCGGGGATGCACTACGATGCGTGCCGGAAGGGAGAGGAACTGAGGAAACCGGAGAGATTAGCGCAGAACAACGGGAGGACGTCGAGGAGAGGAAGGGGAGTGTCGGTAGAATCGAACGGGAAGAGCTGGCATTTTCCTTTGCCATCGGTGGGCTGTGTTGGCGACTGGTGAAGAGGGGAGAATAGGAAAAGAAATAAAACACCAGCTATTGTAAATGCAGTTGAGACCGCAAAGGCTGCGTCGTTATAGCCCGGGACACACTGGAAGGACGAGGCAAGAGACAAGTATGGAGCTTGCTGACTGCTAAAAAATAGCGGACAACGAAGGGCACGCTTGCCTTGGGAAGATGCCAGCACGGGAAAAATTGAGCCACTGATATTTTGTTCGATGATAGGGTAGACAGGCACTGGCAGCTGAGACAAGTGATTTAGTACTACGATTGTCCGATCTGTTCTCCGATCCTTCCGAAAATAACCAGAACCGGAAACGGTGAGCACAACACGGACAAACACTCTCGAGTTGTGTGCACATCACGCGCACAACCAAGGCCCAAACGAAAAATGACAATGCACATCTTCATCCTCTTCCCCCTCCCACCCTCAATCCTGTCCAACCACCACAGTCCCAGTCCACGCCGCCGGTGATGATCCTAGAGATGCGATAGGTGCGGAGCCGGGGCTCGGACCCGATATAACTTGCGCTGTGCGACCCGATCGCAGCTTGTCGCGCGATGGCATCGACAGAAAAGGGCATACTGTATTGAGCTCGCGCGGCCCGCACAATATCTCATCGAGCGTCGTCCACGCATCATTCCACGTGTATAGCGTCGCCGCACGCCCCGGAATCGTCATCGTTGTCGCCATGATCCCCGTCCCACCCACTCCCATGTCTGCGTCTGAGGTTGCGTGCGCTTGGTATGAATCCCAGCTCGTGCGATACGCCGATACACTGAGTGCGCGGCAGGTTTGACGGCATTGTGGAGAGGGGACGTCTTGGACCCTTGGTGTGAGAGGAGGACTAGGACTTGGATGTGTTCGATGAACTCGGGGGGTAGGTGGAGTAGGTGCATTTGCATCGTTCGCAGATGCCATCGATATACAGCACTTGTACTACTACGTGTGTGCTCTACTTTAGATCGCGATGGATGACTTTAGACTTTAGATGGATTTGGGACACGGAAGTCTCGGCCCGCAGATGCAGAATGGATACACAAGAAGCACAACTTGAATAGCTTGAATTCTCATTCAAATACGGCCGCGTGACAAACTTGAACGAGGATGTGATGATAATTACGACCAACTACGCTGTAATACAGCTCAGGTAAATAGGACGGCGGCGCGCCGTTCAACAAGTCACGTAACACGGGCACTTCCGAGTCTATGTGGTACTTTCGGTCCCGACCGACTTTGATATGATCGTTGATGGTTACTGGAACGTGATGGTTACTGAAACCTAGATTCACTTTGAGGCTTCAGTAAGCTTCAGTCCCTCGACTCGATGGGCAACGTTTCAATCCCCCACGGGTAACACACAGATTGCGACACTTCAGTCCCTCTTGGGAAACATGGCTGACACAATTGACAGCGAGTGTGAGATTCAGCCCCTCACGTGCAATATGGCTGACGCAGGGCGGAGAGTTTTGATGCCTCATGCTCTTGTGGATAACGCTGGTGATACATTAGGCAGGGTGTGTGAGGTTTCTGCCCCTTGTGGTGACACAATAGGCAGGGAGGGACGAAGAAGAGACAAACATGACCAAAAGGGAGAAAAGGAGAACTCGGTGAGGTTACCCATGTACCAGAGCCTGGAAGAGCTAATAGTTGCCATTACATCTGTAGGGCGCAACTGAACATGGACTAATAAACGCGTCCTCGACAACGAAGGAAAAGAGTTGCATATAAGGGGCTGCAGTACTAGTACTAGATGCCACCATATCACGGCCGGTGGCAACTCAATCAGCTCAGCTTATCATGCATCATGGTCTACGCCGGCGCTGAAAACCAGGAACAGGGATGCGAGATGGGGGTACTGTGGTGAAGACGGAATGTCTACACGGGGTGAGTTCGAGGGGTGGTCCTAGTTCTGAGACGGGTTCGCGATCCCGAAGGGAACGCGAACGCGTGAGGGGGAGCGGGAATGTAAGGAGCGGAAGGGGG
>Ga0307510_10012643_pt1 | contig 10014 bp, 12 predicted proteins | sample 12_EM_MG_FD_207224 | JGI IMG/M metagenome (GOLD analysis project Ga0307510, IMG submission 207224) | Populus trichocarpa ectomycorrhiza microbial communities from riparian zone in the Pacific Northwest, United States - 12_EM | ecosystem: Host-associated > Plants > Roots > Unclassified | place... | reverse complement strand
GTTTTTTCGGGGACATCGTGACCATAGGAAGACCTCGATCTTCGTTATAAATCCAGAGCCAAGCCGAGAAGTGCGGTTTGTCTGCGTCAAACAGACATCCCATCCCGTCCTTGATGTGCGACGACACTCCCTTGAATCGAGCATGCCCGACCCAGTGTTGGGCGGCATATTCAGCGAGGGGGAAGTTCTTGATCTTGTCACGGTCGACACGATCATCCAAGCGGAGGAGAACCCAAAGGCATGCTTGCGCAAGAATCGTGTGCGCGGCCTCGGGTTCGATGTGATAGTGCGAGACCTCTCTGCTCGACTCCGAGAAGCGACCCGACATCAAGAATTCTTTGACCGAGAAATGCGAGAATTGAACAATTCGTAAATCCTCGGTTTTGTCTTCGTTACCATCCTTGGCGCCAACAATCATGACCAAACTCGAACACGTCGACATCACTGCCTCTTCGTGATCCTCCCACCGCCAACCTGGATTCAGTTTCGGGATCCCTTCCCCACTGAAGTCAATCGCGAGGACTTCTGCCAGTTCCGCCACTCGAAGTGGGCGAACAGCTGCCACAAGACATTTCAACATTCGACGAGCATGACCTTCGTTTGGCTTTCTGATCTCCCTCAGTATCCGCTCGTAAGTTTTGTCCAAGCTGTCGGGTAACTCCTCCATGGTACGCCGCACACTCGATGGGAAACAGTCCCGTAGAATGTCCAATTGGCAGGATACCCAACGAAACCTGCGTCATCTCATAAGAATCAATTATCGGTATATGAAGATATACATACATTCCGTCCGCCTTCTCTGGCAATGTCTTGATCACAAAATCCTTGTCCTCATCTCGCCATCTTCTCATCCTTCGGTCCGTTTCGACAAAGGAACGCACATAATCCGCGATATCCTGCTTTTGGCCACTTTGATTATGTAGGGATATGGGGTGTGGGGCCAAAGGTCCAAGGATGGCCTGAATGTCAACCTCAGGGCGACTGGTGACACATATGTGGACATTTGGGACATGGAGACCAACAAGTTTGTTGATGAAATCAACCACCTCTTCTCGAGGAGATCCAACACTTGACCTGAGCGGACACTCGTCGATTGCGTCCAGAATGATATACGTGGGGCATTGTTCATCGAGGGTAAGCATCTCTTTGAGACACTCTATCATAGCACGATCATTAGGTTTCCGAACTCCACATTCGTGTGAAGAATAGAGACGGGACAGGGTGTCACAACAGGGATCGGACCGAGCAGAGAGCTGGATGAGAAGGGAAGGAAGGAGGTCCCGGAGTTTCTGCTTGTCGACGTCCCTGAAGTCGAAATAGAAATACGCCATCGAGGCCATTCCGGAGTCGTTCAAGGTCATAATATCTTGTATGATCGAGGAGCTGAGCACACCGTGTAAGTGTGATAAGGTTGAACGAGTAGAGGAAGGACGAACCAGAGAATGCTCTTTCCTGATCCGGCTACAGAATCGAGGTGATTAAGGTTGATGTCGCGGAGGGAAAATTAAGAGGAACACACGTTTTCCATGCACCCATAAAAACGAAGCAGTGGACTTCCATTGGTTGAAAATACGGCCTTGAAAGAACCACTGAGATGTACCATCGTGATGAGCCTTGGATGCGATGTTATGATTGATGGATGCATCGGAAGGCGAAAGCCATCGTAGAAGATTGGCGCGGAGCAGGTTACCTGTGGTAGATCTGAGCGTTCGGAATTCGGAATGGGAGCATGAGCGATAGGAGATCACGAACGGTTGGTATCGTCCAGTTTGCGATCGACGGCTTGGACTTTGTCCTCGACAACTTTCATCCCGTCATCGATCCCTTGAACCTTGTCGTCAACACCTTGCACCTTGTCGTTGACATCTTCAACCTTCTTGCCCACATCTTGCACCTCATCCCCGACGCCTTGTACCCTCTCGTCGACACCTATCACTTTGCCCTCGACGCTGTGAGCGATCCTCAGCTGCTCCGCAGATGCCATCCGAGCCTCTTCTTGTGTCAATTTGTCCAACTTTTCTAAACTGTCCTCGATGTCCGTGTTTCCGATCAACTTCTTTAGGTACTTTTCTAAACCGGATAATGGTAAACAACCATAAACTGGCGAAAAGATCAACTCACTTATTCGACCCCGCTTCACTTCCTTTGTCGCCATTCCAACGATGATCAGTACCTCCGCCATTATTTCCGCTGTTATCTCTGTCATGGCAGTGGTAGATGGCACCCCAATGTAAGTCTCGAGCCGACAGAAGAAGTATCCGATCCGGCTGAATAGGTCGATGAGGGTGCCTTGTCTTGCGTTGACGTCTTTGACCGCCTAAGAACTCCACATGTCAAAAATGGACCACACTATGAAATAGTAGATAGAAAACCATGAGGAGAACACCGATACCAGCAGATATAACTTTTGCTGGTGGAAATACCTGAGGGAAAGGCGTTAGAGCACAGATAATCGACAGGGATGACATCGTGATAATCACTAGACTGACACCCTCGCCGAGTGTGGTCAGAAAGGGTGTAGAGAACGTTGACGGTTGGAATCAGGCATTTTGCAAATGTTTCGTCACCACTCTGGGATTGATTCGGCGTTGGTATTTGTCTTCGAAGAACGGCGAGGATCGCATCAGGAGAATCGCAGGATTAAAGCTCGGTAGCTAGAGGATGTGCGGTGATGTCCTTCCCTGTCTTCTTGTAGGCTCTAAGAGCAGCGTTGAAAATGGAATCGAGATTTGAGCGCGATGTGGACGGGGAGGGAACATTTGACATTATGGGTCATGGTAAGTGAGTGGTAAGGGTAGATCGCGACTGACGCAGTACTGACGGGCGGAGAACCGCGCGAATCGATAAGTAGACACCGTATCAGCTCACTCTAACACGACGGGCAAGAATGGATAAGCCATGTCTGGGGGGCCCCTTGAACCGCGACCGCCACCAGGCGCGATTTTCCCACGGTTAAAACCGGGGCAAGGAGAGGCACAACCCACATGTACAAATGTCCCCCCGTGAAACTCAGAGAACAAACGTATACATAAAACCATCAGTAACCAAATGTAAAACCTATAAGATGAACCAGAGCTCCAGAAACAGAGACCACCAACCCATGCCACCAGCACAAACAGAAAGACAAAGAACATAACCAACGAACCACAGACCCACACCAGAGAAGGAGCTGGTCACACAACTAAGAACACACAGCGGTGAAACAGACTACTCGAACAATAAAATGAACAACAAACAAACTGAGCACAACGAACTCAGGCAGTGTGCTGAGACAAGGCACAACCGTCACACAGACGCAAACCAAACAACCGCACAAACAACCAGCACCCCTGATGGCAAACTATAATATAAACCAGACAAACCAGTCACGACACGCCTGCCCAACTTCCCTACTGACACAATGAACCCGCCCACTGAACCCCCCTCCGAAGAAGCCCAAAGGGCCAAAAGACGCAGAACCAGTAAGACCCCCCCTCCCATCACTCCCAACACATCAACCCAACCTAACACCCTCCCAGAAACACCACATGACAAAGACACAGACTCCCTTGTAGACGAGTACGGTGTCACCCCCCTGCATGAAACACAACCCACACCTCTGCTCACAACATTAACAAAACCATCAGCACTCCCTCCCTGTCCATACCAAAAATTGCTGAAGAACTATCCCCCTCCCCCCTGGTCTCCCTGTCCCCAACCCCAACCATGAGGACCAGGTCGAGCACCTCCAAAGTAAACCGCATGCTGGACATACACAGGAATGCCCCACCCATCACCCCCCCTGCGATTGGGATGGAACCAAGCAAAATGCCTTTGACAATGCCCACCACCAATGCCCCACATGAAGGGCATGAAAAACCCAGCCACACAGTGCCAGGACCCCCCTCTATGAGACCAATGAACAACTGGCTGCCACAATTCAACCAAGTAAGGGAGGTAGCCAACTTGCAATGCCAGAACAAAGCCAACCGCGCTGAGCAAAGAGATCCCCTTGACAAGTACTCCAAGGGTATCATCAAACCCATACACGATGTGTACCCTGGCTCCATATATGCCCACATCAAAGAAGATGTCATAGAGGAATGGAGGATGATGGAAGGGGAAACCCTCCTAGCAATACCCTTTGGAAGCAATGTGGAAACTGCAGAACTGCATAACAAAACTGGAGACCGCATCTTCAACGCAGTGGGCGAAATAACCAAATCAAAAACCTGCAGTGTGGCTATGCCAGTTAAGAAAGAGGACCTCCTTGCATTCGAAGCCCAACAGTGTCAACAAGGCGCAGGACAGAAACGGAAAAGATCCAAAGAACGACTACCCAGCACTTTTCTCATCCACAGTCTCAGCCCAATCCACTACCAAATCCTTACCCAACAGACCATATGGGCCTCACAAAATATAACATTCAGAATCATCCCACCTGAAATGAGCTGCCTAGCATTCTTATTCGCCATCAAAGGCCTCTGCACCAACAGCGCAAATGTCATCAAAGACTGTGTATACGAAATGTGGAACGACAAGGTAACAACCCAATTCATCCAAGACAGCATCACTGAGATGGAAGAAACAGAACACCCCAACGCCATCCATGCATTCCAAGCATTCAAAGATTCCATGTGGGTCAAAGCCTTAGAAACCAAAAGCCAAGGAGGCCTACAAAAGCCAACTTTCAACGTCTTCGCGAATGGCGAATTCATCAATAACACCAATGCCTGGTCGAATATATGATCTCACTTGGCAGGAAGAAGCTACCACAGCAGTAAATTCGGACATGGACGAAACCTGACCGCACCAAACCACTGTGGACTCTGTCATGGAGTGGACCATCCGTGAGGAATGTGCCCCTTCCCTGACCTCAATAGCTGGAAGGGACTCAATGAAACTGACATGTTCCCGCAGAGAACGGGCAGGTACCCACATAATTCAGGGTGCTTCCCCCTTGGCGGACGATACTAAAAACATGATAAATGTCTCCCGAAATACCTAGAATGTACATAGCCAAGCTCCCCACTCAATCGTCGTTAAATAAATAGAACACTGTGAATGTGAAACTCCCCCTGACGCCAACCGTGCATACCACATGCCAGAAAGTGCCCTAAACCCAGTGAACCTGACAAGGGCACACGCCCAAATCGGAACACATAACAGCACCCAACGTGCCCTGAGAACCCAGCCAGAACATGCATATCCTATACCAAGGATCAGGCCCATGAACCAGGGTGACCAATGAACAAACGAGCACCCAAATAAGGCTAGACTAAGGGCCAATATACATATCACATCACAAAATGTGAATGGAGCAACCGCTCCCTCAGAAAACATGAACTACAAAGCCAAATGGAGAACCATTAGCAACACGATGCACTCCAAGAAAATTGCGGTACTCGCAATCCAAGAATCTCACCTTGATGAGGGCTTGACAGAGCTCCTTGCAAAGAGCTTTGAAAAAAACCTGAAAATACTAAACTCCGCCCACCCTGACAACCCTTGGAGCATCAGCAGGAGTAGGTTTCGTAATCAACAGACAACTGATCAACCCAGACAAGATAGAAATGCATGAACTGATCCCAGGAAGAGCGGCCATACTAAAAATAAGATGGCTAAAGACATGCATCGCAACGATACTAAACGTCTATGCACCAAATGAGAGGAACAAGCATGCCAGCTTCTGGGCAAAAGTACTAACGGAAAGGTGGTCCAAAGGCCTCCCGATACTGGATTTCACCCTAGGGGACTTCAACATAACAAAAGACGCCATTGACAGGAGACCGCCTAAACTTGATGACAAAACCATGATAGCTGCCCTGAGAGAGGTCCGACAAGAATGGAACATAAGAGACACATGGCGCTGGGCCAACCCAACAGAAAACGCATTCACTTACAGAGCACAGACACATAGCGAATGAATCCAGGCAAGACTGGACCGAATATATATCTCCAAAAAAGCCAAACCATTCACCTTTGACTGGGAAATCAAAGAAACATCAATCCCAATGGACCACGCAATGGTCTCTGTAAGATACACTCCCAAAGAAGCACCATACATCAGCAAAGGACGATGGATGTTACCATTGTCACTAATCCACAATGAGAAGCTGGTAGAGAGAATCGTGATACAAGGCACTGAACTCTTGACTGACATAATGAGAGACTGATTCAAACAAACCAACCAATGGACCACAAATATCCAAACACACTGGGAATCCTACAAAAACGACATCCATAAGATAGCAAAGAACATAGCAAAAGAATGCTACCATAAGATCACATCCCAGATAAAAGCGATCGAGAGAGACCTAAAAGATACAAACAATGACCCAGAAATCAGAACGAATAAGGAGAAACAAAGACACAAAGCATACCTCGCAAGCCAACTTAAACAACTCAAGAAGAAAGAAGCAAAAAATAAAAAGGATCTACTGAACACAAAGCTAGCCAACCATGGTGAACGACTGGGGGGGATGTGGTCAGCACTTGGCAAAGAAAAAAGACCGAGGAATCCAATACATAGACTGAAGATCCCCAATACCAACCCCCCACAGTATGAACACCACTTGAAGAGAATGGCAGAAATTGCCCGCAACCATCACGAGTCCCTCCAGGATGAAGACCTTGACCCAGACATGAACATCGAGGAATACAACACAGAGCTCAACAAGTTCCTGAACGAAATCCCCAAGAACCAATGTCTAGAGGAACCAGAACGAACAACAATGTGCTGGAAAGTAACAGAAGAACAAGTAAGCCAAGTGCTACAACACACAAAAGATGGCACAGCAACAGGCCTAGATGGCTGCCCATATGAACTCTGGAAAATGCTGGAAAAACGACACAACAAAATGAGAAACAAAAATGCACCAAGTTTCAACATAATCAAAGCACTAACATACCTGTTCCAGGACATACAAGAAAACAGGGTTGACCAAAGAACAACATTCACAACCAGATGGATGTGTCTGCTTTTCAAGAAAAAGGACCCAATGGAGATATCCAACTACAGGCTGATTACCCTATTAAACACAGTCTATAAGCTCCTCACCAAGGTCCTAGCGATACAACTACTTGATCATGTTAGCCACCTAATACACCCAGACCAAGCTGGTTTCATACCAGGCCGATTGATCTTCAACCACATACGCCTAGCAAAGGCGATCCTAAACTACACAGAGATATCTGAAGAAAACGGAGCCATAGTTGCGTTAGATCAGGAGAAAGCATACAATAAAATAAGACACAATTACCTATGGAAAACCCTAGAAGCTTTCTGCCTCCCCCTACCCTTTATACGAACAGTCCAGGCCCTATATCAAAACACGCACACCAAGGTTGCAATTAATGGAGTCTTCAGCGAAATGTTCAAAGTCCAATGTGGAGTCTGCCAGGGAGACCTGCTCTCCTGCCCGCTATTCAACCTAGCAATTGAACCGTTAGCATGTAGCATATGTGCCGACCCCAATATCAAAGGGATCGTAATACCAGGCATCGAAAATGCAATCAAAATCACATTGTTTGCAGATGACACCAACCTATTCCTGAACAAGGACAACCAGCTGGACTACGTTCAAAAGATCCTAGATAGTTGGTGCAAAGTTTCAGGCACAAGATTCAACAAAGAAAAAACAGAAATCATACCAATAGGAAAGAAAACCCACAGGAACTCCATCGCAGACACCAGGAAAATCAACCCACAAGACAACGGCCCTCTCCCCCTGAACGTCAGAATAGCCCGTGATGGGGAAGCTGTGAGAATACTAGGTGCATGGATCAGCAACAAAACAAATGACCAGACCCCTTGGGAACCAATACTAGATATCATCAAGAAGAAGCTGAACTTGTAGGAAAGGGCACACCTCACCCTCAATGGAAAACGAATCATCATCCAGGCAATCATAGGAGGTCACACACAGTTTATGACCAAAGCACAAGGAATGCCCCCACACATCGAAAAAGCCCTAATGGATGTCATAAGCAAATTCATTTGGGAACAAGGGACCAAGCCCAGAATAGCAATGGACATGCTCCATCGACCCATCCCAGAAGGAGGACTAAAGATCCTGGACATCAAAGCCAGAAATGAAGCGGTTGAGATTATATGGCTGAAGGCATACCTGAACTTCTCCCCATCCCGCCAAAAATGGGCAACGATTATGGACCACATCATTCTTGTGGCCGCACCCCCCCACTCTGTCAAAAAAGCAAGGGATAACCCCTTCCTCCAGACCTGGAAGGCACCACTCAGAGGCTGAAGAGCACAAGGGCTAAACAATGATATTAAATGCATGCTAAAGACAGCGAGAAAATACAAAGTCAATTTTGCAGCGATAAGGATGACACCCCACCTCTTAGCACAACTACCAGCTTGGTATCACCTCTCCGCTGAACATAAGCCGCTAAACAACTCAAGAGCAAAGTGCCTCCTACAAAAGCATAATGTCACCAAAGTAGCAGACCTAGTCAGAACGTCAACACGCCTCCGTCACCCCACACAACACCCGATGCACCATAAGAACAGGAACTGTGTGTGCCAAGAATGCATGAATGACAGGACAACAGGTTGCGAAAACCCACATAAATGCGCCACAGAGGCCCTCACCAGGTTGAATCTAATCCCCCCAAAACACAACCCAACGAAACAGGACCCACTGGATGGAATGTCCCTAACCAGAACACGGAAATTGAAGAACGAAAAAGCAAGACAAGAAAATGGCGAACTAATCTTTGACCTGACAATCACCTGCAAAGAAAGTCTAGTGGAATGCTTCCAGATATTCACAAACCCAGATAGCTATTCCACCCACATGACAAGACGGTATAAACACCGGGGACTGACACCAAGATGCAGAGAAATCACCATATACATGGATGGCACCTGCATGAAAAACGGGAAGAAAAATGCCCGATGCAGAAGCAGTATCTGGTTCAACCATGAGGACCCCAGAAACAAAGCGGTACGAATCCCCGGAGGTACCCAGTCAAATCAAGTGGGCGAAATAGCCACAATCATAATAGCGCTAGAAACGGTACCCCCCTACCAGCCAATCAAAATCCTCACGGACTCCATGTATGTGATTGAGGGACTTACCACACACCTAGAAACCTGGGAAAACGATGGATGGATCGGGATACAAAATGCCAACCTATTCAAGAAAGCAGCGCACCTAATAAGGCACAGGTCAGTGAGAACCACCATGAAGTGGGTGAAAGGTCACAATGGAATCCAAGGAAATGAAGGCAGCGATGCATTAGCAAAACAGGGGGCAAACAAATGAACACCAGATCCCCTGAACCTAGAAATCCCCATAGACTTTGACATACAAGGAGCAAAACTCTCCACCTTAACACAGGCAACCGCATACAAAGGAATCCTAGAACAGAAAAAATCAGAACCACACAAAACTTCCAAGAAGAACCTGAATCTTACCTGCATATGTGGTGGCTCCTAGCCAGCCGTGGGTTGTGCTTGTAGGTGCACAACACCTTTGTGCACTCTAGCACTGTCTGGCTTCTGCGCATGTCCTGGTGAGGCGATAGGGCCTCTTGCGGTAGTCAGGCCGGTGCCCCGAGCTACCAGTCCTTGAGTCGGTCTGGTGCGGTGAGTCGTGTGTCTTCTGGTTGCGCGCGAGTAAGGTATGAGCGGCGCGTGCACATGTCGGTACACAGGTACTTGGGCTAACGCCCCTAGTGTACAGCCCTGGGTGTCTGTCTTGTAACGCAAGTTCTAAGAGTTGCCCTCTACCCTTGATGGAGGTAGAGACGTGAAGATAGAAGGTTCACAAGTTGAGAGGAAAGATGCAGACAAGGGAGTTCAGGGTAACGATGATAGGATTGCAAGACTCAAGTCAAGCTTAAGGCTTGACTGTCCATAAGTACAGGTTTTATATACTACCTGCACTCTAAAGTCAAGAGCAACTGAAAGTCAGGCAGTAAACTGTCTGAAAAAGTCTGAAATTATGACTGAAAACTGACTGAATAAATGACAAAAAATGCCAAATTGTAAGACTAAAAATCACTGAA
>Ga0307510_10012642_pt1 | contig 10014 bp, 9 predicted proteins | sample 12_EM_MG_FD_207224 | JGI IMG/M metagenome (GOLD analysis project Ga0307510, IMG submission 207224) | Populus trichocarpa ectomycorrhiza microbial communities from riparian zone in the Pacific Northwest, United States - 12_EM | ecosystem: Host-associated > Plants > Roots > Unclassified | place... | reverse complement strand
AAAAAACATTAACACAAACAAAAAAAAAAAAACCCCCCCCCCCCCCCCCCCCCCCCCCCTCTTTTCCCAAGAAAAAAAAAAAGCAACAAACCAGGGGACCTCTCTCTCTCTTGAGAAAGTAGAACAAGATTAAACTAGCCCCTCACAACCAGCAATCCCAACCAAAACTGAACCAGAAATTCCACCCCCTATCTCAGCTAGCTCCTCTTTGTTTTTATTTTTTACACCATTAACAACAACAGCCTTTCCACCTACACCATTGCCCCTCTCCGCCATTAATCACCACCCACACACAGTGATCTCTCAAACGCAAACTACTTTCTATCTCACTAATTACAAACTCATTGACAACCCCTCACCATCTCCTTTTTTTATATCCCAACCTCTTCTCCAACAACCCCAACATTACCAGCAACCTTCAACCTCCAACCGTAGCCTTCACCGGTGGCAATGAGCCACCAGCAGCAGCTGAGCCAAACCACAACGCCACTTTCACCCGGGAGAGACCCCATCTTAAACCAATCTTCTCAAAACCCATTCATGTTTCCTTGCACACTTTCAAAGAGAGACCTATTTCAAGAACAAGAAAGAAGCAAACCTCTTTCTCTGTCCTTATAGTCCTCTACCACCATACACTGTAGCCTATATCAATGTCGTCAGAACATAGCCAACCTCTCATCAATCGACACCAGCAGCGACCTTTAGTGGCTTACCCATTTTAGCCATGGCCAGCCATTGCCTTGGTTCTCCCTCATACCTCCAAACAATAACCCAAATACGATTAACCAAACACCACCAACAACTAGTCCAACCTCAACACCGTTGTTCCCAACCTCTTCAAATCAAATCACCCAAACCCGAAACCAACAAGCCATAAACCCGACTTTGTTGTTGACCCAATTAGCCTCCTCCACTATTACTGAGCAAAACCCATCTCCTTCTTAGTGTTGACTGTTGAAACAGCTAGAAAAGAAAAAAAAACACAATCAAGAAATAGATCGGGGGATAAAACTAAAGAAATAAATAAAACGAACTGTGTTGGTTGATTTCATTTTCTTGCAGATCATCATGAGAGCCACTACTAGCATGAGAAGAAGGAGATAAAAGAGAAGATCCCGATCCACTTAATTTTTCAATCAGACAGCATGTGGAACCACGCGTCACCGTTGTGTCTTCCCTAAGCTATCATCAACCTCAGGAAGGTTTATATTTTGAAATCCAGATGATTTATTTTATTTTATTTTTTGTTATGATTTGTGATTAATTAAATGTTGTGTAAATATTTGTAATTGTATTGGTGTGAGTTAATTACTAAAAGGATTGGCTGTGTATTTGTATTTTTCTTATATGTGCTTGAACTTTATCAGAGTACCTTCATGGATCTTTTTATAAAAATTTATTTGGGTACACGAGCCATAATAAATTTTTAATATCAGATTTATTCACACAAATAAATCTCAATCCTAAACTATAGATATAATAACAGTTAGAAACCTATTAAAATCTGTAAACCACATTTAAATCATATAATGCAGCTTATCTCAAATAAGGTGCGTTAAGGGTGCTAATATCTTTCCTAACCACAATTAATCTCTTATCCTTTGAATTTTTTTATTAGATTAATACACTCGGGTTTCCTAGCGACCATAAATCAAACAACTAGATGACGAGTTCCAATGACCTCTCGACGTCACGCGTCCATGTGCAATAGAATGACGACTCCACTAGTGAAGGTATTGTTTTTTATAGTATTGGACTAAACTTTGTGTTGTTTTGTGTGGTTTATTTGTTTTGATTTGTTCATATTTTTGCATTTGGCTTATTTGATTTGATTTATGATTTATCATATTTTATCATATTCATACTTGTATGTTTTCATGCATCATTAGTTTATTTAAGATATATCGCTCTAGTTTGCGCACATGGAAACTTTCGGTTAAGTGTGGGACTAACTGCTTACCTTATGACTTTTAGTCGAGGTTTAAGTTTGTATAAACCCAACTCTTCATTGAGTGCTTAGATTGATAGTAATTGGTGCACGTGTCATCTCTTTAACTATTAAGCTCCTATATTGCTTTTACAAGGGTAATTACTTGGACAACAAGTGATTTTTTTTTAGAGATCAAGTAGTAAACATATCCCCTGTCTCACGTAAAAAGATTAGAACTTGCATTTAAAGTGTATACTCCAAGCAAAAAATACATATTTCTCATAATTAATTAATACAATAGAAGTAATACTGAACCAAGCAAAGACATGTAATAACAACAATGACTAAGACGACAAGCTCTAATTTTACAGGGAATATTCTTTAAATTACTTTCTGGGAAATATTATGCATTAATTAAATGAGCTTGATCACAGAAAACTTGCAATGTGGGGATAGCTAGGTGTAGTGCCGCTTGCAACGAGAAATGCTGTGATGAAAACTGTGCCGCTAAATATCCTGGACCAATGGAAGGTTATGGGATGTGTCACCAATTTATAGCTTTTGCGTCTGATATTTCAATTGTTAGAGATATTTCATTGTAATCCTCGAGGGTACGTATCAAATAAAAATCCATTTCTATAGAAATGAGTTTCCTTCTACATGTGAAAAGAAAAGGAAATGAGCTTCTACAAGAGTCTCATATCTAGAGCGAGGAAATCCTTTTTTTTTTTTTTTTTCCAAACTGTTAATTAGATTCTATTTAACAGCACTTTTATGAATGATTATTAGAAGGGGCCGATGCTGTCGCTTTCTTTTGGGCACCCATTTTTTGCTAATTCATAATTGGACCCTATGTTTCTTCCCTTTTTCACAGAAAACAGACAGCAAAGGTTATTAATAAATAGATCAATGGAACACATAGCAAACTATAACACCATGCCAATGTAACAACAGTGAAGGCAGAATGCAGAGCTCAAAGCCATCTGTAGCAGGTAAACGTGGTCAATTTTTCCCTGATGAGGAAATCAAATCCAGTGTTGGCATGGAAATTGGCAGCCAGGTATATTTCGCAGGTTTAAAGGAGGCAATTCCACTACTTCACATGTGAAAGAGCATCAGTTTGAGTGAGGAAAAGCAATCTGCAGCTTACTACTCTCATTTATGAAGATGTATATTGGAAGAGACTAATAACACGTTGCTCATGACTAATTTGCTTTCTTCCATGAAGGTTGATGGCTGTCAATTTCATGGGCGTGTTCCTTTGGCAGGCAGTCACGCTGTGCCTCCGAATAAGCACACTATTGACTCGCTGAAAACCAATCCTCTGAAATTGTTCATTATCTTCTTTAATTTGCTGATATTGGCCCAGTCCCTCCATTTTGCTTTTCTTATAACATCAAAATCTTGAGTTTGTATTAAGGGAAACAAGATTAGTATATATCTATTAGGAAAAAAAGGAGAGAGAGAGAGAGAGAGAGAAGGGAAAAAAGAAAAGCCTAGAGAGCCAAAGAGTAGGCTGAAGAGTCATTTATTCAATACCAACACCATACAAAAAATGCATTAGCCCTCTGAATTGAACATCTAAATAGACAAGAAAGAGGATAATAGGTGTGCTGACAAAATTTCTGCACCCTCAAAAAACTTGCAGATGCATTATTTAAGAAAAAATTGAGACAAAGGTTTGTCCTTGAACACCTTCATATTTTTAAACCTGAATGAATGGCTACAACTCCCCCAACGAGATTCTCATACTCAACCTTCTGAAATCCTGCATCTGCAATCATCGAAGCAAATTTCTCCTGCATTCATCACTTGCAATAAGTCATTAAATATACCAGACAAAGGTGAATACACACACACAACTAAACCCAGGTTATCAGCGAGCACATGCAATATAAGCTCCTAGATAGTCCATTGTCCTCATGCCTGCCTCCCCTCTCTCCTCTCTCAGCTAAGGTAATTTAATTCCAATCAGTTAACTCACAGGGATTCACACATAGGGTTCAAATTTATCAAAGTGCACAACTAATGAATTCAATATAAGGCTTACATTTTCTTCAAATGATACTTTATATAGTCAAACTTTAGCCAAGTGCTTCTGTTTACTTAGATAGATACTTGAAATCACAAGGGCATGTATTTAGGTGAAAGGAAAATGTGGAATAGAGCGTGAAAAATTAAAGCACATAATTTCTCTGTTTGGATGGTTAATAATTTGTTGAAGTGCTAATGTTTGGTATAGAGCTTGAAATCACAAGGGCATGTATTTAGGTGAAAGGAAAATGTGGAATAGAGCGTGAAAAATTAAAGCACATAATTTCTCTGTTTGGATGGTTAATAATTTGTTGAAGTGCTAATGTTTGGTATAGAGCTTGAAATATCGGGCTTCCTACCACACGAGCGGTCCTTTTCTTTCTAATTAGAGGAAAAATATATATATATAGTTAGATGCACTGTTTCAGAAAAAAATACATGCCAATAACACATTACTGGCAGTTCAATGTAATAAAAATGAGTTGATTCTTTTCTTTTTTTAGTAAAAGAAATGAATTTTATAACCTTGAGCCATGTACAATGATCAATAAAACACTCTTGCATTCACAAAATACACCAGTTGTTTTAATTTTTATTTTATATCTTATTTTCAGAAAAGGCTCCGCTGAAGTATGTATTGGGAATATAGAAAACCTCAATTCCTTGATTGAGTTATAGCAGTATATGTAACATCCAGGGTTCCTTGATTGTGGTAATATTTGCAAAAGTACGTAGGACAAAATTATGACCTGTGGAGGAAAACGACGTATGCTCTCAACTAAGTACTGATAAGAATCCCGATCACCTGCAACTAGCTCTCCCACAGCTGGAATGACTGAGAATGAATAATAATCATATCTGCAAGAAAAAGGAACATTCTTGAAACAGGATAGATAATGCAGTGTTCTGAAAAATATGGGGAAGAAAAAACAAATTGAAGTGCAAAGAAAGCTAAGCTTCACTAAGATTAGCTGGGACAGTAGAAGTCATCTGCAATCCATAGAATAAAGCTTGAGCAGTGAGCATGTACCTTTTTTTGCTACAAACAATCATAAAGTCTTCCATGTGAATGCTTTCCGCATGCCAGAGCATGCAAGGATTAAAAACTAATCAACAAAATTTCAAGCACTCAAATTCAAGTGAAACAGCAAGATCTTCTTAACAATTCAAAGTTCATGTAATTAGTAAAAGCTAATTTATTTCAGGATCTACATGCTATTGTTGTTTTGTTTGTATTGCAACATGAGCATAATGTTAATCTGGTTCAATCACAGTATTTTCCACTTTTTGTACTTCGTATTGCAACATCTACAGAACACTAATCTCCATAGCCATGATGTTTTGACCATATTTTATTAAAGTTCACCATCTTCTCAATCAACATTATGCTCCCGGGTAACAATCTGTTTGCACCCTGGTGGGATTAACTGGTTAGGAAACAACAATTGTATATAGACTAACAGCAGGTATGTAGTGCACAGAAAAATCAATTAGAGACAATAAAATAAATCAATCTACTCTTTATAAACTTTAGATTCATAATCAATACAAATATAAACTCCTATAATAATATGAAAATAGAAAAGTGAATCCAGAACTCCAATGAGAAAGATGGGTTATGGGAGCATGTGACTTGTATTATTGAATTCGGGTTAGAACTAAGATGTAATATTTCTCTGTCAATCTCACTTCATCACACCAAGGCCTTTGTCTCTATGATTGACTATGTTCTATGGAATGGAAGAGGCTGGATAGTTAATATTCAATAAAGATGAAGAAAACCATGTTACAGAACCGGGTAAATTAGTAAACACCCTGAGGTATGGTGAACTTATTGTTACAACTCAAAACTTTGAAGATTTGCAAAATATATACATATATATATTAAGCATAATATTCTAAATGGATTTCAAAATACTACTTTGACAGTAACAATATTTTGGGCATGAAAGAGGATTTTTATCTTATTTACTTGAACATGGAGGGGGGATTTTGTCAAAACTTCAAACTTTTGGGTGGTGGCTATAGTTTCACCACACCTCATGGGAGTTATTGTAATTTATCCTTTTCGATTTCATTTGTAAAAAAACATTTCACCACCTATACACTACCAGAAAGGAAAGACTGACCACTTCTGGCATAATTTATTGACTTGTCAATTTATTAAAATTGAGAAAAAAATTAAACACAGGAAAAAGGATATTTTTTGTTGAAATAATGCCTAAAAATGATACTACAAGAAATGCTAACATTTATCCTTTAATGTATGTAAGAAGGTGTACTCACAATTCTTTAAACACAGGAACTTCAACGTGGCTCAGCTCAAGGCAAAGAAATCTTCCTCCGTGTTTTAATACCCTAATAAAATAACAGATGAAGCTTGCATGAAACATTAATGAATATTACACAAGCTGGAAAATTTCTGAAGAAAGTAAGGGACCATATAACAGAAGAATAGCCTGCTGAAAGAGAAGACATTTACTAATTGAATGGAAAACACATAACAACTAGCACAACTACGCCATAGTTTAGACTGAAATAAGACATTTTTGTGTTAATAAATTCATAGTCATCATCTAAACGATTTTCTTGTTAGCTTCATGCTTCAACTCATATCTTTTAAAAACTCTCCATGCAGTCGTTGGGTCTCACAAAATTTAAACCTAATATTTAACTTTCTCACCACCTAATTCCACTTCTAATTGTCCTTATTTCAAATTCAACAGCATACCTAAGAACCTCTACCCTCTCAGAATTTAAGCTGGTAGTGGATTCAGATCCCCTTTACTCAGACACTGATGAAGGTCTTATCCACAGTAGCACCATGATAACTCAAGTAACTTTCTTGACATATTGATCTTGATAATATGCATGTTCAGTGCTATTTTTGCAATTGTAACCAACAAATGTCATTGTTGTATGCATTTTCTTTGGTGAAAATATGTTATAAACATTGATTTTAGAAGATAAAGGCTACATTTCCTTTAATTCATAACAGTCAATCGGATCCTCTAACTTAAAAGTCTGTAACAGAGTAACCTGATATCGCATCAGCAGTGGTGCAATGATTATTTGTCATGGTTTAGTTTTACAATCTTAATGAGAGGATCCTTAGCTTGCTATTTATAATTTATGTCAAGAGGGTCTAATATAATTTGGGTGAATATGTCAACAGCAAGCCACAAAATTATGAGCATACCTATACGCTTCAGCAAGAACTTTCTCTATGTGTGTAACATTCCTAATTCCAAATGCTATTGTGTAGCCATCCATGGTATTATCTTCAAAACTCAAGGCTTCAGCATCTCCCTCCACCCATATGAGGGATTTGTCTTCTCCAAGACCTGCAAGCGTCAATTAAAAAAAAAAAAGGAAAGAAAACCATCACTCAACGAGAAATCGACATTAATAAACTGTAATTAGACCATCCATGGATTTCACTCTAAGTCCTGATATCGTTCCTGATTCATACCTCTCTCTATAGCCCGTTTTCTGCCAACATTTAACATGTTTGGGTTTATGTCACACACATGTATCTGTGTTTCTTCCTGTAAATGATCATTAATGGGATCTTGATTTGCTCTACGCTTGATACTACTTATACCATCCAGAATCCTGAAAGCAACATCTCCTGCAATTAAGAATTCCAAACTCAAGATCTTATAACTCATAAAAACTATGAGATAACAGTGAAAAACAACAAGAATAAGAAGATATCAATCATCAATTTTAGTTCAACAATTTGCTAGATAGAAGACCTGAAATACAAAATACAAAATACATTTTAGAACAATTGTAGCCTTTACCCATGCCTTTGAAAGACTTCTATGCCAAATTACTAAGCATTGGACACATAGCTCTTATTCCCACACTACCACTACAACCACCATTCCTCATCTGGTACAAGCTCGAGTTGACTTGCGAGTACCATGCTGGTAATACCGGGCACGGTCTTGAAACGTGTTAGGGTTCCTAGTGATCAAAATACTAGGTGGCGACTCTCATTCCATTTTCTCACTGATAAAAAAACAAGAATTCCTTGTCTCCCTATATTTCTCTATTTCCAGATACTTAGATGAGAGTGAAATATTCGTCGCAACGCCGCACACGTGCGACAGAGACGACGCTGAAAATGCCAAAAACGATGCAAATATATCAAAAAACATATTTTTTAGATTTTCGTTGATTTTCGCTATTTTTGGATTTTTCAAAAAAAATATCAAAAACATGGGTCAAAAATTAGTAGCAACAGGGGTCTCGAACCAAATCTTTACTGATCACAAAAGCTTGAAGCATCTGATGTCACAAAAGGAGTTGAATATGCGGCAAAGAAGGTTGATATAAATTATTAAGGACTATGATTACACCATAAAATATCACCCTGGGAAGGCAAACATAGTGGCAGATGCTCTTAGTCGCAAAAATAAAGCCACTTTGAGTAAGCCAATGTTGTGGAAGGAATGACAGTTGGCGGAGTTGAAAGAAATAGGTGTAGAATTGGGTATTAATTCAGGCGGGGGACTTTTAACTCCACTGATAGTACGACCAACGTATCGGGAAAAAATATTATGAGCCTAAAGTGGTGACATTGAAGGGTCCAAGATTAAGAAGGAAATAGAGGCCGGGATAGAAACTCAGTTTCAAGTAGCAGATGATGGATCTTTGATGTTGGGACAACGGTTGTATGTGCCCAATGATAAGATGATTAAACAGATGGTCCTATGAGAAGCACACGAAGCCAAATTCTCCATGCATCCTAGCAGCACTAAAATGTATGAAGACCTGAAACGTCTCTATTAATGGCCTAACATGAAAAAGGAAATAGTCAAGTATGTATTAAAGTGTGGAATGTCAATCAGTCAAAGTTGAACACCAAAGACCAGCGAGACCATTATTACAACCGTTACAAATCCCAGAATGGAAGTGAGAGATGATCACTATGGATTTTGTGTCAGGTTTTCCAAAAGGAAAAAAAGAGAATGATGCAATATGGGTCATCGTAGACCGCTTGATGAAATCCATGTTATTCTTGTCCATAAAGATGACTGATTTGGTGGACAAGCTTGCCAAGATTTATATAAATGAGGTTGTACGGCTCCATAGGATCTTGATATCCATTGTCTTAGATCGGGATCCTAGGTTTACTTCCCGACTTTGTCAAGCATATAGCGCGTTTTAGAAACAAGATTGGATATGAGCATCGTATTTAATCCCCAGACCGATAACCAATTGGAAAGGGTCATTCAAGTTTTAAAAGATCTATTAAGAACATGTGTGTTAGAGTTTGGAGGGAATTGGTGACCACTTGGCTGTTTGTGTGCTGCTAGCTTTGACCTAGGATTTGAGGTTGCTCCCGTCGATTTATGTGTTAGTGTTCATTGAGTTCTATCATTATGCTTAGACTTTTGCAAAGACTCCTTGGTTTTAGACTGTCATTTGTTTGCATAGGATGCTGTGTAGATAAAGCAGCAAAAGAATGAAGTTTTCTTACAAAGACATATCGTTGAAGCTTTTTTATTCTTTTTAATCTTCCTTGTAAGGAAATACGTGTTTATAAACTTTTCACGAATTCATTATTGTTTTATTTTTTTATACAACCACATAAAAATCATGAACTCGTGAATTTTTTATTTTTGTTTGAAATTTGCTCTTTAGATTAGGATAAGTTATTATTTAGAAAAATATGCTCATAATAAAACGACATGTTTTTGTAAGGAAAAAAAACAATAAGAAAATGATAGTTTTTTTCCCAAGAAATAAATTTTTCCCTTCTCAATTTAAAGTATTGAGATTGTTACCCATATTTATTTTAATTACTTTGATTTTTTATTAAGAAAAATGATGTTGTTAATAAAAAAAAAAGACATTTTCTTCTTCAAAAGCTAAATCCTTTAAAAAATACTTTTGTGCTCAGAATCTGGTGGTCACTACAACATTATCCAGTTTTACCGACGGATTAATTCCGTCGGTGATAGCAATGAACTCCGTCGGTGAAAACAATACCGACGGATTCACCGACGGATCACGTCCGTCGGTAAAACAGTCGTCGG
>Ga0307510_10012640_pt1 | contig 10015 bp, 13 predicted proteins | sample 12_EM_MG_FD_207224 | JGI IMG/M metagenome (GOLD analysis project Ga0307510, IMG submission 207224) | Populus trichocarpa ectomycorrhiza microbial communities from riparian zone in the Pacific Northwest, United States - 12_EM | ecosystem: Host-associated > Plants > Roots > Unclassified | place... | reverse complement strand
GATCAGGACCTACCCATTTGATCGATCATTCGATCATGGGGTCCCCTCGATCAGATCATGATCGAGCATACCCTCCGTGATCTGCTCGATCATGATCGTGGCCATCACTAGGGAGGACACTGCCAATTATGGCGTATATAGGACAGAGCGGGCAACAAGGCGGGAGGGGCAGTATGGCAAACTTGGAGGGAGAGTTTGCCCTTGTGGAGGCTACGGGGGAGTAGTGTTTGTTTTTGCAGGCTTTTCTTATCCGTATAGGCAGTTGCTAATTTGTGGCGACAGATTTGCAAAACGAAAGGGCAACACAGAATACGTGCTCTTCGAAGCAGAAGGCGATTCCAGCCACCACCATCGCCAACACCACTGCTACTCAAACATCAACAGTCCCAACGACAGAGATAATACCTCCAACCTCCTCATCCCTTGTCCCAACTTCATCCTCCACCCCCGCTTCTGCCTTCCCCCGCAGCCCTTCCACAACCCTCTGAATCCACATCTTCCCAACCTCAACCTTCGCGCACTCCATCCCCCCAAGCGTAAGCACTACAACCCCCGTTTCCACCGTCCTCCAGTAAATGTGCCAAAATAAGTACCTACAACCCGAGAACCACATCCCACGCATCACCGATGCCCCCACGCTAGCAATTCTCCCATTGGCCTCACATCTGAGCACACTGGGAGCCCAAACAGATCTCAACCAAGGCATCGGTCATGGCAGAACTCGAGACCAGGGTTCCGAATAGGCTGACCGGTCAAGTCCCGAAGAGGGGACCGACTGGTCAGTCAGGAAGGGATGAGGGGACTGGACTTGACTGAAATATTTAGTCCAGTCATGGCTGGTCCAGTCAGAGACTGGTATAATGTGGGATCCCTGCAAGCTTCGCTGAGTTTGCTTGGATTTGTCGCAGATTGGCCATAGTTGGTTTCAATAGTTGAAGGGGTTCCGGATACGGAAGTAATAGGAGAATTCAACTACATCTGTGACTCAGAAATTATGCAAGAATGCCGTTTACATTCTATTTGAAGATCAAATACCGAATGACTATGTGTACCTGTAAAGGTAGCAGGCCTAACATGCACAGTGCTATGAATGGATTGTGGTGAGGAAGCTCTCCTAGAATTTTGGACTCAATTCACAGAAGACAATGCAATTACATGTGCCTGTGAGGAACAATTCTGAAGTGAACAATGGATGTGATGGTGAGTGTGAGTCTTGTCGGTGGCATTTTAACAGAATATAATAAATGAAGATTAAGTAAAAGAAACACATGCCACATGAAAGATATATATACATCATCATGCTCAAAAAGACCATGTGGCGCATGTTGGAGGATGAATGGTACCCGAGCAGACCCAAACTTTATGCTGGAGCATAATCATGCGAGGAACAAGGCTCTTTCCACTAAGTGCAATTACTGCAGGGAATATCATGCGACTTGCGTGGTCCAACCTGGCCTAGTTGAGTCAGTTCTCTTGCCATTGACCGTGCAGTCTGTCTGATTCAGAACCTCAGACTAGGCTTGACTATGACTAGACTATGGAGTCTAGACTAGTTAATTCTCAGAACATTCGGAACGTTGCTTGAGACAGCCTGTGAGCCCAGAAGATAGAAGAGGGAGTCAGTGGCAATCACGGGGGAGGGGGGGCAGTTAGGCTACTGGGTTTATGGTGTGGTTTGTGTTGGTGATAAAGGACCAAAAGCTGAGTAGCTTGAACCACAGTGCACTAATGAATTATCATTTGCAGCGGACATTTTTGAATCGGGGTGTGATATAATGAAAAAGTCCAATGCCATGAAAGAAAAAAGCACATAGAGTTCGTTCCCCATTTCACGATTTCAAATAATAAAATGATGGCAAAGACAACCCCACCCTTGTTTCCTATTCCGCTAGAGAGTCTTCAATAGCTCGGAAGGAGTTTCCGATTGCCAGTGTTCACAACAGAGCAGTCCGTCCGTCCCGAGCCTGGCCGAGGACCGACAGTAATTCTTTGTCCCGTTTAGTCATTTATGGGACTTGCACCACACCACTGTGTTAAGCAACATTCCCAGGCTGCCCACCACAAGGATTTAATTGCCTGCCCCTGTAGCACCTTAATCATAATTCTAGCACTGATGGGTATTCAATTCAGATATGGAGTCATTGCTTGTCCCTTTGAGATCCAAGTATTTCTATTCATGATATGTGCCCCACATACGTAAATATTAAGCTATTTAGAAAGCTTTTATACTAGTACCTTAGTTGCTTTCCTGCGGGATTGATTTTGCGAAACACGAGCAGAGCTTAGTCACCAGTAATTCACTCCAAGAAACCTAGGCTACCATAATGTTATAACAAAACAAGGTCTAGCCTATGAATCATAGAAGTATAAACGATATAGGGAAGTTAACTGAAGGAACAAATTTAATAAACCGAGCATGAAGCGTGGTCTAATGAATGTAATTCAATGCCTTGAGGGTGCTTTCCACGCCATTCACATCCCGGTTCATTCCTTCATACACAAATCCCTAGATGACCTGGATTTCAGACACTGTCATGTGTAGAGTTTGTTACAGGGCGGACGGGGCCCTGAAAAAGGCCGGCGCCGGGTACCTTTCTGCGCCCCGCCAAACTGAATAGCCTGGGGCCAGGTGTTATTTTCGGAATTCCCTGCCCCTGTCCCCCCTGAGCCCCCCGCCTCACGCATACCGCAGAAGGGTCTCCATTGAAAATCTGTGGTAATAACCCAGGGGCCCTGTCGATCGACGGACTCAGTGGATGCCCCAAATAGTGGCGGGTCGCGCATTCCCCGAAAAATACCCCCCGGCCTTGTGTAAGGGGTGTAAGGGCGGGGTCTGGTATGTGAAACCCCGCTCCGCCACACGCTACAACGAACACGACTAATTTGTCAATAGCCTGTTCTCCAAATTAATTTCTAGCTATCAGTAGGGTGTAGTTTGGAACCATTTTCATGTAAATTTTGAAATCCTTTTGAATGGTGGCATGACTAGAAAGTGTGTATGTATGTGAACCGAATAAAATATAAGTTATCATACCATTCCTAAAAAATAGTGTCTGACATTTGGTCGATATCACTCCTATAGTTATTATATCAAGAACCATTTTCATCAATCATTTCCAACTAATATTGTCAATGTGATTAATACAATATTGAAAGGGGCTACAATGAAGATTATTTTCTGTCGCTGACAATAAATACTGCTTTAGCTCGTAGCTGTTGTTGCCAATTAGCCACTCTCATGTATTCTTCCTCCCATCCGGTAAGTGTACCCAGTGATGTAACCCTTCTAGACAGTCATGAGTGGAAGGAGTTGTAGATTGTCGGAAGGAGAAACTAGGAGTCAGAAGCCATTGGATGAAGAATCCTTTGATTATTAGTACGGGGGATGTGATAAGATATGTACTATAACTTGCCAACAATTTCAACTGTACATTTGGCATTCCCCATACAAAGCGATTTTGCCCGCCATTCGTGCTAAAGGTAATGGTACTTTATAGCCGGAATGAATGTCACGTAACAGACTTGCCCGCAACAGGGTCACTTATTGAATAATCCCGAGGCATTACACCTGTAACGTATACAAAAGAAACAACGCAGCAGGTATTGATTAACGGTTGACTATATTGCATGCAAGGTGCAGCGAGCTTCGTATATATGGGATCTCAATCTCCAGGAATTGTTCCTGCTAGCTGTGCAGCTGGTGCATCGGTGGAAATAAATCCTGAAGCTGACCAAAATGATTTTGCCCCTGCAGTATCAGCTGCCATGTTATCAAAGGCTGCAGTATATTCTTAATTACAAATAGTATATTGAAGTCGTGGGGATAAATTCATCAATTTGGAGTGATCCAGAGTTGCAATAGTCTTCAAATTCCTCCTTCAAGCTAATAACCAGTTTAAGAAAATGTTCATCAGGATCAGAAAGTTCAAAAGCAAAATATCAGATAATCATATCTCACCCATGATTTTATTGAATTTCCTAGTATGATCAATTATTGCTTCACACTAGGGGCAAGAAATAAACTACAAGTTTCTTGTAATTGTTTCCATCTGGGGACAGAGTTGTATAGAGAAATAATAATGTGGTAATATGTTCAAGTACAATTGGGAACAACAGTGCAAGTTGAAGATTACTTAGGTTTAGTTTCACTTATATCGGGTTCATCTGATTTGATTTGGGTTTTTCCTCTCTTCCTGAGTAAGTAAAGCGGGGCTACAGATAGCAGAGATTAGTTTATTTTGAGGGAAGTTTATAATTTGGATTACAGGTATGGAATTGTCATGAAAAAATGGTGGAGGTGGAGCTTTGACTCTTGGTTCTTCAAGGATTACAGCCTGAGCATCGCAGTGAATCCGAAGCTACTGGTAATAATTAGAAATCCAGGAAGGTTATGATTGTGGAGTTTTGTATTTAAACCAGTTTCCTGTGTAGCCGGAGAGCACAGACTTCAATTGACTATCAGTCCAGGAATACATTTAGTTCAGCGGTATTCCTTTTGTCCATCTTTATCATTCAATTACTACCTCTTAACATGTAGCCCACTTGGAGCCTGCCAGTTTCTAGTGCTGGGATGTTTATCACGCATTCAATTATAATTGCATTGACACAAATAAACATGTTACAAAGGAGTGTTGGCTCAGGATAAAGTGGACACACATCGCCAGACATCTGCACAAAATACTCTACCTCATGTATTACACAAATATCTTTCTGTATCCTCTGGTAATATTATCCTCTGTACGCCTGCTGTGCTTGTTACATTTCTTTCCTTTTCTCAAAGCTGATGGGGCCTTCAGGAGGGTCAAAAAATACTAGCAGGGTCATGTATCTCGTGCTTTTGTCCCAGTTCCTGAGCTTACTCCACCAGGGAAGCTGTGTTTCAACACTAACCCCTATTTTTGTTCATTTTTCCCTTTAAACCATGGTGTCCGTTGTGTGGCTCTTTTTTCCTTGTGTACATTGGGCAAAGCCTATCGGTATCTGGTTGGTATGTGACATTTGGCAAGATCTATTCTGCTTGGGTTCTCCCTTATGGACTCTGTCCCAATGCGGTCCCCTGGAGTCCCTTTTGAGCTGTTCTCAGGGCTATTGGTTTCCGTCTACATGTACCAACATTCAATCTTCCCTTCACAAGTTCCACTGGAGACTGTTCCTTTTCGACACTCAATCGTTCTTTTCGCGACCTCTCATGATTCACCAAATCTTTTCCCATATCTTGTAAACCCTTTTGGTTGTTCTTGGTTACTATATGTACCATTTCGTATCCCTTTTGTGCCGCGCTTCATCTCTCTATTCTCAAATAGAAGAAGTTACTTTTGTATGAAAACCGTTCAATAGATCCTATTAAACGTTTTTTAATCAATCCGATTATTTACATCCCACCGTTTGCTGTCTATTTCATCTGTCTTGTGTACTAGATGTGCCATTCCCATAATTCATTTGATACCAACCACTATCTCAGTTGTTGTATTTGGGCCTCTAGCTGCCCCAACTATCGCGCTAACTAGTCCTGTAATATGGCTGGGCTTCCCTGAATTCTCAACATATTGTCTAGATACAAATACAAGTCTATCCAATAAACCAGTTGTTAACTGATAAAGGTTCATTATCTAAAACAAACAAGCAGAATAAACTCCTTTCAATACTCTGTAAATACTTTTATGGCCCCAATCCCCCCATAGAAAATCCTGCTTAATCGCTCAGTTGCCCTCGAAAGCTGAGTTTCAGTGCTCCCGAGACGGGGCCTAGTGACCTCTTACGCATCCAGAAAGTTCTCTACTGGCACACCTGACAGCCGACCAATCTCGACACGCAACGGTTGAACTGCGCCCATCTAAACCCTATGGGCAATAGATTGTTTACGTGGATAATAATCTGGTAAAAGCTCTGGGAAGTATGTCACAATCATATTCAATAGTCAAATGTTTTTGACACGTGACACTAACCCGCTTACTTGCTTGATTACTGATCCTACCTAGTGTTTGAATTCTTTTTTATGAAGTTTGTACTGAATAAGATGTGTGATATTCGCCTTGACTTTGAGTTCAGGAATTTTGACACTGCCAAGTCTAGTATAGGTTTGTAGTATTTGATAACTCGCATCCTTCCTATTTGACCGACAATCACCTTTCTTTATCATGCTTTTGTGACATGAGTCTTCTGATTTAGTAGAAGATATTTGAATATAAGCATAGCACCGCATATGGGCTACAAGGTAACTCAAGAGATCTATCTTAAGAAAGTGAAAGTCCATATCCTCCCGATCCAGATCTGGCTTAATGCCATCTAAATGACGATATTGTTGATCTGCACTGCGATGTCTTTTGGTTGTAGTATCACCTGAAAGGTGGTGTTGATTAAGTACTTCACTATTTTCAACCTGGATTCTTGTAGTAACCACTATCACCTTCCTCCTGATGGACTTATCGTGTTGGTATTCCTTAAAAACGTCTTTGTGATCATGAAAGTTGTTTAGGTACTGTTCGAGGTATTGAATTGTGTCATCAGTATGGCATTTGTATTGGGACATTAGATTAAAGTCGATAATCAACTGGATAGAAGTCAGAGCTTGAGTGAAAATGGGACGGTCAATGGCTGTGGGATGACCTAGTGAGGCTGCAAAACACGGCAGGATAACTTTAACTTGATTTCTCATCAATGTTCTCATTGCCTGCCAGCGACAAATGAGATGGTACTCTTTGGTCTGGGCAGAATAGCTGCGATAAATGGCTAAACTCTGCCTCATAGGATCGAATGTTGGCAACCACTTGTACGTCTTTAGAAACCCTATTATCCATTTCATTATCCCTTTCATAAGCTGCTTTTCAAATATTCCAAGTTACAAAATGTGGAGAATATGTGGTTTTGGCAAGTAAGATTGCTGAAAGTTCGAAAGCTGTTAAAAGACGCTTGGAAGCAATTTGTGGCGACGATGGCTGAATTCTCTCCCAGCTTGATGGTCACCATCCACACATTTGTTCAAATGGTATTCGTATTTTCTGTAATCCCGCTTGGCCATGGAATATCTCATATAGGATCCTAACCTTGCTTCTTTAACCTTGCGGACCTCGCACTCATTTTGTCGTATGCTGTATATGGTGACGTTTTCCAAGTGGTCTGCAATCCCGGGTGTATGATGTACAAAACATAATCCGAGATTTCCATCAGGGCATTCAATCTGAAGTCCGGAGTCCCTCCCTGCAGCCACTGGTGCAAAGATTCGTTCTAGCAAATTATGAAGAATCTCATTGTTGACTTGCCTTTGCCATGCATCTCGTGCTACTACACCAAGCATCTTCCAGGGGAAGGGCAAGAGAACCAAAAGCACCGTTGTGTGTTTTCCAGGCTTATTCCTCGTTCTCGACAGGATATTACCCATTGTCATGTACATCGGCCAGGCTTTCTGATCACAAGAGAAATTCGGTAGAAAGGTGATTTCTGAGGTACACATAATTGGTACAAGTGTCACTCCATCCCCCAATCTATCCGTTATTGTATATCAATTTTGTATCCTAATATATGTTACACAAGTACACAGGAACGTCACATCCCAACCTATCTGCTTTTCCCACAACCATTTCGACAGGTGAATCTTCGAATAATCTCCCCGTGGTTGTTCTGCACTATCCCATTTCCTTATAAGGGTGTAAGCCGTGTCTTTGGCAAAGCATTTTTGACGAAGTAGATATCGGATGCACTCAATCGGATCGTGGAAAAAGAATTGGTGTCCCCAGGATGTTTCGTCTGGTTCCTCACCATCCTGGGCTCCTTTTTCTCAGTTTGAATAAGACGTTCTATGGATACATTGATGAACAGCTTCGCCTAATAATAGAATCCCCGCTTTCCAGCTCTCCATCCCCAACCTGATTCCAACTGATCATCTGTATCAAAGAGCCGATAAGCAGATTTAAGTGTAGTAACCTGTGGCCCCAACTGGTTATTGAGATATTTATCAATGTTGGCCATTGGTACCTTCGTCTCAATAAACTACTGTGCCAGCTTAGATCACGAAAAAAGCCCCTTACTCTAGTGACATAGGGCCAGTGTCTGGACCCTGTACATGCGCCCCATTTGTTTGGTTCGTCCTGCACCTCAGCCTTTGCATCCACTGCGTCCTGAATGTCCTAAACCTTTCCGTGTCCTTTGATTGCACCTCCTATGCCTTGTACCTCTCAACACCCTGGTTCCCATCCACACCACTCGGCCCACTTGTTAAGACCTGATTCTGTCCGAAAACCTACTTTCTGGCATCTCTTCCGGGGGTCTCTCAACTATAGTTGCCAGATTCTGGCAACCCGAGGGCCTAGGTTAGTCATGCAAACTTCAATAATGGTGGCAACACTCTGCTGACACTCGACGCGAACTGCTCCTCTAGTCTGCACCCTGCCTGTCCCTTGCTATCCAGTTACCCTTGTCTGCACCTTGCCGGCTCTCTCTGTATACTCTTACCCTGATGGGGACCCTTCCGGCACCCATCGCGGACTCCTACCCTCATCCACCCTCTGCCAGACACCTTTGCAGACTCCAACCCTCATCTGCCCTCTGCCAGACACCTTTGCAGACTCCTACCCCCGTCCCCACCCTCCCTGTCCCACTACCCCGATGCTTCCCTTAGTCCACTTTCACCATCTTGCTTTCTAGCATATCCTGTATAAAATTGGATATATTACATAAGGGTGGTCTGCTACACCCTTGCGGCCATGTTGAATCTGAGCACCTGGATGTGAATTACCATCTCACCGTTCTGGGTTCAACTCGGGCTCCTGAGTATTAAACACAATACTGTAGCGTAATCCACAACATATTTCACACATTGGCCCGACTCTTACTGCCTTGTTGAATCTGTGTACCAGGATGGCCGTTGCGATCTTAAGCCTCTGGCTTCAACTCGGATATGTTCTTATTATAAACAATGCAGTAGCATACAATAATCTAATAGATTTCATTATATCTCTGCACATCAATCCTGTTGCTTACTATCCATTGCCCCTCCCCAGTGGGAATTACATTTGCTCATCCAATATCTGTTCGTATATCAACTACTGCCATAGCTCGCTCACTAGACCACTTTCTGACAGGTATATGTCCACTGGTGAGATTGAATTTATGAGAATTGATCGGAGTAAGTACACTAAGTAGTATCAGGTCCCGGATACAAGGGGCCTAGCTGTAGTCTTTTCTTATCTTGAAAAGGGCTAACAGTGGCGGCACGCCCTACCCCCGAAGATCTTGATAAGTGCCCTCTCCCGCCCTCTCCAACCATACTCTCTCACTTCTAATACCACCACTTCACAAAGCCATTGTTCCAGTAGACAGCGCACAGTGAATCTGGAACATGTACGTTTCCTCAAAGCCAGCAACAGGAATTTCCAGTTGGGTACATTGTTCTACAGGACGTAACCCCAGTTCAGTAGGGTCAGAAGACAGTGGTTGGTTATCCGATGCAGTCTGCTTGGTAAAACATAATATCGCGTCCATTATGTCCCTATAATTGATGTTGCCGATTGTGCACACCTCTCTGAGAGTGCTGATGTTGTACAGCTCGCCTTGGAGAATTCTCCGAGGTGCAGCCACTGTCTCCCGGCCACTGGCCTGCCTCTATTTCGACAACATTTTGTCCGTTTAAAACAATATCTAGTCGCTGTAACCTTGTTCCTAGGGTATGCTGGCGGCCATAGTGTGACAAGAACGGGTGGGCACCTTGATTTTTGTTGGACCTCCTGTCACCATCGTTCATTTCATCCTTATGTACTAGCTCACGGATCGGAGTGGAATACATTGATCTGGATCCAAAACTGCATACGTTAGAGAAAAGGTAAATAAGATTGTGCATTTTGATTAATGTAACAGGTTTATTCCTGTCTAACGAAAATACAATAGGACCGGCGATAGACCTGCTAGCGCTGGTGCTAAGGGAGGCTTCAAGGGACCGGTAGCTAGAAGGATAATAGTTGAAGGACAAGTTGGGCTAAGGGACTCAGGGATTGCCGTTCAACCAAGTGTATTCTTAGACTGA
>Ga0307510_10012639_pt1 | contig 10015 bp, 6 predicted proteins | sample 12_EM_MG_FD_207224 | JGI IMG/M metagenome (GOLD analysis project Ga0307510, IMG submission 207224) | Populus trichocarpa ectomycorrhiza microbial communities from riparian zone in the Pacific Northwest, United States - 12_EM | ecosystem: Host-associated > Plants > Roots > Unclassified | place... | reverse complement strand
AAAGGGAAAATTTGAAAAAAAATATTAAATTTAAAAAGAACACAAAAAACTACATGAATCAACTTGTTAAACTAACAACCTGGATCATGATATCGAAATAACCCCATAGAAAGTAAATTAAAAAAATATGAAACCCAATCCCCAACCAAACCAATATTAAATGATGAAATAAAAAAAATCAATTAAAAAAAGGGTAAAAAAATATAAGTGAACTCGGGCTAACCTACTAAATTTATTACTTATGTCACAAGACCGGAATAATTTCATAAAAAAAATTACGAAGCTTCTTTTCCAATAGATTTAATGTAGAAGCCTAGAATCGAGGAAAAAAACAACTAAATCCATCTGATAGAAGAACTTCATAGAAAATAAATTGAAAACAAATACCAAGCCCAATTCTTAAACAATTTAATATTGAAAGATGAAACTAAAAAAATAAAAAATAAGATTGAGTTGTTGGAAGGTGAAATTAATTTTAAAAAATCAATTAAAAAAGGATCCAAAAATTAAACTGAGTTAACCTGTCAAACTTGAGACTCTGGACATGAAATTGAGATAACCACGTAAAAATCAAAATGAAAAAAATACAAAGTGTAATTAAAAAATAAAAAAATAAATAAAGTCAACTTGGATTAACCATGATTCAAGTCATGATATCAGAATAACCCGTGAAAATCAGATAAAAAAAATTATGAAACCTAATTTCTTACCACCCTAATATTGAAGAATTAAATCGAGAAAAAAAATCAATTATAAAAAGCGACTTATAAAAACAACATGAGTCGACCCAGATTATCCTATTAAATTTATAATTAATATGATTGAGATAAATTCATAGAAAAACAAATTGATAAAAATTATAAATCTAAAATTTCAACCAATCTTTCAAACATGCGTGCCACAATTTTCTTTTAAGTACATTATTGTGTCACAACCAAGGGATGTGATCTAGTGGGAGGCTTGTGGTCTTCGAAGAAGTATAGTTAGACTTCCCCTCCTCTCGGATTAAAAGTCAGTAAATCTCTGGTGTTCCTTGATTATCTGAGCTTGTTGGCCGCTGGGTTGGACAATTGAATATCTTCAAGATTCATAATCAGTCGAGGATTGGTGTCTTTTGATGTGACCAGGCCAAACAATGAAGGGCTGGTTATGGTGGTTCAAGACCCCACAATTATCCCACTATTATATCACTTCCAGAATGTAGTTTCCAACCCACAGCTTTCACAGTAATTACGAACAAATAACTTTGATTCTATTCTTGTGCTGGTTTTTTTAGGGTTTTTTTTTGAAATTAAATTGTTAGCTTTTCTCTTGAGACACAAATTTTAATGCCCTGGCCTTGCCGACATTTAGGCCATCATTATATCACTGTAGAATGATGACCATTGAATTGACACTGTACAGCTAAACAGTTTTGCCTGTACCGAGAGGCTGCTTGGCACTGTTTTGTAAGTTGTGTGTTTTAGAAATATATTTTATATGAAAAAAAGTGAATTGATATTTGTTTTAGAGTTTATTTTTATGATTTTGATAGCATGATATAAAAAATATTAAAAAATTATTTTAATATATTTTTAAATAAAAAATATTGTAAAAAAACATGCACCACAGTGTGAAAAACATACTTTAGAGGCTAGAACTTGGTTTTTACTGGCAATGCATAAGAGGAAAACGAAAACTAGATGAGGGGAAAGCCTATTTATCATTATGGAAACAAGTGATGCGCTATGTTCTCCACATGATGCACAGCATAAACGACACTAGTGCTCACCATATATTGCTATAAAAGTAATGAAAATCGCTACCATTTTTTTTTATTTTTTTTACTCCTCAGCAAGAAACTATCAATACCCCACTAGCTACCACAAGTAAGAAATTAACAAAGTTGAATCAAGTATCATATATGCACACTTATTATATATATGGGATCGATGCTGTCCTTGTCCGTGACTTTATTTGTGCAAAGATAAAAATGTTGCCGTTAACTTTGGCCTTTTGAATGTGCTTCTTATCGAGCTTTATCTCTTTTGCTTTCTTTCATTTTCATGGATAGTGATTTTGCCCTAGAAATATAGGATATGCGTTACATCTTCATGGGTGTATTTGCCTCGCTTTTTGATATGCTTGGTTATCATTGGAATTGTTGGCACAGCTTTATCCACTTACTATTCATGCATTATTGTCGATCAAGTGCCCCAAAAATTAAGGGACACTATTCAGTCTCTTGTAAACAAGTCAATCGCAGACTGTAGAAGAATCTACAATTATTGAGTTTGTGTGTGTGTGTGTGTGTGTGTGTGTGTGTGTACAAACTGTGTTCGCCCGTGTCTACCAAAGGGAATTCTCCAATTATTGTGTCACTATATGAACGTCTCGTTTCATGGCGAGGGTCAAACTATATATGCTTCCTCAATGCAAAATTAGGGCATGTATCCTTACTCGTCTTCTCCAATATCATCATGTGCAAGAAAGTATGTATATCCTCTTTACCTGTGTCATCGTCTTCAACGAATGGCTTGTCTAGCGAAAGTTTACCAAGCATACTTATAGTAGTAATACACCATTCACGGAAATCATCACATAACACAATCATTTATACAAATTTCTAGAGGGAAATTAATTAGATTCACTTAATGTATTCACAACACACGAGGAGTACTTATAGTAGTAATACTAAGATTTAGTACACCGATTCAGTAATCATACAGTTTTGGCTTACAGAAACTCTGGTCTACTCGAGCTTTATGATATAATAATTTGCCGACTGTTGCTTATAAGATAATTCTATAATTAGTCACTGATTAAGTATCGACTTTATATGGGATAATAAAAGCTAATATATAGAACCTAGGCTGAAACTTAGTTGACTAGATGTTAGCGTACTAGATCTTAAAAACCTTTTGAAAAAGCTGAAGGAAATCTTGCTTTAAATTGAAAGACGTACATGGCACATAGAATCTAAAGCAATCAATCTAGGCGGACTCGGTTTCTAGACCTTGGTGGCATGAACTGGTGATATATAGTACCTTCAAACATCTTTAACCTAGCTTTTTAAGATATGATTAGCATAAGAAAAATATTGTTAATTAATTAAGGCTTTAGATCTTATAAGCATGTATTCTCTAGGTTTTGGGAGCATACTACAACATGATAAAAATATATAGTTTACAAACGAAAGTAAAGTGGCAACAACTTGATGAATGGCTACATGGCCTACACAGAAGACCTAATAAAGGAATATTTCCTAAATGGGTATTTTAAAAAACTTCAACAAAATCATGATAGATCGGTGCTTTGCCAGAATTTATAATATTTTTTTGTTCTTTTGCCCTTGACGCCATGAAAGAAGAACCAACCAAATGGGGATGACTTGGTAAAGGCCACAAATCACATGGTGATGCCAATAAAATGAGTTTGTCATTCACTTTTTATGGCCTAGATTAATGGAAGGCTGGTGGTATGTTACACCTTGTGTGGATACACAAACATTTTGAATATTGTCTAGCATGTAGCTAGGAGAGGATAAACATTAATCTATAGTTGAAAACATGACAAGATGGATCAAAAAGTATAGACAACTGGAAATTACAAAAAATAAAATAACTTGACTTTTAGGGTATTATGATTCCAAAAGCTTGCAAGCAATCCTCCATCGTTAACCAGTCTCACATTCCCTTTAATTGTTGTTTTCGGTTTCCTAATTAATAAGAACATAATGCTGCACCATCAAAGTTATTTAGACGATGTTGAGTTACATGTCCAATCCTAGATATATATCAATTTTGCTTAGGTTAAACCTTTCAGCCCATCGTTTCTTGTCGCCGGTTAGGCTAGCCGGTGGGTCCCGGCAATGTGAGCACTCGCTTGACCACAAGTACATGAAAAAAAGTATCTCTTTTTTGGATTATGATTGCTGTCATATGGTTTTTTTTAAAAAAAAATAAAAAAATTATTTGAGCTATAGTTTCATTGCCATCAATTGAACATCATGCCACATCGAGCCTCATTTCTTGATTTATTCTTGGAAAAACATCGGGTGACAAATTGAAAAGATGGAGATTAACTTGAAGATAGAGAGGGAAGGTAGGCGGGGATGCTTGAGACCAAGCAAGGTGGGGAACATGCTCATATGGAAGTTGAAAAATAAAAAAAACTATATATTTTCGTAGGCAAGTAGGTTGCATTAATGTGTTCCTCACCTAAGTAGGATTAGAGATTATCATATATTCCAATACACACAGTTCTGGGAGGTGCCGTGGACCATTCATGTTTTGAATCCAATGCCTGCTTTGTCTAGATAGTGCTGTGGAGAAATTAACAAGATGTTTTTCGGCTATTTATTTGTTTGACATTTTGGATTTTTATATTCTTTTTGGCTTATATTTGTGTTTATGAAGTGGTGGCAGGAGATAGGACCTTGGGTGATATTGGTCCCATGATCAAACGCATCTAAAAAGGAGGTGGTGTGTCTTGCCCCCATGAAGAATGGAAAGGGGAGTGCATAATTTTGTCTTGTTTTAGTATATTTTTGGCCCCCCCTTCCCCTTCTCTTTCTCGTGAAAGAGAGGTGGATGAACATTAACACAACTTTGAATATGGCGCCCCCACATCATATCACCTCCTCCTCCTCCATGAATTATAGCTGGTATATGAATGATGGGTAGGTATGGTTTCCTGGGTATCTAGACAAGACTATGATCTACACTGCTGCCAAGCCACCACTCAACAGGCAAGATTCAACACCAACGTGACATAACAAGCAGCATCTTGCCTTCTTCAAAGAAGCATTCAAGATAAAATTCTAGACCCCCCCCATCGGAAAGTCTTGTAATCCTTGCCAATCAAGTAGAATTATAATTCTAGACGGAGGGATAGATATCGACACCCCCATTATCACCTAGATATTAAATATTATACCAAATTAGTCTAGGGTTTAAGACAATGGCGTGGGCTTGTGGAGATCTACTCTGAAAGCAAAACGGTTTGTAGATTATCAAAAAATCACATCAAACCTCTCGTTATCATATATACCAATAGACACACATGTATTTCACATTGTATGGCGACAGAATTGTCCCCGATCATACAACGTGCAACCTGCAACCTGATGATGTCGACTTGGGTCTCCTTGTCTTCACCAACAATCGTTTTCCAAAGCAGTGCTCGGATGAAAATGCACAAGCTTCTTCCTGGATTTATGAATGCAAACATGAAATGCTGCGAAACATCCAGAAAACATTCTGTAGATTGCAACTGTGTGCTTGCAGCACGTTGGCTTGCAGTGTAAGTTCCAGGGATAAGCAGACATCTATGGATCTCCAGGCCGTTAAATTTGAGCTTAAATTGGAAAAGTTCAGACGCTTTAATCTGGGTCCGGAAAACATGACAAAGGCCTCTTTACAGCCCTATATTTTCAGGGTCAAAGGATTTTTGCTAAATGAGATATATATATATATATATATAAAAGCATATCAACAAATTTATAGCTGCTACTGCAAGAAATATATAGCAATTCACATCCTAGATGTCCATTTTTGAGGCTTAAACGAAATCACTTGGAATAATGCTTTATGAATACTAAAAAAAACAAAAAAAGGCCGGATAGCAGCTACGGCTCAGTACAGTTATATCCATTGCTTTGGCCTTTCTATTCAAGCCTAATGTACACAATTGCAAGATTTGCCTTTTTTGTTTGTTTCCTCTTAGTTCCCAGAAGAACCAACCTGTCCAACGACGCAAATGTGGTCACTCAAATATTGAAACATCCCCATTCCAACTGCATGAACCAATTACATTTGGCAAAACTGGGTGGAAAACAACGTCTATGCATGCTTGCTCATACACCTTGATTTTTCTGATAAGCTCTGATGACCTGTAGTTGTATATGTATATACAACCATCTGACGAGCCGGAGACAAGCTTCTCACCATCCAGGCTAAAATTGCATTTAACGGGGAACCCAGAGACACCATGGCTTTCATACCTTTTATACTTGTCCAGCCTGAAAGGTGGACTTGAAGAGAAGATAGCAATATAATTTGCATTGGACTGGGCAACGAAACATGGCTCGAATGGATGGCACCTAACACTTGGACATGTATAGGCTTCCACATAAACCTGAGACAGGGAAAAACAAGCATCACTTTATAAGTAAAACAAGCAAAAATGCAAAGGTGCTACTGTTTGGCAAGATACAATGAGGATCATTGTTCAAATTTAACTCGTCCTATCCAACAAATGCTTAATATATCATGCAGCTGAACCTGATGAGAAAATCAATGTTGGTTGGCGTGTGATGTCAGTCTTCATTAGTCAAGAAGAGGGGTCTTCAGCTGGTTTTAAAAACTAGGTTAGATGACTCAAGAACTAATGACAAAGGAGAAGGGCAGGGTGTGGTTTAAGAAAACAAGTGGACACTTGAGATGTATAGAAGCAATATACAGGAAGCAGGTTGGTAACCTAGTTTACACCACATAGGAATTGGTCAATAGCAATTCTCAGGTGAAACAGTATACATCCTCAGGTCATGTCATCACTGCACACGTGAAAGTGCTAAAGGCTTAGATTTATTATCAATTTTCATAATTCATTAGAATTTACAGCCACATTTTTAGGCCTCAGCCCTTGGGAAGAAGGACCTGAGAAGGTGCTTTAGCTGCTGACCAAGCATCCCAAAATGTAAGATTTTGGACCGAAGTGTTGCTTTGGGAAACATAGTACCTAGGTCCATGCGTCCTAATTGTTTAAACAGGCTGCTGATTCAGTGAAAAGTAATTTGATTGATCATAATATTGTTCTGACAGCAACTTTGGTAGAAGTGGCTGTGACAAAATTAACGATTCTCTTTGTTGTTTAGCATAACTTAAAAAAACAAAGCCTCGTGACAGGAACATTCAAGTGTAATAAAGGTGAGGATCCCTGATGTTCCAAGGTTCTCGAAACTGGCCTTTCCAAAGCTCATGAATCTGCATTATTGAATCAGAACTATAAATGGCTTATAATTAAACTCTACTTCACTCCACATCCTAAAATCACAAGCACGATCATAATAGACAAGACACTAGCAAGAGTGCAGTGTTCTAGCTATTTCAGCACTCTGTATCAGGCCTATTCGCCTTTTCCAGATATGTTACTACAAAATGGCCTGGGAAGATGGATGTCTCAGCACAATTTTGTTACACAAGTGTGATAAACAGGCTAACATACAATTAAATGCAAGAGCATAAGCATCCAAAATCCTCCAGACAAGAGGAAACCCTCAAGAAAAATAAATATGAACATGGTAATAAACTGAAGATATAGAAACCCGAAAATAAATTAAATTACATCTAGTAATTGAGATTGATCTTTTTTGATTGCCATGCCCCTCCTTTATCATAAAGAGAGGAAAAATAAGAAGAGACTGTCTGAGCATGTCGCGAGCAGACAACATTCAAAGAGAATTTTAGGGCAATGTCTATGGTCATTTCTCCACGTCAAAAATAACATATCAGGTATAAGTAACCACTAATTTTACGATACACATTTTTTTATCATTTTTTTTGTCTGTTTGCTTGTACATCAATTTAATTATATGGAATGAACCTGGTAACACTAGAGTAATTTCAAATGTCAATTGTGAGGTCTTCGGTAGAAGATGAAACAAACACCTACGACAAACACCTACTGAAGGAAGACATAGCATGGAGACCAAAGGTATCATACCTAGCTTTAAAGCATATTCTCTGCACATGCCACCCCAATAAAATTCTTCAACCATTATGCAGAGTTTATGAAAGCAACCTCTCAAAGAAATGCAAGTACACAAGCATTGTAAGGGATCTAAAAGACGACACTAATCTTTACTAACAAACTCTATGTGATGGAAAGAAAAGTACGCTGGAAGAAGTCTCTTACCTGGTTGGACAATGGAACCTGCCGTGAGACGTCCCAAACAATAATTGAATTTTCACTGAGATTGCTTCCAGAGACATCACTGGATGAGATAAACTGCTTGCCATTGATCGTAAATTCAACATCAAGTATTGGACCTAGACCTCGAATGTATTCACGAACCACATTACCATTTCTAATATCCCACAATCTGAGACAGCCCTTTGATCCGCCAGAAAGGAAGATGTTGGAGTTATCTGGACAGAACTTTATTACTCCAACAACCTGATCTTCCTTGAAAATCTGAGTCTCTATCCCCTTTTCAACATCAATCAACCTGGATGAGCAGTCATATCCACAAGAAAGCACGGATAGTCCCTGTGGCGACCATTTCACATCTTTAACTGCTGCATTATGATATCTAAATAGGCGTGCTATTTTCTGATCTCGGCTCCACACGTTCCATACACAGACAGTTTGATCCATTCCGGCAGAAGCAAGGAGATGAGCTGTAGACTAACTATAATGAACAGATCAATATGGCCAATGATACAGACAACAAAGTATAATGCTTTGCGAACAAAATTTCAGCTAAAGCAAGAGAAATACAAATCTAAGAAGTATATTGACGAAATCCAAAAGAAAACCATTGATACCATGACTTGGAGACCAATCTAAAGCATTGACAGCCTTCGTATGGCTACGCAAATCAACCGCCAGCCTTTTGGGTATTTGACTTAGCGATGCACGGCCCTTTGCTTGTCTCAATGATGATAAAACATCACGGGGTATCTCCGAATCACTAATACTTCCCAGAACTAATAACAAGAATTAAAAAGGAGAAACAAAGACTCAGCCTTTTACTTAATTGCAGCATATACAATAATCATAATCAAACTCTAATGTTGCACAAAACAATCATGTAATTTTTTTTTCAGTTGCTAAACTAAAAGCTAATATTGGCCAAATACAGTATATTGTTGTTAACCAAGCAAAACAAATCAAGCCCATTAACCTATTTTTCCAACTAACCAACATTTCTTTGCTCATTTCAAATTAAAGTTTTTGTTGATATCGGCCAACTTTGCAGTTTCTTCAAACCTAAATCAGCATAAAAAAAAATCACAAGATACACTAACAAAAAGTAAGTGATGAAAGGAAAATAAATTTACCAGGAGAAGCCACGACAGGGGGGTTCGGGTTCAGGTTTGGGGTTGGTGCCGGGTTGGGGACCCGAGGGGATTGGGCAGAGAGAGCTCGTTCACGCTTGGATATGTATCTGCCAGGAACCGGAGCTTCTGTTCGGAGATTTTGAGATGGGGTTTCCGGTTTGAAACGTTTAGGAGGAGGGGGGATGAAGGGTCTGAATTCGGGTTTGGATTCGGGTTCGGGTTCGGGTTCGGGTTCTTCATCTGAGGAATTAGAGTATGCGTGGCAGAGAAGATCCATCTAGGCTAAGGCTCTGTTCTTTGGGTGTGTTTCTTGTTTGATCACTGAAATGTGCAAGAGGTCTATAAATTATAACGAACAGTTTCGTCCTTGTACAATCTTGAATTGTTAGTTCAGTCCCTTATCAATTTGATATTATAATGCGGACCCTCAATGCACACTTCGAATTAAATATTTAATGTTTGCGGTTGTTTTATAAAATATTTTTTATTTAGAAATATATTAAAATAATATTTTTTTTATTTTTTAAAAGTTATTTTTAATATCAACGTATCAAAATAATTTAAAAATATAAAAAAAATAAAATTTTTTAAAAACACTATTAAAACATAAAAATACAAAAAATATAAAAACCAAAACTAACTGTGTTTGACCAAAAACAATTCCACTGTCCATCTTTTATCAGTCATTCACTACAAATTAGGGTATAACTAGAGCTGTATCTTGTGAGGAGGAAATAAATTGAAAGAGAGTGAATTGTCGATTGGTTATATTGTCATAAGCCCACATTAGAGGCCCACAATAGAGGCCCACAATGGAACATCAAAGTCCATTGTCTTTGGGCAACACATTCAGCAGGGAGCAGGCTACTGTGAAGAAGAAATGGACAAGGCCTCCTCATTGAGGCACGTTATTTGGAGTTTTATTCATGGGTTTAGCCTCCTCTGCAAATGAGTTTGGTAGATGAAAGAGG
>Ga0307510_10012638_pt1 | contig 10015 bp, 6 predicted proteins | sample 12_EM_MG_FD_207224 | JGI IMG/M metagenome (GOLD analysis project Ga0307510, IMG submission 207224) | Populus trichocarpa ectomycorrhiza microbial communities from riparian zone in the Pacific Northwest, United States - 12_EM | ecosystem: Host-associated > Plants > Roots > Unclassified | place... | reverse complement strand
AAAGAATGCAATCAATATCATTCTACCATATATTAAGACAACCGTTTCTCAGTGATTATCGATGATGTTGATTAAATCAAATAATTCTTCCAAGCTCGCAACACAGAAAAAATTGGGGGAACAAGTCATTAGCACTAACATACCATGTCTACTGACTTCAACAGGTTAAGCCCACTAGATTTGTTGAAGAGAACTGTCAAAATTCAAAATTCAAAAAAATAAAAAATTAGGTGAAAAAAACAAAACCCAATTCATATAATCAATCATCAATCAAGACCAAGCTAGCTCATTTTTTAACAAAAAAGATTAAGATCATCGGGTTTATGTAGAAAAATTAGTAAATAAATGAAGAAGGTAATCTTGGATCAAAACCTTGGTTGCTAGGGAACGATGAAAACGGGTCGAGCTTTTGCGTGAGAGAACCCCAGAAGGTGAAGGAAGCGGAAGAGGAAGCGGAAGCAGCAGCAGAAGCGTTTGAAGAGGAGGCAGGGCTCTCTCCGGCTTTTATAAGTTTAGAAAGCAGGAGAGTTTTTTCTTTCGCTCTAAAAAAATTCCTCATAGAATCGGAGACTTCCCTTTTTTGGGTTAGCCCAACTAAATGAATTGGGCTGAAATATTTTTCGTTTTGGGTTAACCCAAATAACTATGATGGACTGACCCAAACAAAGCCCAGGACCAGAAGGGAAGAGAGTGATTTGAAGCCCTGAATTAACAGACCGTCTTCTTCGACATGCCAAAAAAAAGGGTTTGCTTTCTCTGGCCTCACACGGACTCAGGCTCAGCGGAGGGACAGGGAGAAGGAGAGGAAGCTTGTATAGCTTGTTATTATTTGGTGCCATATCGAAAGAGAATTCAACAGCCCGAATATGGCTAAGCAGGAGCTCTCCTGCACTTTGAAGAACTTGATGGTAATAAAAACTTTCCCTTGTTTATGTAATAGCTCGATATTTCTCTTCAATTCATGACACGGTGAAAAGGTAAATGACATGAAAGCAAGTGATAATTGTTTTTTTGTTGTTGTTGATACTTGTTGAACGAACACATAGACATCATTAGTTAATATAGTATAATACTTATATGATCACATAATCTAACATCTTTGCGTTAGAGAGTATATAAACAATACATTCATATCATGTCATCATGTATATAAGTTTACATTCCTGTTTCCAGAAAGTTATCATTATAAGTCTTTATAAAAATACTTATCAGTAATTTCAAACTATTACATTATTATACAAAATGCATATCATCCTAAACATGCGATTACATAGTTTATGTCAAAACTTGCGAAATTGAACTCCTAAATGCCGTGGCTATGTAACGTCCCTGTTACAATTCAAATGCAATATAAAAATAAAGAACAATCTTTAATATAATAATAATGGGAAGAAGAACATGATTTCAAATTTTATTATTAGCTTAGGTAAGTCAATTCTTTTCATTAACTTCATATAATACGATTATTTTTTATTCCATCGAACGATGTTAATCTTATTCGTACATCCTATTCATTCGACTTGAGTTTTAGAGAATCGAAGTTGATTCCTTAGCCTCCCTTGGTCTATAAACCTGAGTGTCATCACCCAAATGTATTTTTTTGTAAATTAATCTTGATTATCCAATAATTATACTATTAGCCGAGGCTAATCCTTCCATTCAACCTCGATTATCCAATAAGAATAACCAATAAGAACACTATTAGTCGAGATTAATTACTCTATTCATTCTCAGTCATTCATTACAGATATCATTAGTCGAAACTGATCTCATTATTCAATCTCAGCCATCCATTACAGATGTCATTAGCCGAAGCCAATCATATTATTCAAATTCCGGTCATCCATTGCGGATACCATCAGCCGAAGCTGATCACATTATTCGACCTCGCTCATTCATCACAAATACCATTAGCCGAAGCTAATCACATTATTTAATTCCGATCATTCATTATGGATACCATTAGCAAAAACTAACCACATTATTCAATCCTTATCATCCATCACGAATACCATTAGCAGAAACTAATCATATCATTCAATCCCGGTCATCCATTACTGATACCATTAATCGAAGTTAATCACATTATTCAGGCAACTATTTCATGAACAAATTCCAATAATCATAACCGAGTAGCAACAATTTATATAAAATTCATTATAAGGATCTAACATAATTACAGAAAGGGGTGGAGACCACCTACCTGCTCGTCCCATGAGGTGTCCTCGTTCGAGCGAAGTTTTGATACCGGTCGGACCTTCTGATACACCAAATGATCATCAATCAATACATTTGTATTCAAAAATCTCATAGGTCAATACCACACATATTCCAAGAATGCACATGCTCACATTCAAGCATTCCTTGTAAGATCCCACATCGGAAGCGAGCGTCCAGAGCCAGGGCCTTATAAGTGCATGCTCACCTTGACTAGTAAGACGCGTTTTGGGGTCATGCGTGGCTGCCAAGAACAAAACCGTGAGGGGGACCTGAGTGGAAGCCCTGGATTTGGGTGGACTGGGAGGCCCAAAGCGGACAATATCTTGCTAGTGAGGTGGGGTGTTACATTTGGTATCAGAGCCGAGGACGACTCGTCTTAAGGTGAGGGGATTGTGAGATTCCACATCGGAAGCGAGCGTCCAGAGCCAGGGCCTTATAAGTGCATGCTCACCTTGACTAATAAGACGCGTTTTGGGGTCATGCGTGGCTGCCAAGAACAAAACCATGAGGGGAACCTGGGTGGAAGCCCTGGATTTGGGTGGACTGGAAGGCCCAAAGCGGACAATATCTTGCTAGTGAGGTGAGGTGTTACATTCCTCACATCATATAATCATATAACGAAATTCATCATATCCATACATTCTTCTCAATTCTAGATATAGGTTACCCATAAAAATTCTATAGTTTAATTCTAGAGTCCCGTAATGGGGTCAGGCCAAACCGATGCTAGAATCGTCAATGAGAACTAGATCATTTATGGTATGAAATTGATCAACAAAGTCACTGCTGATACAGAAAATCGTTAGTGAAAACTAAATCACTTCTGACAAAAAAAAAATCATAAACAAAAACTAAGTCACTACTAACACAGACAATCGTCAGCGAAACTAAGTCGCTAATTTTAACACAAAAAATTGTTAGCGAAAACTAAGTCGCTTCTGACATAGAAATCATTAACGAAAATTAAGTCATTGCTGATGCAAAAAATCATCAGTGAAAACTAAGTCACTTCCGACACTTCAACCTAGTTTGGACATAGATCACAACCAAATCATATTCGACTTTACAAAGTAAAGTCGGCAAGGGGTGTCCTTATTTCATAACAATAGTTTATACTTAACCATACTATTAAGGACAACCTATTGATTGACATTCCTTTCTATAATGACCATAACTCTATCACATTCCTTTTTTGACATACTATGGTTCTCCTTAATGTTAACTTCACTTCTCATTCATCGTAGCATGGTAAAATACATCCTAGGTATTCTAGTTTATTTCATGCAACCTAACATTGACAAGAGTAAGAAACACACACTATCTATAATTTCATCAAGTTTATCATAAGGTTTCCACACAATGCAAGATCAATCTAAACATGTACATTGTTTTCCAAAGATTCTCCCACTTAGTGGTCCATAGCCGAACCTAGTGTTGTCAACAATTATTCATTCCATTGTTCACAATTGTATCATTCCAACTTATTAAACACATTCTACTAGGAATTATTCATCATGCAAGAGTCTCATTTCCATTCTATATCTTGTTTCCCTAAGAGTGTTCATTATGCAAGGTCTTCATCATGGTTTTTCCCTTTTTGGCCAGACATTGCTACCCATTTCCTTCCTAATTCACACATGCAATTCATCATTTCTATCAAAAGTATGTTCACAACAACATGTTATAATCACACATTCATTCACTTGATTCATAATCATACAAGTTTATCAATCATATAAACAACAATCAAGACATTAACATAACATAATTTTTGTTTCAGATTCAAACATGTTTATAAAGGTTTAATAAGATCACAACTATACAATCCATCACTTCATTTCATTTTTTTTTCATCCTTTCAATTTGGTCGGCCCTCATTTAGGGTTTATACATCCATAATCATCTATATTCATCAATATTTTTAGTGAGGATTCTGCACTTGTGTTCTTTCATTCCTTACTCTTCTTAAATCTTCTCCTTTTGTTGTTTATTTTGAATTAACAAGTGTAAGAACTCTAAATCTTTCATTTTGAAGTTTCTCCTTCTCCCTTGTCTCGAAATCTTAAAGCAACAAACAAGAAAGTGATATTACTCTTACCACGCGATCTTAAACAAGCTTTAGGGAAGGTTTTAATGATTTTCCTTTTCTTTTCCTCTCAGTTTTTCTCCTTTTTTTCTGTTATCGTAGCCGGCTCTTTATGTTCTTCCTCCTTTTGTGTTTTCAGCTCTTCTTTCTTTCTCCATAATCATCCATATTCATTAATATTTTTAGTAAGGATTCTGCACTTGTGTTCTTTCATTCCTTACTCTTATTAAATCTTCTCTTTTTTGTTGTTTATTTTGAATTAACAAGTGTAAGAACTCTAAATTTTTTTATTTTGAAGTTTCTCCCCCTCCCTTGTCTCAAAATCTTAAAGCAACAAACAAGAAAGTGATATTACTCTTACCACATGATTTTAAACAAACTTTAGGGAGGGTTTTAGTGATTTTCTTCTTCTTTTCCTCTCGGTTTTTCTCCCCTTCTTCTGCTGTCCTAGCCAGCCCTCTATGTTCTTCCTCCTTTCGAGTTTTCAGTTCTTCTTCCTTTCTCTAACTTTCCTTTCACTCAAGCATTCAAAGAAGGTGGCATGCAAGTTGTTTTGGATGAGTTTCTTTGTAAGAGAGAAGGTTGCTGCAAGTTGCTGCCGACCTTGGGGGAGAGGAAAAGTTATCTCTTTTTCCTCCTCTTGCATTTATACCTCCTTTTAAATGTAATGAGAGTGTTTGAGTGTGGGTTGTTCTTATTGTTGTTCATTTTTTTTGGCTAACCTAGGGCCAGTTTGTTTCCCCTAATTCTTACCTAGAATATATTGGCCTAATACTATTTTTTTTTGCTGGGTTTTACAATTTTCGTCATTAATTGTTTGTTTTCTACTGCTTTAATTTTTTGAAGTACAAACTTGGGATTGGAATTGGGTTTTGCTTTAATTGATATGGGTTTGCTTTCTTTTTATCAGAATTTGCTTTTAGCTGTTTTGTGAAATATGAATTAGTCAGTATTAAGCTTGTTACATTATGGGTTCTCATTTGTTGGCATGATAGTTCATACAAAGAGCAGCTCAGAGAGATGAGAGAATTAGGAAACAAGAAGAAGAGGTCAAACCTGGTGGGAATTTCTTTTTCCCTGGTATCATTAACAAGTGGTAATTTTGAACTAGTGCGTCTATATCCATATGTTATTTTTACTCCTCGGATTCTAATTTGATGTTGATTTCATCGGTTGTGTTTTTTTTTTTTTTTGGTTTGTGCTTTGACTGGATATTTGCATGCTTATCCACAAGCATATCGTTTTCGACTTTGGCTCGCTGATGTTTATTTTAATTTTTGGTACCTTTTCGAATGAGCAAGCTGGAGGAATGAATGAACACAGCATTTGATCTGAAACTTCTTAGAAAAAGAGTTCCCTTTTTGTTGCTGAATAGTGCTTGCCATTGGTATAACAATTGCATTAAAGTTGCATCTTTTGCATGATTGGCTCTCGTGCCTCATCACAGATTCTGCACTTTTGACACTGGAAGACCTTTGTAAATTGATTCAGAGGACAAGACTAACTTGATACCTAAGTGCCTCTATTTACGTAGACATGTGACCTGAGTTTTTGAACTAGCATTTTAGATGTCCTTGTAATTTAACCAAGGTCCTTGATATCATTACCAAATCTGCTATACTTCGAAGATACTTATGGTCCAAATCTCCGGCTATCTTCTCAATATGTTCTTATGATCATCTGGAAATGAGAAGACTTGTATCTTTGGCTTGCGTTCTTGCATTCATGATGATATGTTTTTGCATGTTATTCCCATATAGTTTTAGTTAGGGTTTGTTATTGTGGTAGCGGTTGTTTTTCAAAGTATTTTTTATTTGAAAATATATTAAAATAATATATTTTTTATTTTTTAAAATTTATTTTTGACATTAACACATCAAAACAATTAAAAAAATTAATTTAAAAAAAAACACAACCACAACACAATAATAAACATTTATAAGCAATGACTAAGGTTGTTTAGAAGTCATTGAATGCTAATTAGGGAGCTTAGTGTAGTAATAAGTGTGTTCAATTGAAAGAATTCTATTTCTTGTGCTACTGTATAAGAATGAAATAACTTTGGCAGCACAGTTTATTTAAGAGTTTGTTTATTTTTGTTTTTTAAAAGTATTTTAAAAAAAATTTTTTTTTTTAATTTTTTTTTACTTTAAATTAATATTCTTAAAGTATTTTCAAATTATACTAATGTAAAAAATAAATTTAAAAATAAAAAAATATTTTAAAAAACAACTACAATTTCTAACACTTTATAATTGCAAAAGCTTAAGTATTTGACATGTAGTTTGTAAGAAGCACAATAATGGTGTTAACTGAGTATAAGAAGTAAAGTTCGGCTTAATTTGAGTTGTTTGTTTTTTTATTTTATTTTTTTTTAAATATTTTTAAAAAAATTTAAAATGTTTTATTTTTTTATTTTAAATTAATATTTTTTTTAATATTTTTTGATTATTTTGATGCGTTGATATTAAAAATAGTTTTTTAAAAATAAAAAATAATTTTTTTAATATTTTTTTGCATGAAAAGCACCGCACCAGAACCCACCACCCCCGGGGTATTGTGCAAAAGAATACCAGATTAGAAAAGCAATCCCCAGAAATGAAGTGAAAGTTTACACAGTGGACCGCAACAAGGATTTTATACGCATTTTGTTTGGCTAGAAGATGCATGTTCGTTGGATTAGGACACGAAGAGGGTGAACATATGTACAAAATCACTGCTAAGATGATAAATTTATCGCCAAGTCTATTTCATATACTGTACAAAAAAAAGTTATACTGAGATATCTGAGGTGAAATTTACATATGATGTAGAAAAACTTCTAACAGGATCTTAAAAAAACAGCAATTCCAAGTATTTATGAGCACAGAAAGATTTATGTTGTTATTCTTGGACTGGTTCCCAAACAGAAAGAGCATGGATTATTCTCCCCTTCCATCCCTGAAGCATCCACTGGCCATCTGCATCAACAACAAAATCTTTATGGTACTCTGATTTCACCACAGATCTCACGTCCTTGAAAAGCTCCGGATCTAAGGTAAGTTGCCTGAACCCAGCTCTCAGATTTCTCGACTGCCACTGCTTGTATGTCTCTGGCCTTTCAACTCTTGATGTGCCCTCACATGCTATCACATTGATAATCTCTCTTCCGTATCGCTCTTTTTCAAACAGCATTCTGTTTTCATCTTCACGTGACACATTAGCCTCAAACATATCAAACAATGAGGAGTAATGGTAGAGTGCCTCTCGGAACCTAGTGACAAAGTATGGCGCATTGAAAGCACCATTTACAACCCCATGGATAAACATGTCTGGTTTGATCTTGTTGATCAACTTCAAAACAGCGTCTCTTGCACTATTCTCCACAACTGTGTCATCGGGGAGGTTCCTTAGCCGATATAAACTGTTGACGACAATCATCTCGTCTTTGTCAATTCTGAGATCCTCATATCTGATGGTTTCCCATTTCTGTGCTATGGCATCATACTCGAAAGGGACTTTAAACCTCTCACAATATTTTTCTAAGCGACGGCCTGTCTCCTCAACCCTTTCTGCAGGCCGGAAATCTGGTTGGGGAAGCTCAATTCCTGTAATACGTAGCCTGGGAGGTCCACCAGGTCTTTCTGATAAACGCTGGATTAGGCAAGGCCATTGAAAACCGTAAAGAATGCCAAAATCAATAATGTGTAGTCTTGTTGCTTTCTTTGCAAGTTTCAGAATTGTCCTGTTGGCGAAGAAATTAGACATCCTTTTGAATGGGCATGCTCTAACATATACCTGATAAGCTTTTACACTCTCAGCTGCTGATGTTCTGTGACTTGCAATTGGTGCAAATGTAGGTGTCATAGTGCCGGCTAAACGTGTATCAAGGGCATTAGCAAAGTAATGCGCCAACCTTTGATTTGCATCACCAAATGGAGAAGAGTGTTGCCTAATCTGCTTAAGTAGCTCACTTGCAGTTCTTTGGTCACCAATTGCCACAGCTTGTGCACATTGGGTGAGGAGAGAGCTCAAATCCACAACTTCTTCTTTATTTTCCTTTCTCTTTGCGCGTGCCGCTCTACCATTAGACCCTTTTCTCTGTTCATTTCTCCCTGCTCCATTTTGTGACTTGTCCAGAAGAGCACATGATGCAGACACATTCTGTGCACCTGAACAAAGCAATACCTCGTCAAACAACTCTGACTGCTCGGACTCTGCAGGAGAAAGTGCAGAATGCTTCTTGCCCCTCTCTTCTTCTAAATCATCACTATCTTCGCGCTGATGATTTTTCCTTCCCCGTGAACTATTTGGTGAGTAGCCTCTCTCCTCCTTGTCCGGAGGGTTGGAGGAGCTGCGCTCTGGAGATGACATCAAATAATCACTAGTTGAAAGAGAAATGCCGGCTTCTCCTTCCCCTTTGCTGAGCATCTCATAAGGATGCGCCGGACCTTGGAAATCTGTTCCTAGAGGGGTTTTTTCAAGGGAGAGAACCGGAGAGGATTGCTGTACTTGAGATAACACCAAATCAGCTTGATCAAAAATCCAATCGGATTTTTCAACCAAGTTGTTAGCAGTATGATAGCCGTTGGTGCTACCAGTATTGTTAATCCAAGTGACACCATCATTCGGGCTTTCAACATTTTGATTGAAACAAGAAAGAATTTGATTCGACGAATGGGGGTACTCCTGACCAAGGACATCGTATAAGGATTTCTCGGCGGCTTGGAGGGTTAAACAGTCCTGCAACATACATGTCTTACCCTCCAAGTCCTCCTCCAAAAGCACATCGCTTATGAACTTGAGAGTAACATTATTGCTTGGACCATATACTTCAGAACATGAATTTGAGGAAGAAGATGATGATGTTGAGTCACTAGGCGATTCAGGATTGAAATAATTAAAAGATGGATTTGGACTACTCAAGGTATCATTGAGTTTATATCCATTAACAAGATCCCTATTTGGAGAGAAAGAAACTGAAGCGTGGTCAAATACGAATCTGTTCATGGAATTTGGGTATTCTTGGAAAAGGTTATTCATGAACTATCTGGGAAAATGAAAAGAAAAAAAGACGGAACTATATGGCTCAGGAGCCAATCAAGAATCAAAAGCCTGAACTTGCTAGATTAAACCAGAAGTTTTGCAGAAAAATCAAAAGATTGATATGCACACAATAAGTGTATCGCGCTAAAACCACAGTTTTTCCTTCTTCAGCAGGAGTTCACACTCTCTTCTTTAAAGGGAAATGGTGAGGCAGTGTCATTTTTTAAGCCTAGAATACTGAATATTGAAGTTTCCAGGTAAGTGCGGCTAGAGGGACAGGAAGCGGCCATATCAACACTAGATTTGTTTGTCAGATATAAGTGCTTCTACTGTTCAAAAAAGTACGTGCTGTTATACAGTGTTTGCACGACGGCTGCGATTTTTCTTATTTAAATTAATATTTTTTATATAATTTTGTTTTATTTATTATTTTTTTAATTACATGTTAGTGAGCTTCAATCTATTTTGACTAATTTCATGAGCTTTCCAAAATTCATAACTATACAAGCATATAGTGGCCCTGAAACTTGTAAGACTTGAACTTGTGATTTTTAGGAGCAAATTCATGACCTAATCAATTTAACTATATCTTTTAAGATTTAATTTTATTTTAACGGTTTTAATTTTTAAATATTTTTTATTTAAAAATATATTAAAATAATATTTTTTATTTTTTAAAAATTA
>Ga0307510_10012637_pt1 | contig 10015 bp, 8 predicted proteins | sample 12_EM_MG_FD_207224 | JGI IMG/M metagenome (GOLD analysis project Ga0307510, IMG submission 207224) | Populus trichocarpa ectomycorrhiza microbial communities from riparian zone in the Pacific Northwest, United States - 12_EM | ecosystem: Host-associated > Plants > Roots > Unclassified | place... | reverse complement strand
AACGGGTCACAGAGGTCACAAAGAAATATGGAAATATTACTAAGGTGAAATCATGACGTGGCGGTTCTAAGTATAGCTCCATCATGAGCTGGCAATCTAAGAATAGCCCATCATGAGCTGGCAAGCCAAAAGGGGTTAAATGAGGACACGTCATGATGCTGCGGACTGCGGAGTGATGGCATGTGATAGTTGACTGCGGATTAGTCATGTGGTCCATCAGGTGACTTGTCAGGTGATTTGGTGGCGGTCCGAGCAGCGCGTGAGGGAACGAGTGAGGGACGAGTGACCGAGAGCGCGAAATAAAATGGTAGAAAATAGGGAAAATTGGTGACAGGGCCCAGGATCGTAACAGGTGGTGACTGTGGTTTAACTGGGATTGGCATTGGCTCTTCAGGAAGGAATGATGTCGGGATGACTGGAGGTGATGTTCGCAGTTTAGGAGGGAGTTGCGATGGTAGTTTGACTGGGGGTGGCATTGGTTCTTCGGGAAGAAATGACGATGAGGCGACTGGTGATATTCGCGGGGTGATTCTTTGGAGAGGGGGAATGTCCCATGGAAGGGGAATGAGGTTGAGGGATGAGGGTCCTAGGTGTTTCTTTACCCGTGGTTGAGGTGGTGGGATAGGGATTTCTTCCGGTGTTGGTGATCTGTTCCATGGTGCTGGGATAATGGGTGTTGCCTCTCTTGCGGGTGGTGATGGGGTGAGTGACTGAGGTAACGGGATATCAACGGGGTTGTCAATGATCATGGGTGGTGGTTTGTATTGTTCCATTGACAAGTATTGTCATCGATGTGATCCCCAGGGAACTAAGGGGAGTGGTGGTGACGCGACTCGGGGTGGTTCCATGATCGGTGGACTAGGCGGGGTGGGTACGAACGGAGGTGCAAATGGAGATGGGTCTACAAGAAGGGGTGATGGTTCTCTTGGTACAACTGGTGGTAATAGTATGACCTCCTTGGGTAGGGACGATGATGGATGGATAAATTGTTGGATACCTGGTATTGGTCTGACATGAGGTGGTGGTACGGTGACTGGGGCTGATGATGGTGGTTTTTTTTTGGAATCCATTTTTGTGCGTCTCGGGGTACAGAACCCCACGTGGCACTTCGAGTATGTACAAGATAATCGTGGTAGCAATGTGCGATAAAGTAGTTAAGTGCCGTGTTATTTCCCCCATAACCGGGTTATCGTTGCGGAATGTCTACTGCGGTGTGAGTGACAAGCGCGGTAATAGCGCGCCAGGATGCCATCGTGGAATGTAAGGGAGCGTCTCCATGTAGATCTCGTATGGAGGTGGCACTCGTGTGGGCAGCCCGTGTGTCGTCTCGACACTCGAGTGAGATTATCGCCACTTGCATATGTGCGGCGAGTGCTTTGACGTTGCAAGGGGAAAGAGGAGGGGTGGTGTGTGTTGTGTTTGGTGGTAATTTCAAATTGGGATTGCCTGTAGCGTGTATCTCGTGTAGTAGTGATGACTTGAGTTTACGTGCACTCACCTGAATTGATTTTGAATCGTGCAGTTCCATCTATGTAGTTCGCCAGAGGGAGTGCCATTTCTGGGTCTCCAAGTAACGTTTCCAGCGTTAGGTCCTTCTTTCTCTTCCTTGCCTGCTCCACTAGGGCCCATCTTTCATGGTCGTATTTCGTGCAATGTAAGAGGTAATGCGCAACAGTTTCTCTTTCGTGCCCGCAGGCTGGGCAGTTTGCTTTGTCCGTTCTTCGGAATTTGTGGAGATAGCTGTTTAGCGGGATGTGCTGCAACCGGAGCTGTGCTATCCTACTCGCTGCTGCTCTGGACAGTTTCGGGTTGCTGATCGTTTTGAGGAATTTGGTGGAGGGAGTGGTGTCATCTATTTGCAGCGTTCTCTTTCCCTTCTCGGTTTTGAGCCACTCCCGTTTCCATTCCATTTTCAGATCGTCGTTCCGCTTTCTTATTACTGCTGATGGGTTAATGAGTAGAGGCTTTCTGAGGTAGGGGGGAAGGTGCTCATGGCTTGTAGTGTGACCGGCCGCTGCTCTCTTCGCCTTGCTGTCTGCCAGTTTGTTGCCTGGGATGCCGATATGCCCTGCTGTCCACCTGAGTAGGAGTGAGTATTTGCGCTTACTCCTGTGTTTTTGCGTCCGGTTTGCCAGCTGCAGTATCTCGCGCGCAAGGTGGTGTCCTGGTTTTCTTAGCTCCGAGTTGAACGCTCTAAGCACGGCCTGGTTGTCCACCACTATGGAACAGGACGTTGCCCCTTTTCGCTCTGTGCCGATAAGGTGCATGGCCAGCAGAAGGCCTACCAGCTCGGCTTCGTGGACAGTGTGTTCCGCCTCTGAGCCCAGGTGGAAGTGTAACGTCCGGTTGGGCCTGTTTTTCCTGATCAGTGATGATGGTGGTTCTGGGATAGCGGTGGTAGTGGATGGTCCGTCCATTCCTCCTGAAGGGCCTGGACTAGGTATGAGTATGGGTGACGGTGACTTGCTCCTCATAGTTCTCTTGCATCCTTTAAGGAGGGCTCGTAGTCCTTCAAGGAATGTTTGATCCTTCAAGGTTTGATAGTGAATGGATAATGTGCCAAAGGGGAGGATGGTCCTCTTCTGAAGGTTTCTTTCTTTGGCGATAGCTAAGAGGATTTCTTTTGTAACCATGTTGTAGAGTCGTCGGTGGAAGTGGTAGAGGTAGAGGGTGGCATTGCTATCCTTCTTTCTGAACATTCTGGCGACTGAGGTGTTCTTGAATTTATTGTTGAGGAGGGTCCACTTGTCGCTAAGTCGGACCATGTCTTTGATACATTCCTCACGCTTCTTCTTGAGCGATGTGGAGGAGGTGGTCTGAGGGGAGGAGTCCGGTGTCGGTATACTGCTCGGACTGGTTATCGTCTTCTGTTTCTTCGATAGGGGTAGAGGGGTCGGGGTTGGTGACGTGAAGTGGAACATTTTCCGTTTCATTGGCTGTTTCATTGCTGCTGCTTCCGCTAGTAGTACTAGTGGGGATGACAATGTTGAAAGGGGTTGCGGGTCGGGGTTGATATCGAGGGGGATGGGGAGCAAATGGAAATCTTTCGAAATTGACGTGGGTCCTGAGGATAGGATTTTCGTTATTAACTGGGACCATGTCACGGTCAGACCACCGTGTCAGATCGAGTTCGGGATTCTTGGGGTTCGGGGATCTCGGACGAGATTACGAAGATGGGTTTTGAAGAGGGGTCGTTCCCAAAGGGGAAATCGGTCACGTGAGACGTCACGTGACAATGACGATGACGAGCGAAGATTACACAAGTCGAACGTGACTTGGAATCGAGCGAGACACTAGCACGTGATCTCAAGATGTATAGAGTCAAGGGCAATTAGCAGCTAGGCTGACTAATGCAGAAGAGTTTGTTCGATGAAGCCGCACGCATTCAACAGTGAGAAGAGACTATCAAAGTCTGATTGCACGAATAGAATGAGCTTAGGAAAGCCGTTCTATGCTATGGAGTACAGTTTATATACGGAAACGGGGGAAGCTACTAGAAAGCGAGGGAACAAGACAGAACGAGACGGAAGTATACAGAGACGTATGGAAACCTCTGGAAAACGCGAGGACAGTCCATAGGTAAGTTATGTAATCGATGGGCAAAGCGGCCCGGGGTCACGGACGGAAGTGGAAAGAGACAGATGGAATAGGAAAGAGAAAATGAAGTAAGCGGGGCAGTCCGTGACATTACCCCCTTGTTAACGTCCTTTAGACGTCGACACAGTCGTCCACAGCGGCGCAATACCCACGCTCGAAGTTGGGGTGTGTACCATAGACCTTGCAGTCCCCATACTCCAAGCACATAGCGTGAGGGTCTTTGCAGTCGACTCCTGAGTGTCCGCGACGTGAACAGTGGCGACAAAGGCCAATGCAATAGCAGTCGTCAATGGAATGCCCCACCTTACCACGCCACATGCATTCCTTTGGATGGCGGGCTCGCTCTTCAGTGATGCGGTTGCAGATTGAAGCGCGGATCTTCTTGACCCGCGCGGTTGAAAAGGATGGAGCGAGGTGGAGGGACGAGTCGATATGATGCTGAAGGTGTCCTATAGCGTTAGCTCCCGTAAGGCGACTTGAGCTGCGATAAAGCGCCTGACGCTCCTCCTCAAGAGACTCGCGGAGTTGTCCCATACGCTTGGCGAGGCGATCACATGCCTTCTTGTGAGACCGGAAATGTTGGATTTCTCCAGCCAGTGTGGGGTCGTCCTCATACAGGGCGGCCCAATCAACACCTCTGGTCAATTCCAAGTCAGGGTGAAAGAATAACTCGTTTCGCGGTGACAATGGGGATGCACAAGACGTCTTGGGAACGGCGTGGAGAGGACGAGAGTGGACGGTGCAGTGTCGTCCGTTGGTGGCAAGGAGTTCCGGGAATGGGTTTCGAAGGTCGTAGCGAATAAATGGAGCCATGACATCTTCGTCGCCTTGAGGAATGACAAAAAAGTGGCGTGTCCCTGTAGCATCAAAGTTGTCTTGCCAGCCAGGACCTGGGTGAGTACCAGGCTGAGGGTTAGTGGGGGACGGCGGTTGATTTTCTTTATCCTCTTGCAATGCCTTGATTTTCGCGTCCTGGTCCGATATCTGACGATAGAGGACCATGGCTAATTCCTCATAGTCAGTGCTGTTGCCCAGGGACTGCGAGACTTGGCGAATTGGCGTTATGTCCGCAAGAGGAACGCGAGGAGAAGGACGGCGAAGCTCCTCATCGCCTTCATATTGTACTCCGTCGGCCATAACAACGACCATGGACGAACTGGCTGGTGAGAGAGAAGTGGAAGGTGGTTCGGAGGGGAAATCTGGGTCATTGTACTCAGCTAATTCGGACCCTGGGTACGGTCCGATGGGCGATCCTGGAATGAACGGAGGTGATGGAGTAGGCGGTATGAAGACCAGAGAGGAAGCGCGTGGGGGAGGAATGTCGATAGGCAGGAGAGAGCGGTTGTTGGGGAATCGACGGCGAACTTCTTCAATGTCGACTCCAAGTAGGTTTGAGACGTGCTCCAGCATCATTTGGTGGGGCCAAGCTGCTTCGGAGTTGGTAGGACTATCAGGGGGAGGAGAAGTGACGACATAGGGGGTCCCTCCTGCTGAACCTTGAGTGGGCGATGAAGAGCGGGATGGGACGAAGATGGCGGAGTTGGTGTCAGTCATGTCTTTGAATTGTTGATTGAAAATAGTGGTGAGGTTGTCGGCGAAGGTTGTTGGGTTGGTGGGGCGAAGACCGAAGAGATATTGTTGGAATCGTTCGTCGTAGCCGTAGAAAATCTCGAATGGGGAGGCCAGTTTGAGAAGCGATGAGGAACTGAGGAAAAGTTGGGGGTTTCAATGGGTGTCTTTTATACCGTAGGTCGTCCAGCCGTAGCGGAGTTGGTTAGGTAAAAGTTGGCCAGTGCATCTGGGGCATGGAGGTCTTTGTGATCAATCCATTGATCATCAGAATGAGGGTACCCTTTCCAATGCATGAGGTATTGGAGTTTACGTTTCTTGCCGAAACGCCGTGCATCTAGAATGTTCTCAATCTCGTATTCTTCTTCGCTATTAATGATTGGAGGGGGGCGTGTATAGGGCATGCCGTATTGCTCCGTCTCCTTATAGGGAAGGAGGAGATCCGTGTGAAACACGTTGTGAATTTTCATCGATTTGGGGAGATCGAGTCGCATTGCAACAGGGCTTATCTTTTGTGAGACCTTGAAGGGTCCATATCGCTTTGGGGAAAGCTTGCGATTGCCAGCGATAGAGAGATTGCGACCTTCTAGCCAGACCTGGTCGCCTTCCTTAATCTCCGTTAGCTTCTTATTGTCCTTGCGATTTTGTACATGTTGTAGAAGCTTCTGGGCTGACTGTCTAGATTCATCCAGGAGGCGAAGGCGTGTTTCCGCAGCAGGCACAGGTCCTTCTAGATGTTTCAGAATCACCTGTGGTTTGATTCCAATCAGAAGTTCATGGGGGGACTTGCGCGCTATGTCGTGTTTCCAAGAATTGTGCATGAATTCTGCGATAGGGAGAAGTTGGCTCCAGGCAGAGGGTTTTCCTGAGGTCCAGGGTCGCAAGTACTGTTCTATCCAGGCGTTCATGCGTTCTGTTTGTCTGTCGGTACGAGGGTGAAAGGCGGTAGACAGGTTCTGTTGAATTCCCAATGCTTTGCACATTTCCTTTGCAAACGCCGAAGTGAACCGTGGGTCTCTGTCCGAAATGATCCGTTTGGGAAGTCCGAACCAGGGAACGAGGTGTTTCAGATATTCAAGCGCTACTCCTGTTCCATCGATCGTTTTGGTGCATGGAATGAATTTAGCTGCTTTGGAGCACCCTTGGTCTACGATCGTGAGGATGGAGTCAAAACCTTGTGATTTAGGGAGGTCCATGATCAAATCCATCGATACGTATTGGAAAGGCCCTTCTTCGACCGGGGTGTCGAAACGTTGTAGGGGTGCTTTCAATCGATGTACATTGGTCTTGGATTCTTGGCATCGTGCACACCCTTTTACGTACTGTTCTACGAATTCTCGGAGTCTGGGGCCTTCGTATTGTTCGCGGACTAGTTCCCAAGTGTTTGAGATACCTGGGTGTCCGGCAGCGGGGGAGTCGTGGAGGGTTTGTAGAATGTTGCGTCTTAGGTCAACGTTGTCTTCAAGGAAAACTTTGTGTATCTCGATAGGATTCGTTGGAGCAAAGAGATGGTCGGGAAGTAAGATACAAGGTTCATTGGAATCCACCCCCTTGTTAAGGTCCTTTCTTCGCGACAACAAATCAGCCACGGTGTTTGTTGACCCAGGAATGTGCTCAAGAGTGTAGTCAAAGTCTTGTAAGAACTCAATCCACCGAGCTTGACGGCCCGTGATTTTCCGAGGATCACGGAAGTATTGAAGATTTTTGTGGTCGGTACGGACGCGAACCGCGTGCGTGGCTCCTAGAAAGAGAGGTCGACCACATTTAAAACCAAAGATGACTGCCGCGAGTTCCTTGTCATGAGCGTCGTAGTTCTTCTCCGCAGGTAAGAGACTCCTAGAATGAAAGGCAATGGGATGAATGCTGTCTTCGAATTCTTGGGCAATAACCACGCCAAGTGCATAGCCGGATGCGTCTGTTTCCATGACGAATTGTTTGGTCCAGTCGGGTGTGCGAAGAACGGGATAGCTACTACAAACTTCCTTGAGACGGAGGAAGGCCGCGTTGCATTCCGCCGACCAGATGAACTGCGCGTCCTTGCGAGTGAGGTCATTGAGGGGGCGCGCGATGTCAGAGAAGTTCTTGATAAAGGCTCTGTAGAAGTTACAAAACCCCAAGAAACTTCGTACGTCCTTTACGGTGAGTGGGGTAGGCCATTCGGAGATTCCTTGAACCTTGACAGGATCCATTTTGACAGAGCCATTGCCGATGAGGACACCGAGATATTCAACCTCTCTTTGATGGAATTTGCATTTCTCAGGCTTGAGGAATAAGTCGAACTTCTCAAGCTTATCAAGGATGTGATTGACACAAAGTTCATGGAGTACTTCGTCATCCTCAGTGGCGATGATCATATCGTCCATGTAAATGCGAAGCCATCCTTGAGCTACCTCGTCTTGGAAAATGTTGTCCATCATCGTTTGGAAGGTGGCGGGAGAGTTGGTCAAGCCAAAGAACATCACTGTCGGTTCAAACAGGCCTTCATTAGTTTTAAACGCGGCTTTATACTCGTCGCCTTCTTTGATGCGAATGTTATTGTATCCCCAACAAATGTCAAATTTTGAAAAGAGGCGTTTTTCCACAAGGTTGTAGATCAGTTCCGAAATCAATGGGAGTGGATATTTATTGGGAATAGTCCACTTGTTCAGATTTCGATAGTCTTGTACTGGGTGAAACTTGCCATCTTTTTTACGAATTAAGAAGAAACCGCTGGCATAGGGGGATTTCGATCGGCGAATCCTTTGAAGGCGAAGGTTTTGGGAGAGGAATTCGCGTTGTTCCTCCTTCTCCTTAGGCGACAACGGATAAACTCGACAGTTAATGGAGGTCAGTGCGTCGTCCTTCAGTTCAATGGCGTGATCCCAGGGGCAACGATCAGGAAAGCGTTCAGAAGCTTTTTCTGAAAAGACCTTGCCGTGGCGGTGGTACCGCTCAGGTACTAGTTCTTGCCAAGTACGCTTCTTTTTATCCGTTGCTGCTTCAGCGAGTTGTTGAGCGACTGTAGTTTTAGCAACTCTAATCTGAAGCCAGACTTTGTCGCCTTCTTCCCACCCAGGGATGCATCGTACCCAGGCTGGGGTCGAGTCTATGCGTTTAGTTCCTTTGCGAGGAGGTTGCCAAGTATCGGCGTTTATAGAAGAGATTGTTGTAAATCCTTCTATTCGGCCGCCACTCCAGTCGACGTTTGGATTCGACACTTCGAAGAATGGATAACCGAGGATGAAGTCATCTTGTCCTATATTGGTGACAAAGAAGGAATGAGAGGCTTTTTGTCCATTATTGTTGACTAGGAGATCGACGGCCTCTAGGATTTCTCCAGATTTATTAGGGGAGCCGTCGACGTTCTGTACCTTTCGGGGTTTCGCCAAATTTCTTGTTGTGAGTTTGAGATGTTTCACCGCTCGAGGGTGGATGAAACATTCAGTGGTGCCGCAGTCAAGTAGTGCCTTTTGATTGACTCGTTTTGTTTTGGTTCGTAGCTGAAAGGGAACTTGAATTGCATGATTTCGAGCTATATACATAGAACCAGAACTATTCAGAACTGCCCGAGTAAGAGCTGTAGTACTCAGGCGCCAAGAAAATCCATATCCTCTCCAAGGGAGCGCATTTCGTCCATGAATGCTCTGCGATCTTCTTCGGTAAGTCGTGCCACTCGCGCAGCGAGGGAAGGGGTTGGGGCGAAAGAAGAGTTGTCGCTTGATGCAATTGATTGATTGTCTTCTATTTGAACAGTGCGAGCTCGAGCGGGTTTACTGGGACAGTCGCGTGCGAGATGGCCCTGCTTTCCACAGTGGAAGCATCGTCCTGTACGTCGGTATTCTTCCTTTTCTTTCTTGGTGGTGGCTTTGCGAATCACTGAGAGGTCCATAGCGTCTTCATTCCTAGGAGGAAGACGGGGACGAGGAGGTTGGGCTCGGTTTCCTTGTCCGCGCCAGTTTTGATTGTTGGGGTTAGAGTTTCCCCCAGGACGGCGCCAGACCCAACCAGTATTCTGCTTTTGTTGGAGGTTTTGACCAGCGTTTTGAGTGGGATTGCAAGTCCCATATTCAGAGTGTAACGCCTTTTTCTTCAGGTAAATTACCTGCTGTCGTTGAGCTGCTGCTCGCCATTGTGCATAGGTGTCTGGATTCTCCATAGCAAGACAAGCGTCTGCTAGTTGACAAGGGAGTCCTTGGGCAAATGTACGCAAGTTTGACGGATCGTCGGGATTCAACTCTGCATGACTTCCGAGAGTTTCGAATGCTGCTAAGTACTCGTTGAGGTTGTCGCCGGTCATTCTCAATTTTCCGAGTTGATCTTGGGCCCGTTCTCTTTCCGCGTAGTCAGTAAACGACACTTTGAATTTTTCTTCCATCATTTTCCAAGGGTTGGAGAATCGATCGATCAGGCTAGGATCGGCCTCAATTTCTTCGAGCCAGTTGAAGGCCATATCTACCCATCCGTTAACCTTTTCTCCGTCAAGGAGCGACATGAAGTAGATGCATTTTGAGATGGGATCCTTGGCGATGTCTGCCTTGCGATTCATCAGCATGAACCTATTGAATTGGTTTAGGAATCGTCGAGTTTTGGATCGATCTCCTTCGAATTTGTCTGGATGAATTCCTTCCAACCGACGACCTTTATCATTTGTTTGTTTGGGTTCGTCCATTAGGTCGTCAAGACCGAACAGGTCATCCCCGGTTCCTCTGGGGTGACAAGGGGGGGGCCTAGACGGTTGTCTAGCTTAGTGTTGCCGCGACTTGGCTCAGAACCGGCCCGGCAAGCCGAAGCTGGCCGTTTTGCGACTCGGTTAACCGGACCGATCCTGGGAAAAGTCGCGGTTCCAATGACCGTTGACTCGACTTGAGTC
>Ga0307510_10012636_pt1 | contig 10015 bp, 14 predicted proteins | sample 12_EM_MG_FD_207224 | JGI IMG/M metagenome (GOLD analysis project Ga0307510, IMG submission 207224) | Populus trichocarpa ectomycorrhiza microbial communities from riparian zone in the Pacific Northwest, United States - 12_EM | ecosystem: Host-associated > Plants > Roots > Unclassified | place... | reverse complement strand
TTCATTTTACATATCTCTTAAAATTTCATCTTCTTTGTGTTTTTGTGTTCAAGATCTTTCATTCTCATTGTATTGTCCACCAAGCGGGGGGGTGCCAAGACTTTCCACCCGGTAGTTTGTACAGTACTACTACCGCCACCCACACACACACATAAGACAAATAAATAAGCATGCCGGTGACTTTATTGTATTTTACTTTTTTAAAAAAATATAAAAAAAAAGGAAGGAAAGCAAAAACCGCAATCACCAGAACAAGTAACCAAGTATTATACATACCGTATCCAGTCCAAGTAAGCAAACCCAAGAAATACCCGAACCTCCATCCCAGCTCACCCCAGAAAGAAAAGAATAGAAGCCAAACTTAAAAATTAAAAAAACTCAAAACTCAAGAACACCTTCTATCACTTATCACTTATCGCTATTACTATTATTATCATTATTAGGAACACATGCATGGCAAGGAAGGAAGGAAGGAAGGAAGGAAAGGGCAAACCTGGTTACTTCCGGGAGTGCGCGGGCGGGAGCTGGTATTTTCATGTCGGTAGATTTGTCTTGATTGTACGATGCTGTAGTAACTTAGTGTGTTTGTTTGCGGTGATATCATGCGAGTGGCCGGGTGATGTGGCCGAGTGAGTGGCTGTGATGGCGGGGTGGTGTTTGCGGTGGATAGCAGGTAGGGAGGGGATAGTAGGGAGGGAGGTGGGGTTGGGATTTAAGGGGTGATATTTGTGCTCGGGTAGGTGCCTTTGTTTGCTATGTTGGATGGGATGAGGTTGATGGCATTGGCGCGGGGGATAAAGAGGTGAGGTTGGTTGATTGTGGGGTCTTGTCCCCTTCGGGTTAAGTAGGAATAGCATCGCGACTACAGTCCATCGCTTTACAAGTACAGTGCCAGGTGCGGTAATCCCAACATGATATCATTGAATATGCACGATGTGATAGAGAGAGAAGGCAAGAACACCAATTCATTTCATCAATTACACCGTCATCCAACCATAGCCATCCTTCAGTGCTTAAAGTTGCAACCTATACGTCGCAACCTCAAACGGCCTCAGCGTGATCTTAAAGCACCGATGTCCCGTGGCAGCAGCCTCAGCCAGCGGAACCTCCGAGATATCGTCCTCGAGGATATTAGTCTTGTAAACCGCCTTGACGGGTAATCTCCTACCACACCCACAAGGCATTAGTGCTCCCACATTCCCGAATCAGTAATTAAGGAGAAAAGTGAGGAACATACACATGGACAGTGGCAGACCCCTTCCCCCCAAGACTGTCATAAAACCTCAGTACTAGACTCCGTCCTTTCCTCGTTGGAATCCCTCCAGTGGAAACGTCCTCGTCGTCCTCTCCCCTCTTAACAGTGTCCAGGACTATACTCCCGCCTTCAACACTAATAGTCTTCATTATCTCGCTCACGCTCACGATCTCGCTAGCGAGAACATAACCCAGTCGCAGCGGGTTGTTGAAAGCTATGGCCGTGCGAATGGTGGTTTCTCCGACGGGCCCGTGGTGCGGGAGGATTGCGTAGCGGAATGTGTGACGGCCCATGTCTGCGTGTGCATCTGGCGCCTTTGGTGCTCGGATTAGGGAGAGACGCATGACGTTTCCGACCGTGGCGAAGCCGTACTTGCAGTCGTTGAGGATGGACACGCCAAAGTCGTGCTCGGACAGGTCGGCCCATTTGTGGCAGCAGACTTCAAATTTGGCCATGTCCCAGGAGGTATTGTAGTGGGTTGGCCGGCGGACGATGCCGTACTGGGTTTCGTAGGAGGCCTGTGGAGTTAGTGATATACCCCTATCTCTTAATCGGTGGCAGAATTGGGTACCTCTGTGTTGTGAACGTCCACAGGGAATTCAACCTTCAAAAACTTCATGTCCTCCCTCCATTCGATCTCGCAGTCGAATTCGACAGAGTTGCCCGCGCTATTCTCTGCAGCCTGAAGACTAATAATGGTCTTGATCCAACTGGTCTCGCTGATCTGAGTCTCGACAAGGACGCTAGCCCTGTATGGCCCAATCTCATAAATGGAAACCTTGCCCGCACGCAACTCCCTACGGGTCTCTAGGTGATAAACCTCAACGTCCCATGCTTGCCAGTACAAGGGTTTGTCATCCATAACAACCAACTGGTTAGCCCTAGCACCCTCTGGAATGATCTCACGTTCCAACTCGCGGTCAATCAGACTGGTGATTACTCCATCCTGGACTGTGACTTGCAGTTTATCGTTCATAAGAACGTAAACATCCTTTGCAGTTTGCGTAACTATACCTCCGTGTCAGCACGACCATCACTCCCGAACAGAGGAAACTCACCAGTAACCTTCGGACTGTCCTCAGAAATCTGAACAAGCCCTTCAGTTCCCAAGAACCCGTATTCACTGCCATCTGCCCCCTTCTGGCAAGCCCCAGCTGCCTCTTCCGGAAGTTTAACAAGCTCTGTGCGATCCCAAGGGAGGGTATTCACGGCAAAAGGCTTGGTATCAGGGCCCGGAGTAGACCTAATTCCAAGAGCCAGACCGGTTGCCTCGATGAGTTCTCCGCACCTTTGGAAAAGCTCGGCATAAAGCTTGTCAGAATCCCTATAGCACATCTCGATAGATGACCCAGGAAGACAGTCGTGAAATTGACACCTATACGTCGTTGTCAGCAACCCGCATATGCGTGCTCGAGGGTAGGGAAACACCCATACAAGCATATGATTTCCCATAACTCATCGATGTCCTTCTTCGGATACTTGTACCCATAGCTACTGCCCAAGCTAGCATACGCAGCCAGCAGTTCAAGGTTCTTCAATGCCACTTCAGCTCGACGGTTGTTCTTCTTGTTGTTGCTCTGGGTAGTGTACGTTCCTCTGTGAAGCTCAAAGTACAACTCTCCGTACCAAGTCACGAACTTCTGTGCAGATCCTTGCTTCTTCTCCAGCCGGGAGAAGAAATCGTCGACACTATCACCCATCTTAACGCGAGGAAGGAGACCAACCGTGTCGCTCATGCCACGGCAGCGACGAAGCTTCTCAATGTGCTCAGCGGTGGGTCCACCTCCGCCATCTCCATGGCCAAAGACAAGTAGCGATGTAGTATCCTGATCCATAGACTTATGCTGAGTAACTGACCGTTTGACATCGCCAAAGTGTGCCTGAGCAGTATACGTCTCGCTGGGGGGCATGTGGCATAGGACCTGAGACCCATCAAGGGCAATCCAGTTGAAAGTCGTGTGGGGGAACTTGTTGATATTATTCCTATTTATATTAATTAACTGCCGAAACAAAATACCCGTTATGAAAAAAGACCATACCATGAAAGCTTCTGCGTCAAGAACCTAGTCATTCCCGCAAGCCTGCAGAGCTGCGGCAATTGCGCGCTATATCCGAAAGTGTCTTTTTTCTCAATCAGCCCCCGCTCTTATTCTCGCTTGTGTCCCAAACGCCAAACTCACCAGGCAACCAAAAGGTGGTACACCTCTCCCCAAATCTGCTCTGGAAGTAGCGTTGTCCAAGGATAAACTGCCTAACCAAGCTTTCCCCACTCGGCATATTTGTGTCATGTTCGACCCAACTTCCACCGATGTGCTGAAACGTGCCTTTCTTGACATGATTTCGAACTCTCTCGAAAAGCTTTGGATAGTACTGCTCAAGCCACTTGTACTGTTGCGCGGAGGAAGCCGTAAATCTATGCTCCGGATACCTGTCCAGGAGATTGCACTGAGAGGACCACGAACGCGCCACCTTGCCTAATCAATTGCTCAGTACTATACCCAATTATGATCTAACACAAGCAAGAAAAAACGAATGAAAAAGTAGCCATACGTTTCGTCTCATCAAACGGCCAAAGCCAGCAAGTATCGATATGGCAATGCCCGATACCATATACAATCGGTTCAAGATCCGAATCGTAAACCTTTGCAGAATCAACCTTGCCACCAAGGTACCTTGCGGCAATCTTCCGGCATTGCAGTATAGACGCCTGAGATCCTGGAACGAATGTGTTGACGATATCATTGGCAACTTGGGTAGCCGTATGCGCTTCCTAAAGTAGCATCAGCCAGCCCCTCACACCGAGAACGCAAGCAGGCAGGCAGGCAGGCAGGCAGGCACAAAACACATACCCACGAATCCCCAGGAAACTCCCGCGATGCATCCCCCAGTATCCAGAAGTCAATGTACAGCCCCTGAGCTTGCAAATTCGGCGCGACAATATCTGCCTTTGTCAATTGGAAACTACCGCACACCACCCAACAAACCAGTGTTACCACAAACCTGCTCAGGTGCTGTGGGAGGAAAGACCTACTATCGATTCGGATCCGGCGGCTGAATAATGTCCCCACCAGCGTTCCCAAACATGCCATTGCACGCCAACTCAACATAGAATAAATGCTCCTTGCCATCCCTCCACGGCTTCGGAATCTGATACTCAACCCTCTCCCCACCACCAGTAAGCCCCTGTACAGGCTCACCCTCCTTCGTCCACACCAACCCCTCACAATTCCCATCCCAGTGAAACTCCAACCTCTCCCGCTCCAGCATCCTCGTGGGCACGGTGATCCTGACCTTGAACCAATGCGTCGACCACGACGGTCCGAAACTCTGGCCCTTGGAAGTGCTCTTGAACTCGCCCTTGACAGCCTCGTCGAATGGAACGCGCTTCAGGTCTGGAACGGAGTATACCTGTAGCTTGACGTACTCGCTAGAGTCCTCGTGGTCGCTGACGAACATTGAGCGGAGGTTCTTGCTCTCATATTGCCCCTGCGCAGTGAACTGTCTCAAGCGGTCTTGGTAGATGTCGCGGATCTGTCGGCCCTTTGGGGTGAAGTTTAGTTGCGGGTAGCTAGAGGTGCTGGGTGGGGCATTTGAGAAGGGGGTTCCGCCACCCATAATTGTTGTTGATAGCGTTCCTTCTTGAGGAGGAGGAGGACTGTGGCCGTGGTGACCGCAACTGTTGGATGCAGGTTAGCCGTGTTCCTGGGGACCTTAACTTATATAAAGCCCAATTGCGGGGCAAGCTGCAGGGATCCAGCCAGGGGATAGCTAATATGCTAGCGGTGAAAGAGAAGGCATGGGTTAAGCTAAACTATCCAAACCTCATAACTCAATTATCAATGCTAGAAATAGAAACAAAAGTCTTATGCAATCAATTCGTTCGTTGTAGTCGCCGATAACCGCAGTAGTACTCGAGTATATCGATGACACCTTGAAGCAATGGACAAAACGAAACCCCCTAATTTAAGCGGATTTCAAGACCATTTAAACATTATCCATCACCCAATTTACCCCTCCTTCCTCCCTCACCATTCTGAGGGGGGGGGGGGGGGCCCCGCGACTCCCCGCATTTTCGTGTCACCCTCATTTGCATGTTCTCGTACAATATCCAAAAACCCTCACCTTACTGAATGAACTTCTCTCTTTAAGGTACAGCACATACACCATCTATGCCGAAACAAGCAGATGTTAAATTAAGATCAGAGCTCAAAGAAAGAGAGAGAAAAAACCCCAAATAGCCAGCTTCACCCACCCCCTCCACAGAACTACCGAAAGTACCCTTACGTATTACGCCTGCCACACATCACAGTACTGCACGTTTGAGGTTATACCTGTTCTTGGCATCTATCTCTCGAGCCCAACCAACCCAGTCCTCCTTAGACTACGGTATGATACTGTACTACCGGTGCCCGAGTGGTCAACCTCCATAACGGCGATTACCCACCCTTAACTTACTTACCGAGATACGAACCGCTGATATTATCACACCTCAACCTCAACCACTAAGTTACCACTCCGAGATTCTCTACAAATCTACGGCCACTGGAGAAATGAGCTAAGTTAGGGCAGTCCGTTGTTACAAAATATCATAGACAGAACAATAGTCAAGAAACTTCCTCTTCTATCCGGCTATCCTTTTCCTTCTCTTCATACCAATTCCCCCGAATAACTTAACTTAGCTGTGCTCCCGCCCACTAACGAACCGGGGTCCGGCAGGTGTCGCAATAGCTAGCACTGTACCAATCATAGTCGGGGGGTCCCTTGAACACTAGCTTTCCGCCGCTATGGCTGGCCCGCTCCCCGTACCATATTACCATCTCGTGCGGGGACGGAGAGCAGAGCGGGATCAAGTTTCCGGGTCCCCTGCTTGTCTGCCGTACAAGTTATCGCCCATGCCCGTAAATTAAGTGACGGCCCCCCGAGTGTAGTACTTGTAACGAGATTGCGCCGACCTTACGGAGGCATATACGTATAGCACGGGGCATCCACATCCCGATAGCGTCCCACTGCGAGGAAATGGCCCAGGCACGGGTTCGCTCCGAGGTGGGTAAACCCCCAGGAGAGGCGGCTTATGACCCCGCCAATAATAATTAACTTATCATACGAGTACTATAACTATATGCGACCACCGACGCTACGATATCTGTTGAAAACATGGCATTCTTCAATTGCAAATCAACTATCAAGCATACGGAAGGATATCACTGTCGCTGAGACACGTTATAGTAGGCACAAAAATTTCATCATTGTCATCATTATCATCAGCTACCCTCATCGCATCTACCCTAACAAAGCTCTCATTTTTGTTTTCAAGACCTATCAATCTCCCGTTAAGCGTAATTCCATAAACTTCCAAACCCCGCCCCATCACCATATACCGACCAGTCCAGCAGACATTCTATCATCCTATAGTCCAGAGAAAAGAGAAAGAAAGAAACCAGAGCCAAGATAAAGAAAGAACCCCCGAATACACAAAAGACCTCTGTTTAGACAGCTCCGGTGGACTGCATCTTCTTTCTGAGATGGTTCTTGTATTGACCGATTGAACCCTCCCATCGTCTAACCGTCTTATTTTCACAAACAAGAATGTCCTTGGCAATCTTATCGAGAAGTCTGGAGCAAAGTGGTGAGTATACAATAATCATGAATTATTCTGAAAGGGTATCTACCTGAAATCGTGAGACACGACAACAACACCACCATCAAATGCGTTGATAGCGTCAGCCAAACTGTCTATAGTAGGAATATCCAAACCGTTGGTAGGTTCGTCGAGCAGCAGCATATTTGGGGACTCGATGGCAAGGAGAGCAAAGACAATCCTCGATTTCTGACCCTCGGACAAGGTTCCCATCAAAGCTGTCTGAGAATCCCCACTCAGACCATACTTTCCGAGCTGCTGTCTCCAGTACTGGTAATCTTGGCTCTTCTGTCGGTACTTATCGCGCACAAAGTCCAAAGCCGACTTGGTAAGATCAAGCTGCTCAGCCGAATGCTGAGAGTACATTCCCAACTTCAAGTGAGTGTGTCGGCTGACTGATCCGTTTGTTGGCTGAAGCTTCCCAGTCATAATTCTAAGAAGAGTTGACTTTCCAACACCATTGGGTCCGACAAGTGCCACACGAGAATCCATATCCACACCAAGATCAAGACCTTGGTAAAGATTATCCTTGGCACTACCAGAGTAGGAAAAGGTAACGTCATCAAACGAAAGTACCGGCGGAGGGAGCTTCTCGACGTCGGCAAAACGAAAAGAGAAGACACGATCAGGATTGACCTTCTCAATCAGGCCATCCGCCTCCATTTTGTCAAGAATTTTCTGACGAGATTTGGCTTGCCTGACCAAATTTGCATATGTACCAGCCTAGAGAATGTAAGCATAGAGCACTGTGGCATCTTGCCAGAAACTACTCACAGAAGCAATGAATTTCTTAATATGTGCGATTTCCTCTTGCTGTTTGTGGTACTGCTTCATCTGGTTGGTCTCTTGCTCACTTCTAGTCTTGATGTAGCTATAAAATAACACATATCAGCAATCGCAAGGCCCAAGCTACTGCGAGAAGAGTACTCACGCATCGTAGTTACCGCCATAGTACATGAGCTTTCTCATTCTCATATCAATCATGTTGGTGCAGACTCCGTTCAAGAAATCCATGGAGTGAGAGACCAAAACGAGGGTACGTGGCCATTTCTTCAAGTACTCCTCAAGCCACACACACGCCTCCAAGTCCAAATGGGCGGTTGGGTCGTCCAAAAGAAGCAAAGATGGTTTGACGAACAATGCCTTCGCCAATGCAACACGCATACGCCAGCCTCCAGACATATCCTTCGTATGCTTGTGCATAGTCACAGGGTTGAACCCCAAACCAGTCAAGATAAGGGATGCACGAGTAGCAAACGTTGAGGGGTCCATACTGTCGATACGCTATATAGATTGTCAGCAACCCTAAAATATGCCAGAAGCGCCGATAACAGGATGAAACCTAATAGGACCGAATGTTCCAAGAGGTGGGAAAACCAGGGGGTTAAAGTAATCGAACCTCATAAAGATCTTCTAAAATTGGGCTGTCATGGCCGTCAGACTCCAGTGTCTCTTCAGCCAGTGTCTCCAATCTCTTCAACTCGTCCTGAGCTTGGGTGACAACGTAATCAAGGGCTCCCAAGCTGGTCTTATCGGCAGGTTCATTGAGTAGATAGATATCAATGTGCTCAGGAATAGGAAATTCCCGCTTAGCAATAGATTTCAACAGAGTCGATTTTCCGCAACCGTTCTCGCCGAGCAACCCATATCGGCGACCGTAATTCAACTCGAGCGTGGTATCCTGGATAAGAACTCTGCCGTGGAACACGAGCGAAACGGAGGAGATTTTGGCATCACGAGATGACTCCAACGATGAGAGAACACCAGTAGTTACACGGTCGGAGAGCCCGTGCTCGTCCTCCTGCAAAGCAAGCTTCTCAAGCCTAGCCAAGGCCCTCTCATCCGTGCCCTCAACAGCTTCGCCATTCACCGAGGATGCTTTGGAGGTCGCTTTGGATCCAGCCCTAGATGAACCGGGGGTGACAGCGAGCCTGCCAGCAGCAGTCTTCTTTGGCTTGTCTTCTCCGCCGCCGGCAGCACGCTTCGCAGCACGCTCGGCCTCACGCTTGGCCTTCGATGCAGAAACCATAGTTTATATGACTGAATGAATGAATGTTAGAGAAAAAAACTGTGATTTCGAGGAAAAAGGTTTGGATGAGAAAGTGGCAGGAGGAATGAGTTGTTGATAAGGGGGAAAGGAAGTAGAAGTGCGAAGCTTGCTTATGGGAGATATGTGGCAGTGAAAAGTCTGCAAATGCAAGGCAAAGTGAGAAGAAAAAATAATTAAAAAAGAAAAGAAAAGAAAAGAGCCCCTCAGAAAGGCAGGCAGGGATGAAGATGAAACCCAGAAACCTGCGCTTTTATCACAACTTTTCAGTGTTCTAAATAGAACGAAGAGGACGCAACAAGTGAGTGGAGATGTCTACTAATGGTGATAAAGACTGAGGGAGAACAAAGTAATGGAGGGGTGTGGAGGGGCAAAAAAGCGTAGGCCTTGATTGTGAGGTTCGTCTAGCAGGGGCACAATATTTTTTCCTCCTTGTTTTTATTTTATTTTTTAGCCTCCTCATTTCCGTTTACGTATGACAGGCAGGTTATCAGATTTATGCTATCGTTATCAGATCCCAGCTTATCCCTGTCTAACGAGCCGACGTTACCTCCGCAACCTCAAGTCAACAAATACCAGCAACCTGTGCTCAGGGTACAGTGTCAAAACCAACCCAAAAGTTACCAGCGCTGGTATGTCCCCAAGTATGATATCATATCATACTCGTATTGTATACTACCGGTAGTACAATCACCTCCCCCAAGCAACTTACGATATCATAAAAACCCTATCCGGCGCAGGCACGGTACACTGCATTTAGTAAACTGAAGTTCATTCAGCACTGTTGTCCCAAGAGATCCCACCTGAGGCCACCACCACCAGGACGGTATCTCCCACTCCAACATCGCCCAGCACCCCGGATTCTGATCGCCGACGAACGTACCTCCTGACGGTAGCTACCGCGGCCTCAAAAACAAACAAACAAACTGCCCCGACTCTTACCACTGCCATATCGTTGGATACCCTGCAGGAGCTGTAACAGCTGCCGGTCTACGATTCAGGCCCTGCCGTCACTCGCACCAACGATCTCCGACCCCGGGGTAGCTGTCCCAGTAGTTAAGTACCGGTATTCGCA
>Ga0307510_10012635_pt1 | contig 10016 bp, 7 predicted proteins | sample 12_EM_MG_FD_207224 | JGI IMG/M metagenome (GOLD analysis project Ga0307510, IMG submission 207224) | Populus trichocarpa ectomycorrhiza microbial communities from riparian zone in the Pacific Northwest, United States - 12_EM | ecosystem: Host-associated > Plants > Roots > Unclassified | place... | reverse complement strand
GTGGTGCTGTCGCCTATGACGAGCTTGCTACGCACATAGAGCTCGAGATCACGCTGGTGGGAGCGCACTTCTCCCCAGGTGATTTTGCCATCACGGTTGGAGTCGAGACCCACCGCCAGCTCCGCGTCGCGCATTGCCAGCTCAATCGAGCCCGACATCCTGGCGCCCTCGACGCTGATTGTCAGAAAGCCGTTGCTGGCGATGTGCGCGCGCGCCGTCGTCGCCAGCAGCAGCAACAGCAGTGGCAAGAGCCGCAGGCCGGGGCACGATCGCGGATCCGCCGACGCCAATGACCGCAGCGCCGCCACGCCACGGGCCATTGATTCCCCGGCGGCTGGCGCGACCGCGCCCCAGATGACACCTCGCGCCGAGCGCAACAGCGAGCTCACGACCGCGCCCCCGTGAGCGTCGCGATGCGCACATCCTGCACCCCATGCTCGCGCACAAACGCCGCTGCCGGTTGCGCCGCCTGCGGCATGCCGGCCCCCTGCGCGGCCCGCAGCAACACCAACACATCATCCGGCTCCCGCTGCACCTTCCAATTCTCGAGCGCAGCGGCCAGCGCCGCCCGCGGATCACCCCGGACTTCCAACAGAAACCGTGCTTCCTCCCGACGATGCACGCCATCGCCCCGCTGCGCTTCGGCTGCAAATGCTGCCGCCAACCGCGCGTTGCTCTGTTCCAACCCCGGGTCACGCAACATCTTCTGTGCAATGGCGATCCGCAGCAGCAACGGCTCGAGCGACTCCTGGCCTTTGAGCAACACCAGTGCCTCGCGCGCACGACCATTCCTCAACAGCAAATCCGCATACGCCGCCCGAATATAGAAATCACCCGGGCTCGCCCGCAGCCCGTTCTGAAACCAATGCTCGGCCTCGACATCCCGGCCCATTCGCACCGCCATTTCACCCAACTCCGAGTCGCGCCAGGCACGCTCTTCCGGCGGCATGCCCTGCGAATCAATCTGCTGAATGGCCGCATACGCCGAAGCGAGATCGCCGCTCAACCCGCGAATGCCCTGCTCGCACAACTCCACGACCGCAGCGTCGGCAATAGAATCGCACGCGGCGAGCGCCCGCTCATACTCACCCAACACCCGCAATACCGTGGCACTGGTCAGCCACGCTTGTGCATCATTCGGTCGAAGCGCGCGAGCCCGCTCCAGCACCGCCAGCGCGCCTGAAAAATCATGCCGGCTCTGCAAAACCGTCGCGTGCAACACCAAAGCATCCGCGGACGTTGCATCAGACCCAGTCCACGGACCCAACACCGCCTCCGCATATCCCAGGAACCGCAGGTCCCCGGTGTTGCGAGCCTGCTTGATGTAGAGCTGCGCCAGCGGCAATGCGATATCGAGGCGCTGGGCGGCGACCTGGCGGGTCGCCAACTCCGAGTGCCGTGTGCCGGGAGTCACTTCCGCCAACACGGCGGAATCATCCTGCGGCAGATACGGCCCTCCTACAGCGGTGCCGGCCACCAGGGCCAACACCGCTGCATTGACACTACGGAGGATCACTCAACCGCCATAGGATCCGATGTCTCATCGGATCCTGTGATCGACCCGCCATTCCCACCATTCACTGTCAGTGGGTCGGAGGTCTCGGACTGAGACTGAGTCAACATCAACACATCGTTTACACCGAACGTTACGCTCGCCGGGGGAGCCGGCGGCGCGGGTGCCGCGGGCATCATCGGCGCGCTGTCGTCACCTCCGCCGCACCCAAACAGCCCCATGCACAGCGCGGTAACACCAATGAGTTTGCTTGCTTTCATGGTGCCCCCTCAATCGGCTGTGCTGGACGGCGAACCGGCCAGTGGCGTATTCAGGTATGGGAAGGCCGGCAGGTAGTCGCTTGGATTCGGCAACGCACCGTCCGTGTAGTGCAGGCCGCGTGAAGTATCCGAGGCGGTATCAGGATCGCCCGTGCCGGTGGGAATCAATACGCCCATGGCCACACGCAATTCGATATCAACTACGTCGTCAAGCGGCCGTCGCCCGTTGGGAAATCCGGAAGTGTCGCCTGCCAGTACACCCAGGTCCTTCTGGCTCGCAATCGGCGTCACAGCCGTGGACGTATTCAACCGCAACTCTTCCGCCGCCTTGACGTTGGCCGGTTGATTCAACCCGGACACGCCGGTCAGGAACGCTGCCACCAGATCCGTCCGCGGATAGACGTTCGGAGCAACAACACCTGCGGAGCCGAACAACGTCTGCAACAGAATGGGCAACGACGGATTCGTCACATAGTCGGCGAACTGTCCATCATCCTTCGGACGCGAGGCATTGAACCGGTCCTTGTCAGGCAGACCGATGACCAGCTCGTTGACCAGCGGAGCACCGAGCCTCGACACCTGTACCCAGGCACCGCCGCGCAGATCCGCACCGGTGGGCTTGGTTACCGCGCCCACGCTGCCCACGCTCTTGTCGCTTTGTGGGACCGGATTCTGGATCGCGGCCTGGCGGATGCTGGCCGTAGTCCAGCCGCCAATCACGGGCTCGCTGCCCGAGGTGAGACAGGCAGTTGGAATTTCGAGCTCCAGAGAGGTGACGTTGAGATACGCAAGCGTGTTGGGCGCAAGCGCGCGTCCACCGCCGCCAACGCCACCGGGCGCCAACTCTTCAGCCGGATACTTGATGTTCACCAGATCGAAGGTCTCACCCAGGTTCACAACGAACGGGTCCTTGCGCTGACCGACGAACACCTTTCCCGCCGTGCTGCAGCCGGGAATTGTGATGGTGTGAATGAAGCTGGCAGCGTAGTTGGCGTAATCGGGAATCGACTTCGCGCCGATGTTGTCCAGCGGCTTGGTAAATGTTGCCGAGCCGCTGCCGGCATCGACGATTGCCGCGGCAGTACCATGGCGCCGATCACCCTTCACGAGCGTCAGGCTGTAGGCTTCGGCGACGTTTTGCGCGCTGTTGTCAGTCGTGCTGATGGGGCCGATATTCGTGAGCGGAACCGGAATCGACTTCCCGCCCGCCATCACCGCCAGGCCCTGCGTGGTTTTGGTGAAACGGAACTGGAACGTCAGGTCTTCGGCGCCGTCCCCATTGTTATCTACGTGGATTTCGTAGAGTGCCTGAGGGTCGAGCTGAAAGTAATTCGGTCCGCCGTAGGGTTCCTGCAGCGGCAGGTAGTTGGCGACGAGCGTCACGAAGCCCGTCCGCCCGGCCTCGTAACTGTTGAACATGTAGAAGTCGCTCGCGTCCACCTTGGGCAGGTTGGTAATGAACGGAGCTTCCCTGTGGCTGGATGCGAGCGCAACGCCCGCGAGGCTCATGGCAACTGCGGCCGCCACGGCACGCAGCTTGATACGGTCAGTCATCGGTCACCTTCCCTTTGAATGGATGGGTTATCTACAACCCACTACGGCAGGGGAAGGCGGCCGGATGCAGCCGGCCGGAAAATTCTTATTCGGCGAGCGCGAACAGCAGCAACGACCTCGCTGTTACTCCATAAACGTCCCCGGCTTTGAACGTCGGGGTCTCGTCCTCATGGGGAACGTTGGTGTCGATCAGCCGCGTCCAGTTATTGCCGCCGGGGGCGGTAGGCAGTGTGAATCCCACCAGGTCGAAGTGCCCGTTGAGTATGAGCAACATCGTAGCCTCGGTACCGCGCTGCCGCACGCCTGTGGGCTGGGCACGGCCGTCCATGATCATGCCGAAACACCGCATCCCCGCATCGGACCAGTTTTCCGTGTGCATTTCGGAGCCCGAGGCATTGATCCAGGTTAAATCCTTGACGTCCAGCTCCGTGCTGTACTCCCCGGTCAAGAAGCGGCTGCGGCGCAGAATCGGATACTTGTGCCGCATCCACGTCAGCTTCTGCACAAACTTGATCAGGGGCGCATGGACATCCTTCAGTGTCCAGTCGACCCAACTGATTTCATTGTCCTGGCAGTAGGCATTGTTGTTGCCTTTTTGCGTCCGGCAGAACTCATCGCCGGCCAGCATCATGGGTGTCCCCTGCGACAGCAACAGCGTTCCCAACAGGTTGCGCATCTGCCGGACGCGCAGTGCCTCGATCTCCTCGTTGTCCGTCGGCCCCTCGGCGCCACAGTTCCATGAACGGTTGTCGTTGCTGCCGTCCATGTTGTTCTCGCCGTTCGCAGAATTGTGCTTGTCGTTGTAGGAAACAACGTCGTTCATGGTGAAGCCGTCGTGCGCGGTCACAAAGTTGACACAGGCCCAGGGCCGGCGGCCTTGATGATTGAATGCATCGCCGGAGGCGCACAGCCGTGGCGCGATATCCCTGGCGGAAGCCTTGGTTCTCCAGAAATCGCGTGCCGTATCGCGAAAGCGATCGTTCCATTCGGACCAACCGGGAGGGAATCCGCCGACCTGGTAGCCGCCCGGGCCAATGTCCCAGGGCTCCGCAATCAGCTTGACGGTGCTCAACACAGGATCCTGGTTCACGGCCTTCAAAAAACCGCTATGACTGTCGAAGCCGCCGGGCTCGCGCGCCAGAATGGTGCCGAGATCGAATCTGAAGCCGTCCACATGGGTCTCGTTGACCCAGTAGCGCAGGCTGTCCATCACCAACTGGATGACACGGGGGCTCGACAGGTTGAATGTATTCCCAGTCCCCGTATCGTTGATGTAATACCGCTTCCTGTCGGGCAGCAGCCGGTAGTACGACTCGTTGTCGATGCCTTTGAAGGACAAGGTCGGCCCGCGTTCGTTGCCTTCGGCCGTGTGGTTGTAGACGACGTCCAGAATGACTTCCAGGCCTGCGTGGTGAAAGCGCGCGACCATCTCCTTGAACTCGCGAAGCGTGTGCTCCGGCTGGGACGCATAGCGCGGGTCCGGGGCGAAGAAACCGATACTGTTGTAGCCCCAGTAGTTGGTCAGCTTCTTTTCCAACAGGTTGCTGTCGTTGATGAACGTGTGAATCGGCAGCAGCTCGACGGTCGTGACACCCAGGGATTTGATGTAGTTGATCACTTCCTTGGTGAAACCGGCGTAGGTTCCCCGCTGATGTTCCGGCACGTGCGGATGCAGCTTCGTGAAGCCCCGGACGTGTGTTTCATAAATAATCGTGCCATCCCACGAGGTCACACCCACGCGCGGCTGGCCCTGCCAGTCGAAACCGGGATCCACCACCACGCACTTGGGCACGAAAGGCGCGCTGTCGCGCTCATCGAAGCTGAGGTCATCGTCCTTGGCGCCGATGGTGTAACCGAAAACGGCGGGATCCCACTTCAGCTCGCCGATGTGGCCGCGCGCATAAGGATCGAGCAGCAGCTTGTTGGGGTTGAATCGGTGCCCGGCATCGGGTTCGTACGGGCCGTACACCCGCAGTCCGTACACGGAACCGGGGTGCACCTCTTTGATGTAGCCGTGCCAGATCTGGTCGGTGTACTCGGGCAGCTCCAGCCGCTCCAGCTCTTTCTCACCCTGCGCGTCAAACAGGCAGACTTCCACCTTGGTGGCATTGGCGGAAAACAGGGTGAAATTGGTTCCCTTGCCGTCCCAGATCGCACCATGCGCGTGGGGACTGCCCTCCCGGACTCGACTCATTGAAGCGGCTCGCTTGGCTGAAGTGACAGCGCAGACAGGAAGTGAGTGAACGATCCGCCTGCGCTCGGGTTCCGTCAACGCACGGCAGGCGCAAAACAAAACGGCGCAACCGTTGCCGGTCGCGCCGTCGTCGTCAGCTCGAGCGGGTTACGTCCAGTCGTCTCCGCCGCCGCCACCGCCACCGATGTCGCCGCCTGAGCCGCCATCATCCCAACTTCCGCCATCGTTGAGACCGAAGTCATTGCCGCCCATGTCAGCGTTCGGGTTGGCCGGATGGTCGTTGCCGCTCGGAGCGGGTACGGGATTTCCATCGCGATCGAGGAATCGATGCGCGAGCTCTTCGCCCGCCACGACGCCTGCGCCAACCGCCAACCCCGTAGCCAGGCCGCCAGCAATGCCGGATCCAATTCCGGGTCCCCCATAGCCGGGACCGTACCCTGGACCAGGGCCATAACCCGGGGGAGCGCCGCCCGCGACCACCGGCCCACCGCCGTACTGTTGATAGACAGCCGCGGCACTCCGCCGGCGCATGACCGCCCACAACACCGCGATCACAGCCACGACAATCAGAATCATCCCCCAGGGAAGCGCGGAATGAACCTGGGAGTTGCGGTGCTCAGTAACAACACCCGGCCGCCCCTGGGCGAGCTCACGTTGCAACTGCTCTACCGCACGTCGGTCCGTAACGAAAGGCAATCCCGGAGCAATAGTCTCAGCGGTCGCCAATTCCTGGCGGGCCGCACCCAGATTACCCTCGCGAGCGTAGACCTCGGCGGCGACGTAGTGCACCTTGCCACTCGACGGGTGCTCCTTGAGCGCCTGCTTGATCATCTGATCGGCCTGCGTCAATTGGCCGGTTCGCAGCGCCTGATAGACCTGATCGGGCGTGGGACTCGATTGGGCCAGCACCGGTCCCGCGCAGGCCAGTGCGAGCACTAATACCAGTGAAGTCCTTAAATTCTTGACCATGACGACCTCTTGCCGTGAATCGGCATTCGCATGCTCTATATGCGGCCGGCGCACGATACCTCAAGCCGGCGCACGCATCTCTAGCCCCGATTAGGCAGCAAGTTCCGCACCGGGTTCCGGTGTACCTGCGGCGGTACAGTGGGGCCTCCGAATCAAGGACTTACGGTAGCGCTGGTGCGCAGGTAACGCGCCGTTCGGCTCATCGAATTTTGGGCGATTTCCTCGGGCGTCCCGCAGGCAACGATACGGCCACCCCGATCCCCGGCGCCCGGGCCCATGTCGATGACCCAGTCGCTGGCCGCCACCACGCGCATGTCATGCTCGACCACCACGACGGTATTGCCCGCATCGATCAGCGTATTCAATTGTGTCATCAGCTTGTCAACATCGGCGGCATGCAATCCGGTCGTCGGCTCGTCCAGGATATAGAGCGTGTCGCCCCGCTGCGAACGTTGCAGCTCGGTCGCCAGCTTGATGCGCTGCGCCTCGCCACCTGACAACTCGGTCGCGGGCTGTCCCAGGCGCAAATAACCCAACCCGATGTCCTGCAACAATTGCAACGAGCGCAACACCGATGCATCGTGCTGGAAAAAGTCGCGAGCCTCCCGCACCGTCATGCCCAGAACCTGCGCAATGTTCTTGCCGTTATAGGTCACCTTCAATGTGTCTTCGTTGTAACGGGCTCCGTGGCAGGTGGGGCACGGTGCATACACGCTCGGCATGAAAAGCAATTCGACGCTGACAAAGCCCTCGCCCTCACAGGTTGCGCAGCGCCCCTTCTGGATGTTGAAGGAGAACCGGCCGGCATCGTAGCGCTGCGATTTCGCAGCCGGCGTCGCTGCAAACGAGCGGCGCACATGATCAAACAGGCCTGTGTAAGTGGCCAGATTGGAACGCGGTGTGCGCCCGATCGGTTTCTGGTCGACATTGACCAACCGCTTGATGTGCTGCATCCCGGTCTTGATGTGGCCGGAGGTCATCCCCGGCACGGTGGCCTCGAGATCCACACCTTCGTCTGAAGGTTCCGCGGATTCTTCGTGCCCCAACGCCGCCATCACCAGCTCAACCAGCGCCTGGCTGACGAGTGAAGACTTGCCGGACCCCGAAACGCCCGTGATAGAGGTGAACAGGCCGATCGGCAACTCAACACTCAGCTCGTGGAGATTGTTGAGTGTCACGTCCTGCAGTTTCAGCCATTCGGCGGGCTTGCGCCGCGCTCTCGGGGGCAGAGCGCGGTCCGCGAACAAATATTGAGCCGTCCTCGACTCGGCCACCGTGCGCAGGGCCGCAGGAGGACCGCTATACAACACGCGGCCGCCCAGCTCACCCGCTTCAGGCCCCACATCGACGATCCAGTCGGCGCGACGCATGACCTCCAGGTCATGCTCCACTACAAACACCGAGTTGCCCGACTGTTTGAGCTGTCCCAGGGCCGCCAGCAACGCTTCACCGTCCGCGGGATGCAAGCCCGCCGACGGCTCATCGAGTACGTACACGACACCAAACAGGTTGGAACGGATCTGCGTGGCGAGGCGCAATCTTTGCAGCTCGCCTGGCGACAGGGTCGGCGTACTGCGATCGAGCGACAGGTATCCCAGCCCCAGCTCCGCCAGAGTGGCCACCCTATCGAGGATCGTGCGGGCGATCCGCTGGGCCGCAATCCGCTTTTCTTCGCTGAGCCGGGCGCCTGCCGCGGCGAATTTACCGGCGGCTGCTCCCTCGAGCGATTCGGCAAGACGCTCCAGCGTCATCTGCGAAATCGCGCTGATGTCGTATCCCTCGAACTTCACCGTCAACGGCTCGGGCTTCAGCCGCTTCCCATGACATACAGGGCACAGGCCACCGACCATGTAGCGAGCAATGCGCTTTTTCATGAGCGCACTGTGTGTTGTAGCGAAGGTATGAAGCACGTACTTGCGAGCACCCGTGAAGGTGCCCATGTAACTCGGCTCCATCTTGCGCTTCAGCGCCCTGCGTGTCTCGGCTGGAGTGAATCCTGCATACACGGGTACGGTCGGCTGCTCGTCGGTGAAAAGAATCCAGTCGCGGTCCTTCTTCGGAAGGTCGCGCCATGGCGTGTCCACGTCATAACCCAACGTCACGAGGATGTCGCGCAGGTTCTGCCCGTGCCACGCGGGCGGCCAGGCTGCGATCGCGCGCTCGCGAATCGTCTTCGTGTCATCAGGGACCATGGATTTTTCCGTGACCTCGTACACGCGCCCGATTCCATGGCAACGGGGGCAGGCGCCCTGTGGCGTGTTGGGTGAGAAATCCTCCGCGTACAACATCTTCTGGCCGGGCGGATACACGCCGGCCCTCGAGTACAACATCCGCAACAGGTTGGAAATCGTGGTCACGCTGCCAACGGAGGACCGTGTGCTCGAGCCGCCCCGGTGCTGCTGAAGCGCCACTGCAGGCGGCAGGCCATCGATCGAATCGACCGCCGGCACACCCACCTGGTCAATCAGCCGGCGGGCGTAGGGAGCCACGGATTCAAAGTAGCGCCGCTGCGCTTCAGCATAGAGAGTGCCGAAGGCCAGCGAGGATTTTCCAGAGCCCGACACGCCGCTGAATACGACGAGCGAATCTCGGGGGATGTCTACGTTGATGTTCTTTAAGTTGTGCTCACGGGCGCCGCGCACCTGCACGAACCCGGCCAGGTCGTTGTCTTTCATGTGCCGCTATAATCTACGACGCCGCCATGACTTTCATCATTCTATTCATTGCCGCCGTCTGGGCGGGCGCCCAGAACGCGCTCGCAGGCGGCGGCTCGTTCATTACCCTGCCGCTGCTGATTTTGAGCGGCATGAATCCGCGCGCGGCCAATATCACATCCACTATCGCGCTGTTTCCCGGCCAGGTCGCTTCAGGATGGACGGGTCGAAGTCTCGCTGCGGGTGCCGCGGGCCTGTCGCTACGTGCACTCGTGATCATCAGCCTCCTGGGCGGTGCAATCGGCGCCGGCCTGCTGCTCGTCACCTCACCCTCTTTCTTCGCACGCCTGCTGCCGTGGCTGATTCTCTTCGCGACCATACTGTTTGCCTGGGGAAGTTTCGGCCCGCGCCGCCAGGACGCAGGACACCTGGGAACTGCGGGTGTAACTGCCGCGCAGTTCTGTATTTCGGTCTACGGCGGCTACTTTGGTGGAGGAATCGGGTTTCTGATGCTGGCGGCACTGACTGCCAGCGGAGTGACCATGCGCGCGGCTGGTGCAACCAAGAACGTGTTGGCCGCCGTCATGAACGCCTCCGCGGTGGTCATATTCCTCTTTTCTCCAGAAGTTAAATGGGGACCCGCGGCCGTCTACAGTGTCGGAGCCATCGTGGGAGGAATCATCGGCGGGCACATGGTTCGCAAGGTGAACGAGCGGGTGTTGAGGCTGCTGGTCGTTGTGATCGGCCTGGCGCTGACGGTAGGTTTGTTCATCCGCGGCGGTTGACCCTATCTCGATACACACCGGCAGCCTATTCCGTCCGGGGGAGATCTTCCGCTGTCGCCGCCTCCATGCTGTGGGTAGTATCTTCAT
>Ga0307510_10012634_pt1 | contig 10016 bp, 6 predicted proteins | sample 12_EM_MG_FD_207224 | JGI IMG/M metagenome (GOLD analysis project Ga0307510, IMG submission 207224) | Populus trichocarpa ectomycorrhiza microbial communities from riparian zone in the Pacific Northwest, United States - 12_EM | ecosystem: Host-associated > Plants > Roots > Unclassified | place... | reverse complement strand
ATTTGCGTTGAGCTGTCAGGCACTCTTTAGAGTGGCCCCGGTTGTGAGCCAGCGAACATGCGGGGGTTGCGGCCGCACGCCGCAACCTTGGCACGAGTAGTTGATGATAGTGAGTTGTCGTTGAATGAAGTGAACTTCCCCGCTCCATGCGTGCGATTGTTTTAGTGAGAGAACCCTAGCGTTTCGCCATTTCGTCTCGTTTTCGCCGTCGCCGCCGCCGCCGCCGCCGCCGATCCACGTCTAAAATAACGGAAGGACGAGGGAAGGAGAAATAGAGGGGCAAGTCGGCGAGCAAAAACAGAACCAATAGATATCCCTGGCTTAACTAAGGGAGCTCCCCGCCAGATCTATACATTTCCAGACGCTAGGTGTTATCGGGGGTAAGGACCCCTGGCTAACTACAAAATTGGCAAGCGGTTTGCAATTTCACCGAGGTCTGGTGGAGTCTACGCTACCGGTATATCTACTGCACTACCGCAAAAACTCAGTAAATCCACCATCAGCGCCCCGGAATCTAAGATGAAACACCTCGAGAGGGAATAGAATTTTCCAGGCAGGGCATAGCCTATTTAAGCTAAGCCCGTTGGATCTCATCAACTGGTATTCGCAATTTTGCTAACCTGGTCTGTTAAGCCCATTGCGGTTTAGCACAGCGATTGCCCATGGTGGATTTACAGAGTTTCTACGGGTACGCAGCACGGTGCGTTGAGTAGAATTTGCCCATTTTACTTCATAATATACTACCAGTATCGTAAATTTAATCTAAGTTTACTAGAGGCAGGGGGCGATCCTACCAGTAGTTATGTGACCATTTTGATAGCCCAGGCTAGGAATACCCTAGACCGGAGGAGCAATGAATTATTCTATATTATTCCAACTACAGGGCAAGCCATAGGAGTCTCTACAGAGCGCACCAAAAGCCAATTCTAATAGGGAAGGGTCGGTATTCAAGAAGGAAAATAAAAAAATAATGCCAAAATAAGGGAACATCTATATATTTTCCTCGGGAAAATGAGGAAGTGCTCAAACCATCAAATCATTAAAAAGTAAGGAAATAGAAATAGTAATATACATTGGTTAATACCTCATATGGAGATTGTTGTAGCACGAAGAGGGTACTGACTTTACTTCTGTAAACCCCGTTGACGTGAAACATTGACTGTTCTGCATGTTGGAGGATTTCTGGGGTGACTAGCATTGGTTGCGAATATCAAGATCTCCATGCCGTTTAGAGGGGCGCGGAGAACACTCAGAGGGGGCAGCTGGGAAAATGCCTGTTGGGGTATTGCGATACGCCGCATGAGGAATGAAGCCCTGATCCTCGAACTGCCGTTTTCGGACTCCCCCAGGTTCCTCCCTCGAGGTCGATGCAAGTGCTGTTTGGCTGGTGAGGTCCGTTATCGCAAGGTTGTGGTTAACGCCGTACCCTTGTGGGAGCCTTTCTACTACCGGTACATGAAGGTTTCGGCCTCCCGCAGCGGAAGAGAGAAGTGCAGGACTCCCTTTATCTGTAGCGGCAAGAGCGCGGTCCTCCAGTTCTGAGAGGGTCTTCACAACGTCCCCATGCCGATTTCTGGCTGCCCAGAGGCGAGGTGTTTGGCCATCTTTGTCCGCAGGGTTGGGAGTGGCATTCCCACGGCCGAAAAGCACCCTCACGATGTCCCCGTGCCCATTTCCAGCTGCCCAGGAGAGAGGTGTTCGACCTCCATTATCCGGTGCGCCACTACTGACACCCCCCCGGTCCAAAAGCTTTCTCACGACACCGTCATGTCCATTCCCGGCAGCCCACAAGAGAGGTGTTCGGCCATCTCTATCCGCAGTGTCGAGAGTGATATCCTCCCGTGATAGAAGTTTTAGCAACAAGGTTCTCGCACAGCGGATTCAGAGTTCAGATACGGATTTGACGCAAGTTGATTTGTATATAGCAGATAGAAAAGACTGACGAAGAACTTAAAGAACTTATCAAAAGAAAGAACAGGCGGAATGCAATCGAACGGAAGTGAAGAATAAGATAAACAGAGATAGACAGGAACGAAGTGTAGTGAACTGATAGTGAACAAATAATGGGAAAAACAGGCTTCCTTATATCCTAACCATCCTCCGTGTCATGCTTCCTGCGCATGCACAATCCTGCTTCTCGCTTCCTCCCACTTAGTAGTTTCGGCATGCACTTTCAAGAATCTGATCCGAGGTTCTAGTAGAGTTTCCGAGGTAATGGTAGTGCGGCCAGCCGCAGGTTGGGTGTGAAGCCGAGGGTATCGTTCGGATATCGTTCGGGTATCGTGAGTGTTCCTGTTTCAGTGCCGTATGATAGTTGTTTGATGTTGTTGCATTAGCTTATGCGGAATCGTAGTCAGAGGCTGTATGAGCTAACACTGGTGGAACGATGTTAGAGTAATGGTGCGTAACGGATAATAGTAGTTGCGTTTCAGAGTCTGCCCGCATGGGAATATATGCACGTGATGAGCAGTCAAAAATCCAACAAGAAGCACCTCCACAACCCCCGTATGCCCATTTCCGGAAGCCCACAGAAGGGGTGTTTGGCTGCCTTTATCGGTAGTGTTTGGGGCGACATCCTTCCGTTCTAAAAGAACCTTCACGACGCCCTGATGCCCATTTCCAGCTGCCCACATGAGCGGTGTTCGGCCATCTTTATCTGCATTGTTGGGAGCGACATCCGCCCGTTCCAAGAGCGTCTTCACGATGCGCTGATGCCCATTTGCGGCTGCCGACAACAGAGGTGTTCTCCCGTCTTTGTCAGCAGTGTCGGGAGTAACATCCCCCCGCTCCAAAAATATCTTCACCATACCCTCACGGCCATTTTCGGCTGCCCACGAGAGAGGAGTTCGACCGTCTTTATCCTCAGTGTTGGGAGTGACATCCTCCCGTTCCAAAAGCATCTTCACAATGTCCTCATACCCATATTCAGCTGCCCAAGAGAGGGGCGTTCGACCGTCTTTATCCGGAGTGTTGGGAGTGACACCCCGCCGTTTCAAGAGCAGCTGCACAAAGCCCCCATGCCCACCCCTAGCTGCCCATAACAGCGGTGTTCGGCCATCCTTATTCGTAGTGTTAGGGTTGACATCCTCTTGTTCTAAAAGCATTATCGCGGTGAACCAATTGAGACTCATCAATGCCCATAAGAGAGGTGTTTGACCGTCTTTATCCGGAATGTTAGGAGCGATATCCCCCCGCTCCAAAAACATCTTCACGACGCCTATATGCCCAGTCTCAGCCGCCCACGAGAGAGGTGTTCGACCGTCTTTATCCGGGGCGTTAGGAGTTGCATCCTCCCGTTCCAAAAGCATCTTCACAATGTCCTCATACCCATATTCAGCTGCCCAAGAGAGGGGCGTTCGACCGTCTTTATCCGGAGTGTTGGGAGTGACATCCTGCCGTTTCAAGAGCAGCTGCACAAAGCCCTCCCACCCACCTCTAGCTGCCCATAACAGCGGTGTTCGTCCATCCTTATTCGTAGTGTTAGGGTTGGCATCCTCTTGTTCTAAGAGCATTATCGCGATGGACCAATTGAGATTCATCAATGCCCATAAGAAAGGCGTTTGTCCATCTTTATCCGGAATGTTAGGAGCGATATCCCCCCACTCCAAAAACATCTTCACAACGCCTATATGCCCAGTCTCAGCCGCCCACGAGAGAGGTGTTCGACCGTCTTTATCTGGAGTATCGGGAGTCACATCCCCCCGCTCCAAAAACATATTCACGACGCCTATATGCCCATTCTCAGCTGCCCGCGAGAGAGGTGTTCGACCGTCTTTATCTAGAGTGTTAGGAGCGATATCCCCCCGCTCCAAAAACATCTCCACGGAGCCTATATGCCCAGTCTCAGCTGCCCACGAGAGAGGTGTTCGACCGTCTTTATCCGGAGTGTTAGGAGCGATATCCCCCCACTCCAAAAACATCTTCACGAGGCCTATATGCCCTTTTCCAGCTGCCAGCGAGAGAAGTGTTCGACCGTCTTTGTCCACAGTGTTGGGAGTGAGATCCTCACGGTCCAAAAGACCTTCACAATGCCCTCATGCCCATTTAGTACTGCGTATAACAGAGGTGTTCGGCCGTCTTTATCTGAAGTATCGGGAGTCACATCCCCCCGCTCCAAAAACTTCTTCACGACGCCTATATGCCCAGTCTCAGCTGCCCACGAGAGAGGTGTCCGACCGTCTTTATCCGGAGTGTTAGGAGCGATATCCCCCCACTCAAAAAACACCTTCACGAGGCCTATATGCCCGTTTCCAGCTGCCAGCGAGAGAAGTGTTCGACCGTCTTTGTCCACAGTGTTGGGAGTGAGATCCTCACGGTCCAAAAGAACCTTCACAATGCCCTCATGCCCATTTACTACTGCGCACAAGAGAGGTGTTCGGCCGTCTTTATCCGCAGTGCCAGCAGTGACCTTTCCCCGTTCCAGGAGGATATTCACGATATCCCTATGTCCATTTCCAGCTGCCCACAGGAGAGGTGTTCGGCCGTCGCTATCTGGAGTGTTGGGGGTGACATTTTCCAGTGTCAACAGCATCCTCACCATGGCCGCATGCCCTTTTCTAGCCGCCCACAAGATTGCTGTATTACCCCCCACATCAGTTGCGCCGAGATCCCATTCCTTCATCTTTAATAAACTAATTGCTATCTCCACGATTCCAAGATATGCAATGCCGTGAAGCCCTGGAAACCCAGTCGAGTCACTCAAACCAACCTCCCAGTCCCAATTCTCAGCGTTACAGGATAAGAGTATCCAAGAGGATACATGCTCTTCGAATCCGCCGAGAAGGCTTAGTGCCAGCGTTTTCACACTTTTTGTCATTCCCCTTCTCGCATGTGCCCCCCAGTAACAAGAGGCATATTCAAGAAGATTTGTTGGCGGTTCGGGCCGTTCAAACTCAGGCGAAATGTCCCTGACGTATTGAGAGTTGAGGTATGTTAAACAAACTTCGGCAATCACCGAGTGAGGCCTGGGAAGCAAGCTGGCATTATTGGATAGATGCTCTTGAAGTGTGGAGTGGATAAGGCGGACAGTGCACGTTGGGCGGACAGTGCACTTTGACGCCTCAACTGTTACAAGCCCTAAAGAGCATCCCAGCAGTGTTTTAATCGTAGGAATATTCTCGAAATTCAGGTCTGTAGACCCTTTTTCTACCCCTACGGCATCACATAACTCTTCGACGTTTAATGGTCGTTCCGAATGTGATAGCCACATTAGCACCTCCATGCCCAGTCTCGATCTACTTCCCTTCTGTGCCTGTATTCGCTGCAAAGTTGCCGAGTATGCCCCCCCAAGGCCACCCCCCCTAGTTATCTCCTCGAGCTTTTGCTTTCTTTGATGGATCGTGACCTCCTCCAACACTGCGTCAATGCTAAGGAAAACGAGAAGAAATCTATATTTTCTTGTTAGCGAAAATAAAATAAAGCCTGGATTGGTTAAAGCGGTTGCTTCCACCCACATTTGTGAAATCTCTCCCAAAATTACCCTCATAATTTCCGCCCTCAAATTGTCATCCATTGCGCTGGGCGTGGGATCTTTGTCCAATCTCATCTCCAGATATCTCTCGATATCCTCAACCGTAGGAACAATGGCTATCATGGTCGCACCGGTGAAGTATTTCTTAACCTCGTCACGAATATGAGGTCTCCCGGAAAGAAACACCCGCGCCGTCGGAGAAGCCCGTACAATGTTGCTCAGTAACTCAAGAAGTTCTCGTCGATTTTCCGGAAGGCATTCATCTAAGCCATCGATACAGATGAACACTTCCGGTAGTGATGCGATAGTCGTCTTGAGAATTTCTACCAAGGTTGAAAGTTGCGGAGGCCGTCCGCCAAACCCCCTTTTCTCCCCCCGAAACATCTGCCGCAGAGGCTCCGGGATTCCATCTCTCTCTAAAAGCTGCTTGAGGATTGCGCCCAAAATGCTCGTTGTGGACTGCTCTTTCCGAGCAGGGTAATCGCAGTACAGGCCAGCGAGAACGATGTTTCGATCACGAACTTGATCGCACAGCCAGTCAATAACCAAGGAGCTAATATTGCTAGTTGTTAGTGATATCTACTTATTCGTACGAGCTCTCTCACTGACCTGATATATGTCTTCCCTGCACCCGGATCGCCGTAGCAGAACAAACAAGTCCGGCTCAGTACTCCCGTTCCCTCACTCCACTCCCGAAACTCATCGAGCTTCAGAAACCAACGCCCGACACCTTCCATCCGGTTAGCTTGAACGCTTTGGTGTCGGTACTGAGGCTCTAGTGGTGAGAGCCACTTCTTAATCTCGCTAGCTTCGTCATCTGTTTTGTTCGTAGTGATAGTCGTATTGAAGCTATTTACGTTCCAAGAGCCGACATTAGCGGAACCGGAAGATAGCATATTTGTTATTGCCTCCGTGATGCGTTTTGTGAACTCTTCGATTCGCCGTGGATGCAGTTCCGGGTAACTCAAGGGGGCCATTTGGTTTATGGGCTTTCTAGGGCTTCAGGGAAAAGGTGGTGATTCAGTTTGTTTCTTCGGTAGTGCTGTTAAATCGTTTCTATGCAAACCAAACAAAGGTAGGAAGAAGGCAGCCAGAGAGCGGCAAAAATTCACCATGAGGATGGCAGCTTGTAGGATACCCTCTACCGGTTCCTCAAGCATGCCGGCATGTGTGATATCCTAATACGGTAAAAAAGGCGTTATATCAACTCCCACGGAGCTCAACTGGATGGCTGCTCTAAACCATGATAGGCTGAGAAAGGTTGGCAAATAAAACAACGGGCCCTAGTTAATGGGATCTAGCAGGCTGAACCTCCGCAAGGTATGCTTTGTCTGGAAAATCGTATTCCTTTTCCAGGTGTTTTGTTCCGGATTGCGGGGGCACGGGGCCGATCCCCAATGGGCGATTAGCAGACCGGCATCCCAAGGCGCATAGAGCCCCTGTCATAGCGAGCCCTAGGTAAGTTTGAGCAATACAGTTGGTTAAACTTTAGTCGAAATCGTAATACCGGCTATTATCTGGGTGCATGGCCCGCTCGCCATACCCAGCTCTGACAGGAGCACCACGACCGACACCTGTGATACCTGCGACCTCTGAGCCGGAAGAAGCAACCCCAACCACCACCCCTTATACTCGAGTACTCGTACTCGTAGAAGCACAGTGCTCGTACGGTACAAGCAGACCTGGCCTTTCGTTCACCCTGAAGACAACTGCCGGCGAGTCTGACCCCACCCACCTGCAGGTCGGCAGGGAGACCGGTTTCGGTATAACTCGAGTACCATGAAGATTGAGGATCCAACAGCCAACAACCAGCAACGGTTCCATTTGTGCGTTCCCAGATCCGAAATAAGCATACTGTATATGTACTCGTAATTTTCTGACGTTTGTAAACACGACTGCTATTGCATGCCACCAAAATCCTGAGGCTCTGGTCGATTTTTTGCCCGTATGCAATAGCAGTCGTGTTTACAAACGTCAGAAAATTACGAGTACCAGCACTTCCAATTCCCGGGACTGATAGACATGCAGATTTGGACCTTCCGTATGCCGGCATGGTAAGTCTACCGGTATGCTGTGTCTAAGCAACGGGTTCTTGGTATGTACTCATAATGTCCTGACGTTTGTGAACACAACTGCTATTGCATACCGCCAAAATTCAGCTTTTTTGCGCTGATCTTGGCATCCTGCAATAGCGGTTGTGTTCACAAACGTCAGGACATTACGAGTACCTGGGAATATGTTTTCGCGGACTTAATTTAGATTAACTAGCGAAATAACCCCTGTTCAGTGCTAAAACATCCCTGTGCCTTGTGCTGCTCAGTACTCGAGTACTAGTACAGTACCATATTTCATTACCAGCGCTTCCGCAGAATACCGGTATGTTGTCATGTGTAATTGCTAGATCCCAAACCTCCAGGCTTATCATACGGCATACGTGGAGAATTCAATTCCATTCATTTCACTAACATTCCCCACTCATTCGTCCTGGTTCCAGTACCATTCGCTCCAGTCTTGGGAAAAAGTAGAGTGAAGCATAGCAGTACCCCCGCTTTCCCAACCCATTGCTTCGCGACGAAATAACTTTCTCTAAAATTTTGCAGAAGACGTGAGTTAACCACTTGGGGGAGTATGTAAACATGTATTGTAATAGGTTTCATAGGTATAGGTGCAGTTATTCTCTCTTTGAAACCAATCGTTGGTCGATGGTTGTGGTTGCCGAACGGCTAGTGTCGGCTCCACTTTTTCCCACCAACTGTCTCCAAGCACTTCTTAGTCTTACCCATGGAAACCCCACCCACACCATCCTTTAAGTTAAAAATAAAAAAAGATTAAATTAAAGCTTACCACAAGTACTCGGGGATTTTTTTAATATTCGGACGGCTTGGCGCCAAGACTCATACAAATCAGCACCAAGTTTCCGAATATGGTTCCGGCCGTCTATCTCCTTGACTGGTGCGACAGTGGAAAATGTTGTACCGCCCCTGTCATGTTTAAGACACTGCTGACTAAGGCACCTACTTCAGTATTCTCCAGTGATGATGCGCGTTGGTCTGGTCATACTGTTAATATTAGCCCTGGTCTCAAGTTTGCACATCTGCGAATATGTAGTAATTAACAAATTCTGCTTATTAACCAGTGTCTCAGACACTGACAGGGGCGGTACAACATTTTCCACTGTCGCACCAGTCAAGGAGATACTGTCAACCAAATCTTTTGCAACAAGGAGACGCCTTGGCATAAAAATTTAGGTGGACAGGTTCGACTCCTGCCAAGTTCATAGTTTCTATAATAATTTACAAGCAACAAAACATATCAAAAATTACTATGCCGTGTTAGAGAATTGAACTTATCTACACTTTCTGAATGCCAAGGCGTCCCCCCGTTGCAAAAGATTTAGTTGACGGTATAGACGGCCGGAACCATACTTTAAAAATCGCCTAGCACAGTGCCGGACACCCAAAATCAACACCTTAGTCGACCAAAACACGACCAACTTCAAACTCCCCTAAGTCAACAACAACAACCCCTAAGCTCAAAAGCTTCTCTAAAAGTCTTTATTTAATGATTGTCTAAAGAATTACAGAGGGATTTAAGGAAATATGGACTTCCTGCAGTGCTAGAGCACTTCAAAGATTTTCATTTTTGTATGAGAGGGTACCAAATTAACACAGCCCAAACTAACTGTATTGAGTAATATCTTGGCAGCACCATGCCAAATGCGGTAATTGATATCGCCGATCATCTCACCAAGAATAGCAACCTAACCTAATTAGGAAGGTTATTGCTGCTTAATAAGCGACAGCGAATTGACACAAGTGTCGATTTCCGGTGTCCGACACTATACCGTGAACTCTCGGTTAAGGAGAAAAGGGGACAAGAACAGGACATCATCACCGAACCCAGAAAACAATCAACTCTCATCACTTCTTCTCTCTCTTACACTTATCTCATTTTATCACCCGCTATGAAATTGAGATAATTGGCTCTGCTTAATCCGTCTCTTGTGATTACTGACGGCCTCTCTGATAAGTTTGTTTCATAGTTCAATTGGGAGAGTGCCTTTCGGAAGTGTCATTCCTCATACAAGGATCCTGGAGGACGGAAGGAATTCCGATACTCCCCTACTAACCCTATTGCGGTTTAGACTATGACATCTCTTAAGATCCCTGAAACGGGAGTTTAGGGTAACTGTGCCAAGGTTGTGGCTCCGCCACAGCCCCCGATTGCTCGCTTGCTGGCAACATTGGGCACGTCTTCTACGTGCCCGACAGGTCAACGGCAGATTCGGCCCAACAACACTTTCACGCCTAATTGTAACGCCGTAGGTGTCAAAGCCTGGATTGGCACGGCTCCTATTAGTTAATAATGAAATATGATTCAACTAATTCAATAAAAATCCCACCAGACGAAAACAAAAGTTGTAAAAGAGGGGGGAAAAAAAGGAGAACATATTTGCAAAGACTTAAAACAATGTGTTAGGAAGTCAAAAGGACATTTAAAGCATCACAGAATGTTTAGCAGTAATTCGTAATTCTTAAATTCACAT
>Ga0307510_10012633_pt1 | contig 10016 bp, 4 predicted proteins | sample 12_EM_MG_FD_207224 | JGI IMG/M metagenome (GOLD analysis project Ga0307510, IMG submission 207224) | Populus trichocarpa ectomycorrhiza microbial communities from riparian zone in the Pacific Northwest, United States - 12_EM | ecosystem: Host-associated > Plants > Roots > Unclassified | place... | reverse complement strand
AAACGACTTCGTTTTAATTTTTTTCAGTAGGGATTGACCCGGTCAAAACCCGGAACCCGAGTCGGCCACCGGGCCGGGTTTAAAAACTATAGGCAGGACTGTTGGTGTTCTCATCCCACCAAACACAGAGCAAATTTAAAACAATAATCATCTTCATACATGATCACCATCCCAGAAAGATAAGGATGAAATTTCTTCCGAGGTTTAGGCCTATAAAAAGAAGGGGACGAGAGAGGAAGCTAGAGAGAGAAAAAAAAAAGAGCAAGACATGCAGAGGAGAGGGATTTTTTCTTTCCTTCAGAACTCCAGCAACAATCATTTGGGGGATTTTTGCTTTTCCTCACAACAGAGCTCGGTAACCCAACAAGCCAAATGTGCATCATCGCCTCACGACCTCGTCTCCAACAATAGACATCCTTCTCCATCAACTCACTCTCCACTGTGTGGAGAAGAGGAGAAGCAGCTTTGAGCTGCTTTCAGTAATACTGCGTTTTAAACGCAAATTATGGTGGGTCCCATAAACAGTAAATAACGTTTTATCAATTACTAAACGATTGTATCTTGCGTTTAAAAAAACCACAAACACGCCCGCAGAGACAAACGGGCTCTTACTATATTAGTCTAGTATGACCAAAACTTCTTTTGGGCTAATCATATCCTAGTAGTTCATGAAAATATTTATTAGGTTATTCATATAATTTATTTGAGGTAAATTCTCATTTAATAATAGCAGATTTCTATCTAATTGTTCATATCATTCTGTTGTGGATGATACCTATGTATCAAAAATAATGTACAACCAATTGATTGAGCTAATATGAGTTATTTTTATATTTTTCATGTCAATTACTGATTTCAGTGAGAGTTTTTGGGTACCATTAATTTCTATATCTCTAATAATTTATTCATGGATGAGATTACCCACTCTCTTTTTCCCCTAACTTTATTGGGAATTATTTACATTTTTATTAAGGATATAATGAAATTACTAATTAAGCGAACTATAGTCAATCAGAGGTTTGGGATTTAATTAATACGTTTCTAGGAAATATACAATTTAATCCATATTTTCGCATCAATTAATAATTCGGCCCCTTTGTTAACATTTTTTTCCTATTGAAGTGATGATCGATCCGTTAGTTTTTGTTAATCAAACTAGATATTAAATGTTATCAAATGATTATTTAATTAATTTTGACACTAAAGGGATTAAAGCACTTATTTACTTAAAAAATACAGAGACTGTGTTATGTTTTTCTTCATTAGCCACATTGCAGATTGGTAAGTACGTAGAAGAAAGAGGAATTTTAGATTTGGATTTTTCTCGCATCTTCCCTCTCATTGTATTGAAAAATAGTAGTCTAACCATCTAGTAGGTGGTACAGTAATAAGGATTTGGGATCAAGAAATTTATTTTCTTTGTTGTTTCAGGTTTGAGTCCCATGGTTGCTAATATGATGACCACTTAAGACTTACATAGTTGTTAACTTCAGGACCTGTAGGATTAGTCGAGGTACGCGCAAGTTGGCCCGGACACCCATGTTAATAAAAAAAAATCTAGTTTTAGACAAGTTATTAAAAGTAATATAATCAAACCAAATATTTCAATAAAGAAGTGATACTTGTATATATTACAGTGAAGTTTTCAAACAATTAATGATCAGTCAAAAAGTTTGAATACACCCTTGTGACTAAGAAAAATAAAACAAAGAAAAAAAAAGGAAACTCTAAGGTATAACTTAACCACGAAAAGAGGAGTGGTGAAATATTAGAATTACTTAAGTTGATTTTTCTTTTGAGTCGTCGATATTATTAAATTAAGACTTTCTTAAAATCCTAGATATGCGTGTTGAGGAGTAATGGGATGCGGTAAAAAGATTAAATGTTTTCGGAAATAATATTTTTTATTTTTAAAATATAACTGTAAAAGTATTTCAATTCTAAATTTTTCAAATTAAAACTAGTAATAATAAAAATAATTATTGTTATATTTTTAAAACTCAACTTGAAGATCAATCCATGACAAAACTTGAATCATTGTTTGGATTAACCTGTGTCAATATAAAAATAAAAATGATTATAATTATATTTTCAAAACTCAATTTAAAGGTTGATTTGGAGCAATGTCTCAATCACGAGTGAGGTGGGGTTAAAAAGTAATTATTATCATAATTTTAAAATTTAACTTGGAGATCTAACCGAGATAAGGGCCGAGTTATATGTCGGGAATATCAACCTAGTTTTGACCTAAATCAATATAAAAATAAAAATAGTTATTATTATAATTTTTAAATCAAATTTGAGCTTCGACCCGAGGTAAGCATCAAGTTAAGGGCCGAGAAGGTCAACCCGGTTGACCTAATATTTTTTTTTTTAAATAATCAAAATAACCTTGTTTTCATCAAAAGATTTTCTTCAAAAAAATCAATGAGTTTTTGGCTTGTGTTTTATCCTGGACTAACCCGGGTTTTTGACTAGGTTAGGTCGAGTCGGTCATTCTTCTATTTTAAAAAACAACATTTAGCAGTGAAAGCCCAGGATGAGCCTGATTTCGAGTCAACCCATCATCTCAATCATGATTTATAACTAGAGCTATTATAATATTATTAATTTCAACACTCAATATAAACTAAAATAATAAAAATATATAATTATTTATTATAATATATAAATAGGTAAATTTTTTGTGTAATTTTTATTTTATTTTATATATCATAACTAAACAAGATACAAAAACAATCATTTTATTTTATATACCATTATTATATATAATCCTAATCCTGTTTTTATCCTCTCTCTTTTTTTTTCCTGCCTTTATCCCCTTTATCTCTACTTTATCCTTCTTTTCTATTCTAAAAAAAGTAATCAAACGGTACCTAAGATACAGTACAGTATATATAAAACACAAGAACTCTCTTCTCTGTTGTTAAGCGAGAATTACTTTTATCCATGTCTGTATTAATTAGCTTAGATTAGGAGAAACCCTTCGATGCTTTTCTGATTGAGAATTTCTGGGGTGACAGTTAGCAGGTTTGCTGACTTCTTGCTGCTCCTTTTGACTAGTTGATCCTAACAACTAGATCTAGGATTGGCCCTTTGAACAAAATCTCAACATCCTCGGTACAATAAATTAAATTTTATAATTGAAGTTGATGGTGTTTGAAAAATAGTCGTCGAATATTGTTAATAAATATATTTGAGATCTCTTTGCATCCTTTAAGGTTCAAATTTTATTAAAAATATTACTCAACATAAGGATATAATTTAACATTTAACATACTTAAAAGCATTTATATGTTAAAAAACCTCTTGATCATAAATTTTCAAGCCTAAACATTATTGTATAAATTTGTTCAATATGGCATGAAAGTTTTTAAAAATAAGAGGCGCCGTGGGTTTTGGATTTAAATTGACATTATTTGTTTTTATGTTTCAAAAATGTTTTTAAAAAAAATTAAAATTTTTTATTTTTTTTCTTTGCTTCAAATTAATATTTTTTTGGTGTTTTTATATCATTTTGATACGTTGATGTCAAAAATTATTTTTAAAAAATAAAAAAATATTATTTTGATGTATTTCCGAGTGAAAAGCAACCGCAACCACACTCTCAAACACGCTAATATGTATATACTCAACTCATGTTAATTTGAATTAATTATGAAATAATTTTCTTAACAATACTTGTCGAGATTCATTAAATATATCTGATTTTTGGTTTTATTTTTTAATAGAAGCATTAAACTTGAGAAATAAAAAGTAAAAAATGTTTTGGCAATTCAAATAGTTAGTATTTATTTTATAAAAACATCAGAATTAATTCTGACAACCCAACTTCTCTATATGTTCCCTGTTGTTTCCTCTGTTGTCTTCCGTGACTTTTTCATGCATGTTGATGTTCTTTCATTATGTCCATCCTTTTCCTAGCTTCAGGTTCTTGTGTTCTGGGTCACAGAGAAAAATTCAATCTTGATTTTCTATTCAATTAATTTTGTTACATGATTAGCATTATTCTGCTCGTTAACTTGTATGCAAAATATACTGCTGGTATCACATTAAACTAAGCATTAGCATAATTATATTTAACAGATGAATTTGATTTAAATCACACATCTAGTAAATTAATTATGCTTTATGGCAGTAAACTGGTATGATTGTGGCCACCGATGCTGTCGTTGATTATTTTGTTTTCTGTTTAGTTTTTTGGCTAGTTTTAATTGAGCAATGTTCTATATGTTAATTTTTTAATATTCTTCGATGAAACGCTAATGGACCTTGTTAGAGGTTTTTTTTTTCCTTCTAATTATGATAGAATTAACGTGGATTCGCTTCTTCTTCTTGCTTGCTTGCTTGCTTTCTCTTAAAAAAAGAAAATCTCACGTGCAAAGGCGGTTTCTTAGATCTTTGGAATCTTGTATGCAAGAACCGAGTTCCATGTAAAATCATTACACTAGGTGTCGCCACACAGTTAGTGATGACCATCATTCATTTCGATGTGACAAACAGGGGAGAATGCAATTTATGGTTCATGCTCTAGCTTTGACCCACTTCTTTTATGGGGACACTAGCTTCCATTATCCGCGCGTGACTCAAGGGGAATCAATTTTCATGATTACTGGTTTTTTTTTTTAATAAAATTTGAAAATATTAAAAAATATTAATTTAAAATTAAAAAAAATTTCAAAAAAATTTTTAAAACAAAAAACAAACAAACCCTAAATATTTAAATATAATATATAGATCTTATATTAAAATAAAGTTAACATCTACGACGACATGATCACCACATGCAAAACCCGTGAATTTTTTTTTTTTAGTTTAACGTGGGTGTTCGGGCCAGCTTGCGCGCACCTCGACTAATCCCACGGGCCCTGAAGTTAACGACCATGTAAGCCTCCAGTGGTCATCATATGAGCAACCACAGGGTTCGAACCTAAGACCACAGAGAGAGCAAACCTCTTAGTTCCAAACTCTTACCACTGGGTCACCACCTAGATGGTTAATATATTGTGTGTACTCATATATATACCTACGCATTATACATGTTTTCTTGTCAATTAATATAGGAGAAATAGTTTTGTTTTAATTAATGCAGCAATTTTCATGGATGCGTGTTTCAGAACTAGTTAAGAAAATACATAATTTTAGTGCTGTATCTGTTTTGAATTGCATGATGAGAGTAGCTCTTCCCATTTATATTATTATAGTTGAAAAAATTATACGTAGTACTGGAGGAGACCCTAAACTTTATATTTCAATAAAAGGAGCTGTTGGGTATAGTTATAATTGATAGAGTAAATAAATATAAATCACACTCCATGATTGACAATCTGATATGTGTCCTCGTTATTATATGTCTACCGAACGGACGTTTGATTTGTCCATAATATTTCGGTGTCTATACCAAACCCAAAAGAAAATAATTAAAAGATACTAAAACACATAATTCTAGGATCATATGCACATAGACACACATGGGTCCTGAATAAATAGGTCGTGCTCAGGAGGAGATGGTGGTGGTGGGAATGGTTGTGGTGGTGAGGTGGCCCAACCATTGCGGTGACTTGAAGGGAGAGAAACTATGAAGTAGGTTTTGGAAGACGGGACCGAGAAGAGAAAATAATGGTGGGGGGGTCTATTTTTTAAGCAGTGCCCATGACTCGAGGTTCGGCTACGTGCCGAGGGACAATAAATAGAAGAGAACGAGGACACGGTTAGTGTCGGTTTTTGACAGTTTTGCCACGTTAGGAACACGTCTCGTATTTGTCGGTTAATTGTAGACCCCAGTTGCAGTTGATTGACGGCTGACCGTTCCATTTTTCCCCAACGTCTTGCCGACAAATCTGTGCTGTTTCATATCTTATTACAGCATTGTTCATCTCATGTGATCTTCGAATCTTAAATAGCTATCACGAAATTTCGTTGGTACGGGGAAGAATGGCTGGTTGTTGGGAATTGTCTGTTCTCCTTTCACCTTTATTTGAGATCGTTTTCGTGTTCCACACTAAACAGTGATAATTATTTTTCTCATTTGTTTTACAGTAATATCTTTTTAGGATTGGATTACTTGGAAGACTCGTCTAGTTCGTTTTTTCATATAAAAATGAAAATAGAAAAATAAATACTACCACCTTTTCTGTATACTAACCACGTTGGAATTCTTACTTAGACGGCCAGACAAATTCACAGAGACCTTGTTGATTCTTCGACGATTTAAAAAGGAAAAAAGAAACACAAATTATTTATTATTTATTTCAAAAACATTATAACAATAACGATACCATATGAGCGAGGAGGTCACCACTCGTGAAGTGGACCGTCAAATCCCAGTACATCAAACAGGCACCAAGCACAAGCTCTCACCGCCACGTTACCGAGTAATATCAAAAGAAAACAGTAAAAAACAGGACAGGCGATTCGATAAGGTTGAGTTCCAACAAGTCCCGCTATTGGCTCGCCTTTTTTGTCCTCCTCCTCATGTGCTCTGTACTAGAAGAAAGAAATTGAGAGAGCTAAAGAACGCAAAAAATAATCTTGCTGTATATTCTCCCACGTTATTTCCAACTAGCCAGAGATAATAAGTAATTCTGCAATCATTACCATTCAATATTTTCTCCCACGGCCATGTTACTGCCACAAATATGCTTGTCCTCCTCCTTTTTCCTTCGTTGACGACCTTCACGATGGCATGATGGTAATTGACACGAGTTATATTTCTTGATTATGTGTGTTGAAATATTGAAGAATATTTTATTTTATATAAATACACTAGTTAATAATATACAAAACAAACAAACAAAGTGCAAGAGAAATGAGAAGGGCAAACGGAAGAGAAGTCATGTGATGAAATGACCAAACAAAACTTGACGGTAGAAAAGAAACCCAATCCAATCGGCTAAATAATTGTTTTTATAGAATATTAGTTGATATATTTTGATGAAATTTAAATTTTTTTTAAAAAAAATTATAATCCATATAAAAAAAAAAAAAAGTTTTGGGCTTAAAACCACACATGTGCTAGCTAGTGCTTTAAACTGGGTCTAGGCCTAAGTCTAAATATGAGTTTATTATAAAATAATATTTTGAGTCACATAAAATTATTTGATTTGCAATTGAAATTTGAACTTCAATAGTTTCTTTCAAAAGCATTTTCTATGGATTTAAACAGTTCTTTAGTTTAAAAATCAGTTTTATAGCCAAATCAAACATTCTGGTTAGTTTTTTATGGTTTCTAATCAAAGATTGATAATGATTGAAATTAATTCAAATTATTACCATAATTAGTTTTCTAATCTCTTAACTTAAAAAATACACTATAAAAAAGAATGAAAGAAGAGTTTGGAATAAGTTTTTTTTTTCCTCATATTTTTACACACTTTTTCTTGCCTCATTTTTTATTTTTTTCCTTATATTTTTTATGTTTTGATTTTCTTCCAAAATAATCTAAATTTTATTGCTAATGTTGAAAAGTATCGTCCTTTGATTTAATTGAAATATGAATATTTTTATTATTAGTATATATGTTAACTTTGAATTGATATCAATTACAAGTTTGAATATACTATAATTTTATTATTATATTTATGTTGAAAGCATGTTTGTTATGAGTTTTTGTTTTACATATTTATAGATTTAAACTTAAATAAATTCTAAATTGTTTTTTGAATAATTTTTATATTTTGAATATTATTGTTGTGATAAAGCAAACATCCTTTTTTACTAGTCTTATCTTAAATCAAAAACAAAAAGAGCTTAGTTTTATGATAAAGGTTAAAAAAAAAAACATAAACAATTACTGGTATCATTTTTTACCTTAGAAATGAAAAGAATTGAAAAACATATCTCTTTCCCTATCTTGTCTCACACTTTGTCAAATGATTTCGCGTGCGCCCAATTAGGTTTCGATTTCCATGGCTTCAAAAGAAACGGCAGTACGTACTCCCTCAATTTAAGGTGTTTGAAGCCCTAAAGTCAAGGCATGCATTTTGGAAATGGGAGAACCCTCCAAGAGGTCTTCGATATTCAATTATATTTCTAGCTCTCCGGTTTGCCTCTTCATGCTTACAAATGCAGTCATGACTTGCTTCAGAAGTGGGGAGCAAAAGGCAGACTTCAGTTTCCTTTCGAGCCTTTTAAATCATGAAAGTAAATGAAGTTGAAGAAATTTACGATGGTGATTTGCGTGGTTCGCAGTCAGCAACAGTACCGCAGCCTGCCTCTATAGTCTTCGCTGCCAGTCTTTGAACATGCCGTGCTTGACATGATTTGCAAATGTGCTTGATTTTCTCACCACGTTATTTTGATCAACTCTTATATGTATAAATATAATCTGTCGAGCTCGAGAAAAGTTCATCCTGACCGAACCTTCAAAGCATATTGCTAATGTTGAAAAGGGTTAATTAATGGACGACTGCATATATAAGCAATTAAGTGGATAATGAGAGAAATATGAAATAATTAAGAACGATGATACTTCTCGCCCTAATTATTCTACAAACAACCTTAATTGAAGCAGATTTATAGGTTTTGGGCAATATTCCTCCACTAACTAATAACGGATCAAATTAACTCCCTAATTCTACACTAGCTGAAATCATATAGTTGATGCTGATCTGATTGTACAAGTTAAATCAACTCCCAATGAAGCATTAAAGAAAATGAGAAATGGTAGAGGAATAAAAAGAAGAGTGACGTACCAAAGTTGAAAATCTTTACCCATTCAAATACTTTATTATTATTATCAATTTTCAAATGATCACAAGAGTAAAGACCCATCACTAGCTCATTCTTTCTAATTTGAAAGACTATTCTTTCAATTTAGAAGAATTATAGTATACTGACCAATTCAAAAGTTCAAACCATTAATTGACTGATGTAATTTTTATCTTTTTAATTGGGTGATTTGAAATCTAGTAGTTGTTATTTTTTAAGTATTTTTTATTTAAAAATATATTAAAATAATATATATATGTTAAATTTATTTTTAATACTGGGATATTAAAATGATTTAAAAATATAAAAAAATTAATTTAAAATTTTAAAAATATTATTGAACTGGTTAGTAAATCAAGACGTCAATATAATAATAAAAGGCAGACTGCGGTTGGTGGTTGGTCAGTTATAGAAGAGCGATTGAGCGTGAAATAGAACTTTCCACCTACCGAACCTAATCTGATCCCCACATTTGAAGATTTGAGGTCTTTTGTGCAGACAACGGCCATGTGGGTTCTTGAGGTCCTCATGTTCCTCCTTTTTATCTCATTTGTTCGTTTACCATTCTCGTAGAAATTCTACCTGTGACCTATGAGACGATAGGCTCTAATTAAGTGGAAACAAACATTAATTAACAATTAAGTAGCGAGCGACCTGTCAACTATTCTCAAAACCTTGTTCTGTGAGCACGTAGATAGGTACATGCTTTTCTTTTCTTTCTTTTTTTTAATATAAAAAGGAAACATTTCGTGTTAGCCCATGTATTTGAGAAATCTTTCACATATCCTTGTGATTCATACTATCATTAATTCGGGGAATTAATGGGTCTTCTGAAGTTTTTTAATATTATTATTAAATTCAAAAATATATAGTTGTTTTGAAATTTTTTTATTAAGATATCTCTTATTTATTTTAGTCATCACAATGTTTTTAATTGGAATTATTATTTCTATTTAAGAAAATATATTTTATAATTGTTAAAATAAATTAACAAAAAAAGTCAAAATAATATATTTATATTTTATATGATTAAAAACTAAAAAAATCATAAATATAATAAAATTACGTCAAACAGTGAGAATGATTCAATGTATATGTTGATTGTTTAATTTAGACGATATTAATGAATGCATTTGGGAACGCGGTGCAAACCGCATTCCCAAAAAATTTAAAATTTTTTGTTTTTTTTTGCTAAAATTTAATATGATTTGTATGTTTTGGATTGTTTTGATGTGCTGATGTCAAAAATAATTTTTATAAAATAAAAAAACATCATTGGCATGCATTTCAACACGAAAAGTTATTTA
>Ga0307510_10012630_pt1 | contig 10016 bp, 8 predicted proteins | sample 12_EM_MG_FD_207224 | JGI IMG/M metagenome (GOLD analysis project Ga0307510, IMG submission 207224) | Populus trichocarpa ectomycorrhiza microbial communities from riparian zone in the Pacific Northwest, United States - 12_EM | ecosystem: Host-associated > Plants > Roots > Unclassified | place... | reverse complement strand
CTCGCTCGCGATGCATTTCGTGACGTTTTCAGGCAGCGACTTCAAGGCATTCAACCCGATCGTCGAGCTCGAGCAGGCCAAACATGAGATGGGTGGGCTACATCAGCATGCAGGAATCACAGCTCTTCATCTAAATATGCGTACTGGCTTTGGCTCTCGGCCACCGGTGACGACGAAGATTTGTTCTATTACAGGGTGGCTGGTCTGCGTCTCTCACCGTTTCTGTCAGGCGCCAGTACCGTACCGACCTGTGAGCATGCCCAGTGTCGAGCGTGTAGCGAGTGGCGAAATTCCAGCGATACGACCAACAGCTTGAGGTCGATCACGGAGGTGCCGCAATATGAGAAATCGGTTGAGAAGAGGGACTTCCTCGAGCCCGGGGCGAAACAAGTACGCCTACTCTGTATTATCTCACTATTTTATCTGCCCATTTCATACGTCACAACCTGCGCATGGCCCATTGTACCGCTCTTGCATTGACGCCTCCATGAGTGAAGACGGCTACGGACACCCGGAGTCCTATCCATGATCTGTCATGTGTCTCACTGCCCGATCACGCTGATCCATAACACGAGCCATTCATTGTCTATGGGTTTAAGTCTCATATCTATATTCGCTAGTAAATGTGCACCGATAATATACTTTCCCATGTCATTCATACCAGCGGTCAAAGTGGACGAACCTGATAATAAAATGAACTAGGGTAACTACATAACGAGTCAAAGTTGTACCCAAGGTAAAACTCAGTAATCATAGAAGCAGGGTGCCCTACAACAACCGCGTCATCGTAGCACTATTCTGCAAGCCAGTAGTTAGTCCCTATACCACTCCAAGATGGACACGACTACTAACTGACGACACCGAATCATGCACCATAATGCACGAAGTTTACCCAACGCTCCAACGTCATCCCTCCCCCCGTCCTTCCACGCAGTGTAATCACAGCATCTCGAAGTGCTTCCGCAGTTCTCTCATAATAACATGCCCCTTGACTCTCCCCTACCGAGAACACCGACTCGTAGAAGTTCTGGGCCAGGTGTGGCCCATCCTTGTCTGCCATCGCCCACATCGTCCCAACAACACTCCGGAATCCACAGTACTGCATCGCAGCAGTCAGGTGCAGTGCCTCGTCTGAAAGGCTCCCATCTGTCAACTCTGCCGTGTGACAAGCAGCAAGGAACGCAAATTCGGCATTGGGGAGTCGAGATCGAATGATGTCCAGTAGCGTAAGCCGATTTCCCCCGTAGAGCTTGAACGAAGACTCGAACGGCTTCCCTGGTTCGAGTATTCCATGAGATACAATATGCACAAATTGGTGATCCTGGAGGCGCTTCAGCACGGCAGTGGGTGTCGCCCTCGCCGAGATCAGAGTTTTCACCTGAGTATTGACAGACCGTACGACGCGCGTCTCGCCCGATGCCGCTTTCATAGATGCATCTTGCTGCACGACGAGGAGAAGTGAAGGCTTGCCTGATGTCTGTGACCCCAATTTGTTGGATTCGATCAAAGCGGAAAGCGTTGGCGTGTACGATGGGATGTACAGGTCGAGGAAATATCGAGGGGGGTCAGAGTCAGGCAGAATTGGACCCATAGCATGAAGTGGAAGAGAGCAAAACGCAGATGTTGGACACCACCAAACCCGAGATTGTTCTGGTATGTGTAATTCGTTGAGCCTTTGAATCACTGGCCGACCTACGAGCTCATAGAGTTCCTTGAGTATGGAACGGAGAGCGTCCTCGTATTCGACCGAATCGAGTCCTTTCTTTCTCGCGCCCAATAGCTGATCGCGCAGCTTGTTCGCTCGTTCATAAAAATCGTTGGCCGCGGGAATGAGGGAGGGGGGAGAGTCATGAAGGAGAATGATGATGTCCGAACGCCATCTGCTGTGGTTGATGACGATGACGGGTCCCCGCACGGCAGCAGAACGGAGATTGTCAAAGGACGGCGGTTGCAAGAAGGGCTCCAATCCTTTCCGTGTTCGAATCTGTGAAATGAGCTTGTCACGATCATCCAACAACCCCTGTTGCCGCACAACGAGACGGCCAAATGGATCCATCCCTTCAACGCCCTCTTCCCCACCATCACCATAGTTGTTCCCCGCTGGAGTCAAGGCCAGCACCTCGACGTTCTGGTTGATCACAGCAAGCTTGTCGACTAATTCGGGGTCCGACGCGCGAAGTTGGTCGATCGAAGAACGAAGGCCGCGCATTTCGGACCAGATCAATGCCCTTCCTCGTTCCAGGGTTTCGACGGCGCTCTGGAGATGACCTGTGTGGACTTGGTAGGATGCGCAGTCTATTGGCAGCGTCTCGTAATTGTTGCGCATCGCGACAAGTCGGGAGTGCTGTATGTCAACAGTTGGGGTGAATGTAAGAGATTCCTGCATTGATGAGAGCGCGTAGCCATATGCGGTTGAGGTGGAGGGGTGATCATAGATTCGTGCAAGCTGTGCCCATTTACATGAAAACTTGAACCGGAGACGACTCCTGGTACCTCTGTGATCGGCGTGCATTTGGTATAGTTGCATGATTTCACCGAGGTCTTCTCTGGAGAAGCGTAGGTCGAGGCGGATAGAAAGGGAGTCAATGAGTAATGGGACTAGTCCAGAAATCTTTGCATAAGGCAAGTTGAGACCCTCCCGAAGAATCGAAATTGCCTCGTTGACGTATTCGATGTTATTTGCAAAAGAAGCGGCGCGGAAGAGGAGTTTGCCTAATACGACGACGCCAATAGATTTAATTGGATCGCTAGGGTGGAAAGAAGCAACGAGAAGTCGACAAGGCTCGATGGCCGCCTCAATTTCGGCCATGTCAGACATGCGAAAAGCGGAGACGAGTGCGTCGAGACGTTGCGTCTCGGTCGCCATTGAGGGGGATTGAAGAGGTGCAATTAAGTCCCAAAATGATGGCTGGCCAGATAACACTGAATCGAGCGAACGATTCTCTTGAAGGTCCCCAACACCGAAGTCGTCGAAGCGTCTAGACTGAAGGGATGTGAGATGCCTAACGAGCTGAGGACGACCGGGATCTTCAAGGGGAGTCCCATGGAGCTGGTTCCGTAAGCGGTACATCGCCTCCTCGAAATGCTCCGGCTTCCCAGACACTTGCGATTGGAGTGATGTGAACGAGGCAATAATCCGTAACGCTTCTCGGTATTGACTTGGGTCATCCCCGGGAGTATGAGAAGTGAGGAACTTGTCCAGGATGACTGTTCCTTCTTCGTAATCATCGTTCGAATACCCTATAAGGAAGCGGTTGAGAAGGGTGGAGGCGAGTGCGATGGAGAGTTCGTCCGAATCGGGTAGGCGACTTTTCGCCTTCCGTAGGCAATCTATGACCTTTGCGGGAGGTTCTTCCCATCTTCGAAGTCGGTGGTTAACTAGTTCAGCAAATGAAGTGATTGCGACAGTCGAGATCGTCCAGGTGTCAGAGTTAAGAAGCTCGAGGAAAAGGTCCGCCATTTCCTCAATGTCTTGCATCACGTCTCCAAGCTCCAACGCAACTTGGGATGCCAACGCAATCGTGAGACTCTCTTTGACCTCATCGGGTGAGATATTGAATGCTTCGGGGGACTGTCCATGGAGGTATCTTAGGTAGATAACGGGACGCTTGACATCTTCGGGATGCTTATTGAGAATTGCCCGGGACATAAGGAGGTGTGCAGTGAAACGTAAATTTCGGGCGATGTTCGGGAAGCGTCTATCCCAATGGGGCGGGAGGAATATCGCTTCTGTCATGCAGAGGATTGATTGTTCGAGATCGTCTACTTGACTTGTCAAATCGTAGCGTTGAGCCAGTGCGTTTGCCAGGGCTTTAATACTGCCGATGCGCTCAGGACTAGCTCTCGGTGATGTCGCGACGACATGTCGAAAATCAGTAATAAGGCTATTAAGTAGATGGAGATGATCTGAAAAGATGGAATCGTTAGTAAGATACTTCAGACCGTAGGATGGCCCAAAACATTGTGGATTAGATTTCGAACTTACGTTGTGGGTCACTCATAGCCCGGACAATTGGTGATTTGGGGTGTTGCGGAAGAAAGACACGAGTCGGAATGGATGTCCCTGCGGTAACAGCAATTCGAGCCCACGCCTTTAACGCGTGTACGGCCACGGTGTAACTTACCGCGGAAACGTGGCCATACTCTTGTAAGGATGGCATACGCGCTACCCTCGGAAACGAACGTGGCAAGCCGAACCCGGCCCTGAACGCGACCATACTGCCTCCCGAACCACGTGATGCTCGCCGCCCAGTCCGAATTCGCCGCCTTGACCCGTCTTCCATCGAGCAGCCGTGCTTTAGCCAATCTCAGCAGTAGTGGCACATCTCATTCCGTGGGAGATACTCTCATGATAGTCGAATGCGTCTTCATCTTCCTTTTCCTTTCAGCGCCGTGCCACAGCCACGGCTGTGCGCAACGTGCTCCCTGCTGGGTCAAGCGAAAAGCTGGTCCCGCGCATCCCTCGGGGGCCATGGATGCCAAAGGACGAGGAAGTCACGCTGGGCATTGGAAGACCACGGAATCCTGTAGGGGAAGAACGACACATGCACGCCCTTGGCACGCGAGGCGTTGCGATCACTGCAAGAGGCACGAATCACAGCTCTTTTCATCCAAGTATGCGCACTCGCTTTGGCTCTCAGCCACTGGTGACGACGAAGATTTGTTCTATTACAGGGTGGCTGGTCCGCGTCTACCACCGTTTCTGTCAGGCACCAGTACCGTACCGGCCTGTGAGCACGCCCAGTGTCGAGCGTGCAGCGACGTGGCGAAATTCCAACGATATGATCAACAGCTTGACGTCGACAACGGAGGTGCCACAATATGAGAAATCTGTCGAGAAGAGGGACGAGCTCGAGCCCAGGGCGAAACAGGTACATCTACTCTGAATTATCTCATTCTGTTATTGGCCCATTTCATAAGTCACAACCTGCGCATTCATTGTACCGCTCTTGCATTGACGCCTCCAAGGGTGAAGACGACCACGGACACCCGGAGTCCACTCCCTGATCTGCCATGTGTCTCACTGCCCGATCACGCTGATCCATAACACGAGCCATTATTTACTGGGTTTAAGCCTCGTATTGTCTCTGCACTACATTCGCTAGTAAACATGCACCGATAATATATTTTCCCGTGTCATTCATACCAGCAGTCAAAGTGGACGGGCGTGACAATAAACCGAACCAGGGTAACTAGATAACTGATCAAAGTGGTGTCCAAGATCAAACCAGTAATCATAGAAGCAGGATGCCCTACAACTTGAACAGCCGCGCCCTCGCATCACTATTCTGCAAGCCAGTACTTAGTCCTTATACATCTCCAAGATGAACACGACTACTAACTGACAACGCCGAATCATGCACCATAATGAACGAAGTTTACCCAACGCTCCAACGTCATCCCTCCACCTGTCCTTCCGCGCAGTTTAATCACAGCATCTCGAAGTGCTTCCGCAGTTCTCTCATAATAACATACCCCTTGACTCTCCCCTACCGAGAACACCGACTCGTAGAAGTTCTGGGCCAGGTGTGGCCCATCCAAGTCTGCCATCGCCCACATCGTCCCAACAACACTCCGGAATCCACAGTACTGCATCGCGGCAGTCAGATGCAGCGCCTCGTCTGAAAGGCTCCCATCTGTCAACTCTGCTGTGTGACAAGCAGCAAGGAACGCAAATTCGGCATTGGGGAGTCGAGATCGAATGATGTCCAGTAGCGTAAGCCGATTGCCCCCGTAGAGCTTGAACGAAGAGTCGAACGGCTTCCCTGGTTCGAGAATTCCGTGACATACAATATGCATAAACCGGTGATCCTGGAGGCGTTTCAGCACGGCGGAGGGTGTCGCCCTCGCCGAGATCAGGATTTTCACTTGAGTATTGACAGATTGTACTACGCGTATCTCGCCTGATGCCGCTTTCATAGATGCATCTTGCTGTACGACGAGGAGAAGTGAAGGCTTGCCTGGCGTCCGTGACCCAAATTTGTTGGATTCGATCAAAGCGGAAAGCGTTGGCGTGTAAGATGGGATGTACAGGTCGAGGAAATATCGAGGGGGGTCAGAGTCAGGTGGAATTGGACCCATAGCATGAAGTGGAAGAGAGCAAAACGCAAATGTTAGACACCACCAAACCCGAGATTGTTCTGGTATGTGTAATTCGTTGAGCCTTTGAATCACTGGCCGGCCTACGAGCTCATAGAGTTCCTTGAGTACGGAACGGAGAGCGTCCTCGTATCCGACCGAATCGAGGCCTTCTTCCTCGCGCCTGATAACTGCTCGGGTAGTTTGTTTGCTCGGTCATAGAAGTCGTAGGCCGCGGGAATGAGTGAGGGAGGAGAGTCACGAAGGAGAACGATGATGTCCGAACGCCATCTGCATTGGTTGATGACGATGACGGGTCCACGCTCAGCAGCAGAACGGAGAATGTCAAAGGACGGCGGTTTCAAGAAGGACTCCAATCCTTTCCGTGTTCGAATCTGTGAAATGAGCTTGTCACGATTATCCAACAACCCGCGTTGCCTCACAACGAGACGGCCAAATGGATCCATCCCTTCAGGGCACTCTTCCCCACCATCACCATAGTTGTTTTGTCCGAAGGTCAAGGTCAGTACCTCAAGATTCAGGTTGATCGCAGCAGGCTCGTCGGCTAATTCGGAGTCAGATGCGCGAAGTTGGTCGATTGAGGAACGAAGGCCGCGCATTTCGGACCAGATCAAGGCTCTCCCTCGTTCCAGCGTTTCGACGGCTCTTTGGAGTTGACCTGTGTGGACATGGTAGGATGCGTAGTCTAATGGCAGGGTCTCGTAATCGTTGCGCATCGCGACAAGTCGGGAGTACTGGATGTCAACAGTTGGGGCGAACGTACGAGAGTCCTGCGTCAATGAGAGAGCGTAGTGATATGCGGTTGGGGTGCAGGGGTGACCATGCATTCGTGCAACTAGTGCCCATTGACATGAAAAACTGAACCAGTCAGCGACCTTGAAGCCTCCGTCATTGACGGCCATTTGGTATAGTTGCATGATTTCATCAAAGTCATCTCTGGAGCGGCATAGGTAGAAACGGGTAGAAAGGACTTTAATGAGTGATATGACAAATCCAAAAAGCTCCGCATGCATCAGGCAAGTTGAGACCCTCCCGAAAAATCGAAATCGCCTCATTGATGTATTCGATGTTATTTGTAAACCAAAAGGCCTGTTGGAGGAGAGTGCCCAATACATTGACGGCAATTGGTTTAAACATATCGCTATGGTGGAAAGAAGCAAGCAGAAGTCGGCAAGGCTCGATAGCCTGTTCAATTTCGGCCATGTCGGTCATAAAAGACGCGGAGGTAAGTCCGCGGAGACGTTGATCCTCAGTCGCCATCGAGGGAGATTCAAGAGATGCAATTAAATCCCAAAATGATGGCTGGCCGGAGGACACTGAATCGCAGGAATGCCCCTCTTGAAGGCCCCTAACACCGAAGTCTTCGAAGTGTATGGACTGAATGAACGTGAGATAATCAACGACAATAGCATGATTGGAATATTCGAGAGGAATCCAAGGGAGCCAGTTCCGAAAACGGTAGATTGCCTCCTCCAAATACTCCGGCTTCCAAAATGAGCTCAGTCGGGCCTGTGCGCACACGGAAATAAACGATAACGCTTCTCGGTATTGACTTGGGTAATCTCCGGGGTCATGAGAAGTGAGAAACTTGTCCAAGATGACTGTTCCTTCTTCGTAACCATCGTTCGAATACGTTATGCAGAAGGGGTAGAGAAGGGTGCAGGCGAGTGCGATGGAGAGTCTGTCCGAATCTGGTAGGTGAATTTTCGCCTTCCGTAGGGAATCTATGACCTTTGCACGAGGTTCTTTCCCATTTCCCATCCTCCATATCGGAGTTTAACCACTTCAGCAAAGGGAGTGATGGTGTCAGTCGAGATCGTCCAGATGTTAGAGCTAAGAAGCTCGAGGACAAGGTCCGCCATCTCCTCAATGTCTTGCATCGCGTCTCCAAGCTCCTACCCGGCTTGGACCGCCAAAGCATACACAAGCTTTTCTTTGACCATATCGGGTGAGATATTGAACGCTTCGGGAGACTGTCCGTGGAGATACCTTAGGTAGATAACGGGACGCTTGACATCTTCTGGCTGTCTAGTGTGAGCCGCACGGAAGAGAAGGAGTCGCGTAGTGGCAAAGAAAATTTGGGCGATGTTCGGCCAGAGTCTGACACAATGGTGCGGAAGGAATATCGCTTCTGTGTAGTGGAGGATTGATTGTTCAAGATCGTCTACTTGTCCTGACAAATTGTAGCGCTCGTTCAGTAAAGTGGCCAGGGCTTGAATACCGCCGACGCGTATAGAACTAGTTCTCGGTAATGCCGCGACGTGATGGCGAAAAACAGGAATATGGCTATTAAGCTTATGGAGACGTTCTGAAAAGATGGAATCGTTAGTAACATACTTCAGACCGTACGGTAGGATGACCCAAAACATTGGGGATTAGACTTCGAACTTACGTCGTGAGTCATTCATAGCCCAATCGGATAATCAGAAGACGAACCACAGGTCTCGGACAATTGAGAATTTTTGAGGTTTTGCGGATGAAGAGAGACACAAGTCGGAATGGATGTCACCGGTTTGACGCATGCACCAAAGCACGATTATAGCAAACCCTGCACGGAAACGTGGCCATACCCTCTTGGACATCACGTACAGCCAATTGGCACTCGATCGGATGCAGGGTACCTAGACAAAAATCACTGAGCGCCAACACCAGTTCTTTCACAGGCGAGCGAGTGAGTGAGATTGTTGACACGTAATCCAAGTCTAGCCTACAAATGGTGCCATCCGCTTTCCCTCTGAGCCAATAATACGCCTCAGTTTCTATGCCGACAATTTTGTTGACAGCACTCTCCTCTCTTCTCTTGTCAAAGGTAAATCATGCACCTCTTGTTGTCCACCCAACACCACGTTCTACCTCTCATTTAGCCTTTATTCTCCCGATAGTATTCACTACTCCATCAGAGAGGTTCTGACGAGATCATGCAACCGTTTCCCGTGGCCGTTAATAATCCTCATGTAAAAGTATCTGATCGATTTCGAATCTCATGACAAAGACTGCACGAATTTTCGGGCACACCTCCCTTGCGCTACGAGAGAAGGGAAGAGGCACTTTGAGACGCAGTCAAGTATTCGCGAAGGAGGAAGAGGATGACCCAGAGGCGTTGGTTGAATTTCGTCCATCGTGGCGCATCATTTATAGGCGGTTTAGATGAGTCTCTGGCATACGTCCTGGGCTGGATGCCTAGCGCCCGTCTGTAGCGAAGTAGGCATGGTAGCGTAACTCCCAGAAGAAACGGTATAACGACGCGTAGTAGATCTGGGCCGTGCGTCATGCAGGTGCGTTGGATGATGTTCGCGAGGTCGTGGTATTTGGGTGAGTACGATTGGTCAGAGGATTTTCTGCTGCCTAGCGTGTCAAGGCAAGGTAGTCCTCGGAAGCCCTTTCATGCGTATGCACCTCGAATTGGAGGTAGACTGTGGGTTCTTTTCCTTTTGTTATCATCCATGGTGGTTCGGATCTCGGATCTTCACTCCGGATAATCTGGACGAACTTCACGTGACAGGCGCGACGACGTGTAACCATCAACGAGCTCGAAACGCAGAAATTAGTTTGTCAAGGATAACCAGCACTAATTTTACTTTTCAATGCTATCAACCGCAAGATAACATTGTGTTTGAATGCCATCATCCGACAGGAAATTCTTAGGGAGCCGTGATGAATGTATTATGAAGTCTTTTGCGATGCATAGTCACCGCCAACAGCGCGGCCGGTCTGTCGTGGACTTCTGGGGATGACGAGGACAGAACAATGTTTTGGGATGTACGTAGTCGAGTAGGGCTACACGGGTCACGGCGTTAGTCGTTTTCATGTAGTTCTCGAAGGGCCTTCTCTCGCCGCGCATTTCTTAGTTTTGCATCTTGTCTGTTCCTCGTTGCGCGCGCCACGGACTAGACACAGGGAGCGTGAGCAAAACGAGG
>Ga0307510_10012628_pt1 | contig 10017 bp, 11 predicted proteins | sample 12_EM_MG_FD_207224 | JGI IMG/M metagenome (GOLD analysis project Ga0307510, IMG submission 207224) | Populus trichocarpa ectomycorrhiza microbial communities from riparian zone in the Pacific Northwest, United States - 12_EM | ecosystem: Host-associated > Plants > Roots > Unclassified | place... | reverse complement strand
AACGCCATCCAGATGTGGCGCAAAGTACCCGGGCCTTTTATGTCGGCGAGAACAACCTTCTCCCCCGGTGAAAGGGAGCGTCCTGCCTCACTTTTTCGCGTGCCGTGCAACACGGACATGCATCCGCCACCTCTCTCGCCTGTAGGATTTTCAAAGGTCACCGATCGACTATCGATTCTTTCATCTACAAAGCAGGGATTTAGGACTGCATCGAAATATTCATGCTTAGAGGCTGGCAGCTTCGAGCTTGCACCTGCCACGCTCAACGCTCCGCCAGCCATACCAAAGTTTGCAAGGAATCGCCTGCGTTCAGGTTTTATTGAAATTCCCATTTATGGATCGTTCTGGTGGTTGCTTCAATTGTGTCCGAGTTCGGTGGTTATCGCGGCGATCAGCCGAAAGCCGCGCCGCAGCATCGAGCGCCTGTCACAAACTTCATATTGCGATCAAGAGGAAAGGACGCAGCTCACAATAGCTTCCGTTACTCTGGACCGCTCCACTGAAGCTAATGGGTAGTCGTTTGTGCCATCGTGCAAGACGGAATATTCTTGACGGTTCCTTTCTCTTGCCGCCGAATACCTTTCCCCAGTTCTCGTCCCGAGTTCGGGATACACCACTTGGGTGACACATTGGATGCCGTTTGCGAACGAAGACGTTCAGCTTCAGAGGCTCTCCCATGTTTAGCTTCAGCGGAGCTCGCTTTTTAGAGACATCCTTCGTAAATCCAGCCATATGGGAGGACCCCAAGCACGATGTGCACCCACCGTCATGTCTGGCAATTGTCAGCCGCTAGATCCGTCAGATGCGTCTACGACCCGTCCCAAGCAGAACACAATGAATGCAGGATTAATTTTTCGATGTAAACTTCACCCCACATTGTGCGTAGCTCCAGTGAAGCAAGCCCACCCGGATTACCGCGAATGAAGATTCCATAGGCTTGACCGCGATCGCCAAATATTGTGACCGTGGTTCGATCCACAAGAATGCGCAACTTGAGACGCCCATCATTGAGCGGAATTGACATTGCACCTTTTGGACCAGTCAGCATTTGAGACACTGGCTGGTATACATAGTCGTCGTCACCAATTCTTACTAAGATTTGAAATGCTACTCCACCGACCCTAATAACTGACTCGATATCCCAAGCTTCGCTTTTTAGATCGGAGAGTAGCGGAGAGGTCGTGAGCGGACCAGCGTGGATATCGTAAGTATGGGTTCGTAGTGATTGGATAGCGTCTACCGGCTCACGACACAGACGGACACCCTCTGGGGTCGTCCGCAAGCTCAACACCGTGGGGAAAGTGATTAACTGCGAAAATGGCAGATCTGCAGTGTCAACTAGACCCCAGGCAATCTGCACTCGGTGGCCGTCGGGGTGATTGCTGAAAGTCTGTGCGGCATAGGCTGCAGGACCAAGTTCAGTCTTTCCCCCTGCCGGACCGGGCAAGCGCGGGCTCTCTGGTGTAAAGCGAGACCCATCAAACTCCCCGATCTGATAATACCCAGACGCACAGGTCAGTACCCATCTAATACGATTCGAGTCGCCATCGGTGGGCAGAGCGAACAGATCCGGACATTCGTAATATCCCTCGATCCAGCTGTGCTTTTGCCATGACTTGAGATCTTCGGAACTATAGAAACTAATTCCATAGCATTCAGGCACTGAATCGTCTCTGCCTGGCCGCTCGCTGTAAACCGCTATGATCCATTGTTTGATTTGTGCGTACCAAAACAACCTCGGGTCCCGTCCACTATGCTTTATGACAGGATTACCCTCGAACTCTTTCCAAGTTACGCCGTCGTCCTGAGAATATGCCATGCATTCGCCGCGGCCGGTGCTAGTAAACGCGAGGACCATCGGCGGCCTACCGTTTTTCCCCCAGCCGGAACAGTTTTCGTGATCGACGATGCCACTGCCGGAGAAAGGAAAATCTTCCTCGCCGCGAGGATAGAGGGCGATCGGCAGCTCCTTCCAATGAACCAGATCCGTACTTACCGCATGTCCCCAATGCATATTGCCCCAGCGAACCCCATACGGGTTATGCTGAAAGAACAAGTGATATTGACCTGCGTAGTACATGAGCCCATTGGGGTCGTTGTTCCACCCACGCCGGGGTGTGAAGTGAAATTCGGGTCGTAGGGGTTCTTTATATACCGATTCGGGCGACCAGATCTCTGCGCTGGTATAGACGGCTGCAATCAGCTCCGCATTCCCGCTTTCACTCGTGCCTCGTCCCTTAATTGCGTTTGGTGAGTTATCGTTTTCGAGGGAGAGCATCAGTGTTTGGTCGTGCCACGCACTTATATCGAGATGCGCCCACCATTGGGCCGGCAGCCCGAGAGACGCTGTGAATGACCGAAGAAGGCGGCCATTCTTCATAAGCCGCACACGTCGTGATCGCGCCTTATTATTGATGGGGAACAAGACGAATTTCTTATCCGCGCGGAGCTCACGCTTTTCGAGTTGGACGATATAAGAAGTATCTGCGGATGACAGTGGACGACCCGAAGAGGAGCTACACATCAATGCAGATCCCGCGCTGAGTGCAGCCATATTCAGGAAATCCCGCCGAGTGAAGTCACAATCTTTGCTCATTTCACGTTCGTAGCTACTCGAATCGGATTTGATTGAGGAACCCCTAATTTGAGACGAATGAGTTAGGTAGAAGCGACAGTGGCAGCGTTCGCGGGAGGAAACGACACCTCACAAAGGGAGAAAAGATATTTGAGAGAAGAGCTGAACCGCTGAACCGCCGCGGGATTCCAGAAGAACTCCGGGTTTGAGCCAGCCAAGGCCTGACCCAGGTTTTGACGATCATATGCTACGTGGCCGACGGGTTCGAGCAATCGTCGATAAGTGAACCAACCCACCCATTCAGCGTTGTGCATTCCACGACTTCCAGGGAGCGCCACGCGCAACGTCCTAGATCACTTCGGTCTTGAACAGGCCAATGACTGTGTCGGCAAGCGTGTAGGAGTCTCCAACAGTGCCGACAGACGCCTCTATGCCATTCTCGGCCAGGCATCCGCATAGAGAATGAAAAGGTGTTGCGAACCGTGATCGCTGTGATGTATCGATCCCTTCTGTGCTTCTCTTGCGTGCAATGCCTGTTCCAGTGCATCGAACACCAACTCCGCCACTCACAGCTCGGCCGGTCATCAGGCCACAAAGCGTCTTTGCACACGATCCAGCGGCTCTTCGCAAAGATCGCGGCAATCAGCGTTCGCGTCCTGCGACCGCGTACAACGCCTCTTAGGCCTTCCTGACGCATCAATCGCACCACGGTGCGACGAGGCACGGGAATGTGTTCTCGCTGTAACTGCCTCCCGACTTTGGGAGCACCATTCGCTCGCAGTTCTCCTCGCATATTCGCCGAATCGCCCCAAGCAACTCCGCATCGCGCTCGGCGCTTTGTGCTCGTAATATGTTGACGGGCAGTCAGGCAGCAGCTTGCGAATCGACTCGACCTCGTATTGATCTCGATGGGCGTCGATGAACGCCAAAATCACTTGCCGCGGCGGTCGAGTTCCGCCTGAGCGAAATGCGCCGATGCCTTGCGCAGAATCTGGTTGGCAGGTGGTGTCACGAGACTTGCGCTCTTTCGTGGCAGCGGCCTGATTTGACTTCACATCAACGACAAGGGCGTAGTGCAGCGTCACTTTCCCCACTTGGTCGACGCGATGTTGTGCAGCCATGCTGTCGCCAACATGAGGGCGGAATGTCTGTCCGGAAGCGCACCGACCACGAGTTTGCGTCGTCTGATAGCGTGAATGATACGCTTGAGTGGTTTTTTCAATCAAACGCCAGTGTGTGCTCGGAATCGCATAGTAGGTGAGCGTCTCGTGCCACTTTTGCTCCGAGTTCCGTAACGGTTCGCGGCCTCTTCTCCTTGAGCCGGCTGACACTTCAGCTGCCCTCGCCTGAGCGGCGCGACGATCGTCCTAGTCATGAATCGCGTTGAGCACGCGCGCGACCTCGACCACCTTCCCGTTCGGTACATGACTGAAGACGCTCCTGTACCAATGAACGACACAGCGCTGCCAGTCGTTGTTGTGAAATACCTCACCGGCGGCTGGATCAGCCCCTTTGAACAGGAGTACGATAGCGTGCAGACATAGTGCTATCCCTAGCTCCGACATCGAGATACTGTCGGTGCAACGCCGACGCCGCTTTACTGCCGGAGAGAAGCAACGGATGGTCCAGGAGACTTATCAGCCCGGAATGAGGTAGCTCGGGCCAATGGAGTTTCGCCGAGTTTGCTATTCCTTTGGCGCAAGCTCGCCGGAGTCGGGGCTCTGCAGGCTGTGGGTGCCGATGAATCGGTGGTGCCCGCCTCTGAGTACCAAGAAGCACAGCGGCATATCAAAGAGCTGCAACGATTGCTGGGGAAGAAAACTCTTGAGAACGAAATCCTCACGGAAGCGATGGAGGTCGTTAGCGCTCACTCCGCATAGACGGTGCTATGCGGCTGTCTCTCTTTCAGTCGCGAGCCTCAGGTCGTGCACAGTACGGCGCCTCCGCTCGTGCGTTCCCACACCAGTGCCGTTCACCAACAGTTAAGAATCGACAGGATTTGCCTGTCGGTCAAGTTTCGTAGAATGCAACGTAATAGAAGACCATGCGAATCGCGGTGAAGTAGTCGGAAAAATCCGCATCCATCACCTCCCGCCGGTCGTGCTGAGTGATGTCAAAAGACACTCGCCCTACGGCTGTCTTGCATCCCGTCCGCGTCTCAACCCGTACTGTTGCGGAGCTAGGTCCGCTTGGAAGATTGGACCCAACCCAAGGTCGACGGCGGTGTGAACCACACGGTCCTTCACAATAGTAATGCTCAGAGGCCGCCTGGACTCCTTTGCGCTTCGGAATCCACACACGTCGAAGGGGCTGAGGTGCCTAGCTCTTGCTCCTCAGTTCCTCTTGCAACGTATTGTGCCATCGATCTACGCCTGCAGTCTCGATCCCTTCAAAATCGATCCCGTCTGCTGCCGGGGTAGTGTGAAGACTCTTGCGCTCTTTCTTGATGGTGGCTCGATCTGTCTTCCTAGTCAACATTGAAACGGCAGTGCAGTCTGGACGGCAGTAGCCGGATAGAAGCTCTTCGGCTCATGCCGTTGCCTCAATGCATATTTCTGTTGTCTGATAGCTTCCACGCTTCATCAATCAGATAGTCGTGGATCGCTTCGGCGTCTTGGTGGGTGAGCACATCATTCCAACGAGACATTCCTTTCGATTCTAACAAACCGTTCAGTACAATCTGATAGAAAAATTCATGTGTACCCGGTGCCAATCGTCGAAGGTCGGGTAAAAGTCCACGACCGAATACATGACAGCGAGAACAATAGCGGTTGTAAAGGACTTCTCCGCGATCAATGTCAGCTTGAGAACCATGCTTGGGCGGAATTTGAACCATGGATTGTTCAGGATAAGGGGCTGGCTTGGGTGTGGTGCCGCCATTCAGGCGAAAAGTAACAATTCGGCCATCATTCCCGTAACGATATGCCGCGCTGTTGGCCGGAAATGGAAGAGACAGAAGCCCGCCTCCGTAGCCGGCCATTGCAGAGATGTACTGGATGCCACTTACCTGGTATGTCATTGGAGCTGCCATGATTGATGTACCGACATCGATTGTCTTTAGCAGCTTGCCGGTATCCGCAGCGTAAAACCTTAGATTTCCTCCAGAGTCACCGCGCACTACGAGGTTGCCAGCGGTTGACAGTAATCCTCCATCCCACAGACTGAGGGTCGTCTGCTCCCAGACAATCTTGCCCGAAATCGGATTGAAGGCGCGAATGAGGCCACGAGACTTTGGAACTTTATGATCAGCGGTAAGGGTCTGTATCGAAGGGAGAGGTCCATAGAGACCATTCAGTTCATTTGGGTCGTAGTCCTCAGGGAAGAAATAAGCCAGATTGAAGTTGCCCTCGATGAATCCAGCCCGTCGTTTCGATGTATCAACATAAACCATCGCAGCGTCAATCACCGGCAAATACACTAGTCCGGTCTTGGGATTGAAGGAATCGGGCTGCCATCCATGGGCGCCAACAGCTGCAGGATATATAAGGGCCGGAGCGTGTACCCAGTCAGCTTTCGGATCTCTCACGGGGCGGTGAGTCTTGGGATCGAGCCCTTGAGTCCAATTGACGTATGCGAAAGGCTTGCCCGACAGAAATTCGCCTGTGGCACGGTCGAGCACATAAAAAAAGCCATTCTTGCTCGCTTGCATGATGACGCGTCGCTGGTTTCCGTTAATAGGCAACTGAGCGAGAGTAAGTTTATTAGTAGTGTCGTAATCCCAACCCTCTCCCGGTATTTCTTGGAAATACCAGGCCATTTTCCCCGTGTCAGCGTGCACAGCGATGATTGATGCCACAAAGAGCTCATCTTTGCGGCCCGAGGGTTCGTTCTCGCCGTGGTATGGGGAAGCATTTGCAGTTCCGAGGTAAACCAGTTTCAAGTCGGGATCATAGGCCAGCCCGTCCCATGCTGTGCCGCCACCGCCGGCGCTCCAATCGTAGTTCTCCGGCCAACTGTTGACGGCCTTCTGCAAGTGCTCCTGATCCTGCTTCCCGAGCTTAGGGTCGCGCGGAACCGTGTAAAAGCGCCAACGGAAAGCACCTGACTCCAGATCGAAGGCTGAGATGAACCCTCTGGCTCCTTTGAAATCAGCACCGCCGTTGCCGATCACAATGTTGCTTCCCGCCAAGACCGGAGCACCTGTTATGAAATAGTGAAACGCATCGGGCTGTCGACTCGGCAAAGTATCTACGCGCCAAATACGCCTGCCAGTTCGGGCGTCGATGGCATGAAGAAACCCGTCGACACTCCCGACGTAAATGCATCCCTTCCACACAGCGAGGCCCCGATTTACTACATCACAACAGGCATAGCGGCCATATTGACCGTTCACTTCCGGATCGTATGTCCAGATTTGGTGACCGTTTGCTGCGTCGATTGCATAGACGCGCCCCCAATTTCCGGTCGCATACATGATTCCATCGACAACAACAGGTGTGCCCTGTAGTCCGCGTTTCGAACCAAGCTTGTAATCCCAAGCAAATCCGACGCGATCTACATTGTGGTCGTTGATCGAATCGAGCGGCGAGTAGTACGTTCCCGCGCCATCACGGCCCGGTGTAAACCACTGATCCTTATCTGCGTCCGAATGCGATAGTCGAGCGGAATCCACTTGCCCAAACCGCATCGGCTCAGGAGATCCGGATGGCGCATGTGCTTCCGAGAACACTACTTCAAAAAGGAGAACAAATGCGTAGAAACAAATTTCCGTTGAGCGCATGCTAAATAACCTGGGTCGCATGGAACATGCAGCGTGAGTGCAGTTAACAATGACAGTTACGCACGTCCGACTCCGAATGCTATTCACTGCAGGCAGCGGGTAATTTCAATTTTTGGCTAACCGTCGCTCATGGGACGTTTCAGCTTAGAAAATCCGTTAATCGGTTTGGGCGCCGGCGGGGATCAGACGGTCTGGACTACTGAAGAGTTTTGGTTATCCCTGCGACATGCGCAAGTCCTCTGCGGGCCTGTATGCGCTGACCCGACAGGGATCTGGTCGATCCTCGGAGCGGCGATCAGCTTTGTTTTGCGTCTGGCGGCGAAAATAAAGGTGTTATATTTCGACCGCTCGGGATTTTCCATTTGGTCGAAGCGCCTGGACGCGGCGCGTTTTCTGAGTGACTGGCGCAGGTAAGCACGCACGAGATAGACTGTACGGCGTTGATGTTGGAAGGCATCCAGCTCGGCATGCAGCGCTAGCGACCGCCCTAAGCCCATACGCATTCCAACACTTCATCCAACACCGGGCATGGGTTAAACTCACCCGATAGATCCAGCGCCGAAGCAAAAGCTCCCGAGTGAGGTCGAGATGGCCTCCTTTAGCACGGCGCAGTTTATCGCATTGGTGCAGACATTGGCTGCCACCGGGCACTCTTTGCAGCACTAGGTGGACTCGTTCCAGCGGCAAATGTTTGGCACCAAGAGCGAGCGGCTGCGCGTATTGGAGAACTCACAGCAGTTGTCGCCGGCGAGGTGTTGGCTGCACCCGAAGAGACCTTGCCAGCAAGAAGAAGGAAGCGTAAGACTCATCGCCTTCGGCTCCGCCAGTGACCCCCTTCAGGTGGTCTCCAGCTTGGGAAATAGGACCGTCTTCAGTGAGAAACTCCTGTATTTGTTTACGACGAGCGTTTTTTGCAATTCGAGACAAATGCACTCTACGTTGGGCCATGTCAGCCGATCGAATTTGAGGGGCATGTGGAGCGGCCCCCATTTCGACCGGACCATAGCTGCATAGCGAAGGACTAGGGATACGCCTAGTAATACGCCTATGCCTAATTCAGTTGATCGAGTTGAAGTCTTCTCAGGGATCTAACGCCGGCGGCGGTATACGCTGGAGCAAAAGCTGGCTGCAGTGGCAGAAGCCTCCCAGCCCGGGATGTCGATTTCCTTCGTAGCCCGTAGACATGGTATTTCTCCCTCCCTGCTCTTCGGATGGAGGCGGCGCATGGCCGAGGGTGGGAAAGAAGCAGTCCGGGTAGACGATGAGGTCGTGGCCAGTGCTGAGGTTAAAGCACTTGAGAAACGCATCCGGGAGCTCGAACAGGTTCTCGGAAAAAAGACCTTGGAGAACGAGATCTTGCGTGAGGCGGGTTGCTGAGGTTTTGGAAGTCTCGCGGTCGCAGTTGCACGAGCGACGAAAGCGTCCCAGCGGGTACTGGTCTAGACTTCGCGGATGACAAAGGATAAGGCAGCGCCCCCGGACGAGGACGGGCCGATTCACCTGGTAACGGTCGATTGGAGCCGGGGGAAGTGGTCGGGCACGACAGGAAAGTATTCCCGCGAGCACGAGTGGCACTTTGGCGGCAAGCTGGCCTTGAAGGTTACCGATGCGCTACCACCGGCCGCCTACCGAGACTCTGCGCGACTGGATCCGTTGAAGTCCTTCGTGGCGACCGTGGCCAGCGCTCATATGTTGTCGTGGCTACACGTGGCCTTCAGTCATGGGGCCGAAGTCGAGAGTTATCTGGATATGGCCGAAGGAGTTCTGGCCAAGCTGCCGGAAGATCAGAGTTGGATCAGCGAGATCATTTTAAAGCCCCGAGTCAAGTTCAACGCGCGCCAACAAGTGGAGCCCTCTGCGATCACGCATTTTCACGAGATGGCGCATCGCGACTGTTTTATCGTATAGCAATCAAGACGAAGGTGACGATCCGCAGTGCATGATCTGCTCGGGATACAATGTCGCAAAGTCGTGTGGCAGCAGGCCCTGAGTCGTGCTGTTGGTTGCTGCCGCCAACTTCGGCTAAAACCAGGGCGGTTAATAGTGTGGTCATGATTTTGGAGATCTCCGGTCTGGCTAATGTCTTGTTATAGACGATAAGACCGCGGCCCTCCGTTACATACACAGGCGGATATTGCCCTATGACTGACGGTACAGGGTACGATTGAGAGTCCTAACCTTGAACTAGTTTTAGCAGGAGTCATTGTCGGATCATCCGACAGATTAACGGGATCTCCGACGTTGGATTTCCGGGAGCACCTCGTCGATGACCGTGTCATTGGAGAGAGCTTGGCCAAGTGCGGTGTCCAGGCGCAGCAGCAACTCGGCGACGGTTTCTTTTTCGCGCCGAAGGAGCGCAACACGGACCTTTTTGCCGACGGCCGCCAGTACGGCACTGCGGATAGGCGGTATCTCACCGATGGTGATCTGTCCTCGTGTGCCATCGACAAAGGCTTCGATATTGCGGAAGAGAACATCGGCAGCAGTGGATTTCTTCATTGCAGCCTCTAAGCAGCCATCGCCTCAGGCGCTTCCACCTGTTGGTTCAACTGAGTTGCGACGTTCCACGGCAGCAGCTCATGTACGCGATTGATGGGATGATCGGCGATGCGCTCGAGAACGTATTGCAGATAGCGCTGCGGATCGATGTGATTCAACTTACATGTCTCAATAATGCTGTAGGCGATCGCTGCGCGCTCACCGCCGGAGTCTGACCCAAAGA
>Ga0307510_10012626_pt1 | contig 10017 bp, 10 predicted proteins | sample 12_EM_MG_FD_207224 | JGI IMG/M metagenome (GOLD analysis project Ga0307510, IMG submission 207224) | Populus trichocarpa ectomycorrhiza microbial communities from riparian zone in the Pacific Northwest, United States - 12_EM | ecosystem: Host-associated > Plants > Roots > Unclassified | place... | reverse complement strand
GGAGAAGCTCGCATCCGTCCTCGATTTGTTCACGGAGAAGTCGATCGGTCTCAAGGACCACGAGCTCTTCCTGACTAGCTGTTTTGCGCAGAGATAGGCGCAATGGCTAGGAGGCAGTGAGCAAAATCCAGAAACAACAAGGCCAGTACTTACCATAGTTGTTGGGACATTAAAATGGCGAGCAAGCACATCAAGCGCCCTTCCAGTGCCCACAGTCTTATTTAGAGGGACTTGAGTGGATAGAAAAGAGAAAGCCAACGTTGAGATGGCTGACCTTGCGGAACCAGAAGATCTTCTGAACCTCGGGGTCGCTTTCATAGCTCACCCTGACGTGCAGTCGCTGATCGATTCCGATGGAATTTGGCTTGTCTCTAGGATCCGCCGGCACCGCACGGTGACGCATCTTCATGAACTCGACCTTTTGTAATTGGGCCAGTTTCTTTGGGTCAGTAGGGACCTTGCGTTTGCTAGGCGCAGACGCGGGTCTCTTGTTGCTCGACATCGCGGTAGCACCAGAGAAATGTTTTGCGAGCAGTACATGAGCAGCTTCGTTCTTGGGTGCCGCGACAGGCTCGGGTACTGGACATGCGTGCTGCGATACGTCGCGGTGCCTGTTTAAATAGTTGGCAGGATTAGTGGGCGTTTGATTGTAAAGAGAGGAGTGGCGGCGGGACTAAGGAAAAGGTGGAGCTCACGAGGCACAGTAGGCAAGCGTACAGCGAGGACATAGCGCAGATGCCCTCCCTTCCTCCTTAGCAGAGTCACCGGTGTATGCGGCCAGGCTGGGCTTGCCGCAGGAAGCGAAGGCGCAGCGCTGGAGTATCTGTAGTGGGGTTGACGCGTCCTTCAGCGCCTGGGACGGATCGACGGGACATTGATGGGCATCCGGGAAGATGTGATCCTTGCAGAATTGCTTGTCACAACGACATCGGATCGGTAGAAGGTCGAGCTCTCGGCAAGAAGGGAGCGAGCAGTGCGCGCCGATGGGAGGCAAGTCCATTTCCCGGGCTCGGACCGGGGGCCAAGCGTGAAACTGCGGGCCAAGTCACGATGCGATGCATGCTGTGCAACCTCCGTTGTGCGTAGTGTGGGTCTCTTTGTTTCACCAACAACCATGAACATCGTCGTACGTTGTCCGATTTATATATGTGCTTTGTAACAATCGATCGTACAGGAAACGCTCTTTGGTCGCACAGTAACGCCAGCGGAGCGTCTGCGCCAGCATCAGCGTTCCTTGGCAAAGGCACAGCGCGAACTCGACCGCGAGCGCACAAAACTCGAGCAGAGCGAGAAGAAGCTCATTGCAGACATCAAGAAAAGCGCCAAAGCGGGTCAACTCGTGCGTCTCTTCCCAGTTCTAGCCCTAGCCTTCCTCGTCCCCTACCCCTTCGTCTCGTCCATTTCTAAAACGCGACGCCCATTTGCCCCCGCAGAATGCTTGCAAGGTCATGGCGAAGGACCTGGTCCGCACGCGTAGATATACCCAAAAGTTCGTCCAGATGCGCACGCAACTGCAGGCGGTCGGACTGCGCATCCAAACGCTGCGCAGCAACCAACAAATGTCCGATGCCATGCGCGGAGCCACTCGCGTACGTACTTCGTTCCCGTTTCAACCCTCTCCTCCTCTTTGCTGACGGTCGACGTTTGACAGGCGATGAAGAGCATGAATCGGGGGCTCAACCTTCCGCAGATCCAACGCATCATGAACGACTTTGAGCGTGAGAGCGCGACGATGGACATGAAGGAGGAGATGATGAGCGACGCGGTCGATGATGTCATGGATGATGAGCTGGAGGACGAGGAAGAGGAAAGTGACAAGATCCTCAAACAGGTCCTCGACGAGATTGGCGTCGGAATATCGCAGCAGGTGTGTTCCTTCGTTTTGGCCAGACTTGGCATTCATTGCTGACGGGTTGACCTGCACAGCTTGCCGATGCGCCGACAGGTCTGGCTACCGCCTCGACGGTGACGGAGCGTCAACCCGTTGCTGTTGCTGACGGCCCTGCACCTCTACCCGGAAACACTGGTTCTGGTTCTGGAGGTGTTGGTGGCGCGGATGAGGATGCCTTACAAGCCCGCCTGGATGCCCTCCGCCGAGGATAGATGGATGTCGTCTGAAACCTGAAAACTACACCCTGCTGTGAGGATGGCCGTCACGTTTTCTTCTAATTTTTGAGGGGGTGTCACCCTTGCCTCTTGTATTATTATTGGACATGCAATCGGGTTGGTTATCACAGATATTTGATACCGTCCGCTACTGCGCACCGGGAATCCGTTCACGCTGCCCAGTCACGGTGATTTGTCTTTGATATGTGATTCTGACCTTACCTGAGGGTTTCATCAAGTCGAGTTCCTAGATGCTGTAAGACGATTTCTACACGCTCGGGAACAATATTTGGTCGGATTCGCACTTGAAGGGCAGCCTCTGACAGAGGGGCATTTCTGCACGGCCTCAGTCTTGGAATGGACGTCATATTCGGTGACCGCCCAAACCCCCTTCAAGTGAAGGTATCTGGCTCTCACTGTACTCTGCTAATAGCTTTTGCTTGATGATTATGAGGCAAGGCACACCACTCTTCGCTCACGTGATGCATTTGGGCGAGGATCATCTCTCCCTTTAGCTTTTTTTTTTCTCTTTCCATACTGCCCAAGTGGTCGTTCATAAAAACTAGCTCAAAACCACGCCCACCAAGCTTACATTATCTCTTTCTATATCTCAATCCATACACCATGGCCCCTGGGAATCCTAGCGCCGCCTCCAACACGACGAACACTTCTGGTAGTCCGTCCATTAATGCGGCGGATACCGCGCAAGGACCCATCTACCACTGCGAACCGCCTGTGCCCCCTACCCCCGTCCAAGGGCAAGGTGGCTTTCCATTCACCGTGCGATATATATATGATCCTTGCTGGCCGGCCGATCTTTGGCTTGATCGCAGAAAATCCAATTGGGATGACTGGAGCCGACGTATGAGTCTCTTCGCTGGTAGTAAAGGCCTTACCAAGTGGCTTGACGGAAACCTCAAACTACCGGACCTGTCAACTTATCCAAGGGCATATTGGATCTGGAAAATAAACGATGACGCACTCAGGGCCTTCATATTCGGAAACATATCTAAAGGCGATTATCATGCTGTTTCCCACATACAGGAGTCTCATGCCGTCTTCGAGGAGCTCCGCAAACGCCATGAGCTTAGTCCCTTGGAAAAAATGGGCCTTTTCCAGAAGGCCCTTGACATCCGTTTCAACGTCAACACGCCGCTTAGTGAGACGATCGACGAAATTATGACTATTCACGCTAAAATCGCCGATATTGGGATCATGGAGCCTGATCACCTCAAATGTATTCTCCTAGCCAGCGCTCTCCTCGATCAGCCTGAGTTCCATCACATCCGACTGGCGATCACGGACGTGGAAGACTCTCCCGGTTTCTCATCCACTACCATACTGCACCTCCTCGAACGGGAGGAGTCACTGCAACGTTTCCGGTCCGCCTTTGGCGCTGTGAAAGGAAACAGGGCGACAAAGGCCACCTGTTCCATTTGCAAGAGCGCGGATCATACAGAGAACACCTGTATCCAACCTGGTGGAAAAATGGCTGGCCAATCGCTTGACAAGGCCCGTGCCGCCTCGGGGAAACCGCCTCGTCAGAGGAGGAAGCGATCCTCCCAACCCGCTACTGGCACGCCTTCGGCAAACGCCTCGACGACAAGCACACACCAAATCAAGACTGGTACCCACCCCATCGTAATAAATGGGCTTTTGTACTATCCTGTCCTCGACGCAGTGGTCCCACCGCAGTACCAGTAACCGGGCTTGACGGCATCTCACTGTCGGGTAGCGAGACATTTGAACATCACTACTGTCTTCATGGTGGACACCAATGGTCACCAATGAATTTCTTGAACTCAGATTTGTACTAGTAGGCGGTCTAAGAAAGGTCGTCGGACACCAAGCAGATCGCACGCCAAGTAACTCTAGTACACTCAACCCTGACATCCGCTCTTCATGTTCTCTTATGTCCGTGTACTTCTCGCCAATGTCCCAGCTCTCATGTTCTGGCTTAACCCCCCTCAGGCTCATTCGCCCCTAATAGAATTCTATAGTTGCCTGTATCGCTTCGAGCTCGTCTTTCGTATTGAATATTGAATGTCAGTGAAATGTGTCCCCATCCAAGTCGGGTGCCATCCTTGAAATCCCTTGGGGTTTCTTGCTACTACCTTGACTCAGGCTTGGGTGTTTCCGTCGTGTTTGGACACAATCACGACTCAGTCAAATTGTCCTCATCACACGTTTGATCCCCAAATCTATTTTATCAATTGCCGACCGAGCTAAGGCCATAATGTATGCCTTATCTCGGTGTGTATTCAAGTCCGTGCTGCATCCGCCAAAACAAAGGGTAAAGCTAGCGCTGAACTAGAGCTTTATAGATGGATTGCTAGCGGGGCAAAGGTAGATGTAGAGAGAGCGGTACCAGCCCTTGTTTAGATAAGCGACGTCGATGGCTGTGCTGCTGTGCAGAACACACAAGGACAAACGACGCCGCATGCCGCGGCAAAGCAGAACCTCAGGCCTCAGGCCTCAAGCTTCAAGGCTTGGATGACCGCTTTACGTAGACGGAAAGTCCACGCGTGAGTTCAGGGAATAGGAAGGCAATAAAACGCAGTAGAACCAGAGCACGTTCGAATCCGAGAACGCGCTATGGAGCAAAGATAAAGCGGAATGGCGGTTGTTCATCGCTCGACCGCTGGGAAAGGGGAAAGAGAGAGAGAGAGTGTGTGTGTGTGTGTGTGTGATGCCAGTGGCTCCGCGTGAGCCGCTTGAACGCTGGGCAAAACGAGACGAGAAGGGCTAAACGCAAACGCAGGGAACCGAAAAGGGGGGAAACACGACACTAAACGGCCTGGCAGATGTGTTCCTCTCCTCTCGCTCCCGGTGCTGCGCGCGGGTTCTTATATTACTGTCTGTAGCTACTTACAGACTAGACTACTTGTCCATGACTACGAAAAGAGGGTGAAACAGAAAGAAAAGGAGCGATGACGGGAGCGCACCTGCGCTGCCCTGTGGCGTTGGTCCTGTTGGGCGAGCGAGGCCGTGTCGGACGTGTCGGCGAAGGTCGAATTCGGGCGTTCCAAGCCCAGCGCGAATGCACACGTTACACCGCTTTGCTGCATCCGCCTGTCTCTATATTGGTTCGTCACTCACTGTTACGACCCGATCTAGCGGCAACCTGATACAACTGTCAGTGTGCATACATCAGAGCTCGAGCGTTAGTGCGTGCGCCCACAGGTGTGGCACCCCCCGCCGATCTTAGCACAGCCATACTGCGGAGGAACGTATCTGTGTGTATATTAGACTGCATGGTATCGAGCCATTTACATCATCACTTTCCCTCTATCCTACGCGTGCCTACTACCCATATCCTTAAAATCACCACTGGCAGTCGCTATCCTACCTTCTCGAGACTTGAAACTAAACCCCGGCCCAGCCCCATCACCAACTACCCATCCCTCACAGCTTCATTAATGCAGGCCGTCAAGTATTCCAACATGGGAAAGCAGGTTACACGTCGACAAAATATGTTGTGGGTTGAAGAAGGCCGAGGTGGGTGACAAAAAAAAAAGCAGGTCCTCCTCAGGATGACCAGTGCTGAGTTGGGCGTTACAGACCGGCTTTACTACCCATGGGCGACTATTGACGCGCTCCCCGACAATGTCCTCCTAGAAACATTCGAGTTCTATCTGGGTAAAGACGATCCCAATCATATTGGCCCGATCAATAGTTATGATGGATGGCAAACACTGGTACACGTGTGCGGCAGATGGCGATGTATCGTGTTTGCTTCACCACGTCGTCTGGATCTCAAACTTTACTGCCCCGTACATATAAGTCGATCGGTCAAATCGAAGACATTGGATATCTGGCCAGTGTTGCCTATTGTCATACATGCCGTCTCCATGCGGTCCAAAGAGGATATAGCTAACGTCATCCCTGCACTCAGGCAGCACAGTCGAGTGTGTAAACTTGAGATTTTTTTTTTTAGAGACGGGCAATATTCCTTGTTGAAAGAATTTGCGGAAATGGACGAGCCATTCCCAGCGTTGACAAGTCTGCACCTCTTCTCTGTGGAACCGAAGTCACAGAACGTGCCAGTCCTTCCCGATTCGTTTTTGGGTCGATCTGCCCCACGTCTGCGATCACTCTGCTTGGACGGCATTCCTTATCCATCAATTGGAAAACTACTTCCATCTACCACCAACCTTGTCCGGCTTACCCTTTGCCGTATTCCTCATTCCGGATATATTGCACCCGAGACAATTATTCCTTGTCTGTCCTCGTTGGCCAGGCTCGAATCACTTATTCTTGAATTCAAATACCCTCGATCTCGGGTCCATAGAGCAAGCCGGCATCCGCCCCCGCTCACTCGTGTAGTCATTCCCAATCTCATTTGTTTACACTTCCGCGGCGATATCGAGTACTCCGAGGACATCCTATCTCAAATCGAAACACCCATGCTCAACGAAAGTCAATTTTGTTTCTTCAATCAACTAGTATTCGACACTCCACTACTTGGGCACTTCATCCGTCGCACTGAAATATTCATGACAACTCATAGAATACGTGTAGAATTTTCCAGTCTCAATGTCGAGGTCACACTTTTGGGACAAGAAGAGATGGCCAATAGCGACGGGAAAGCCCTACTGTTGCGGATCTATTGCAAACCGTTGGATTCGCAGCTTTCTGCTGTTGCGCAGGTCCTGAACTCATCCTTTTCCTCCCTCCCAACATTGGAAAGCCTCGAGATCACAGTCCCTCGTAGAGGTCAGCAAGGCGATACCGAGGTCGTCCAATGGCTAGAATTTTTACACCCGTTCACCTTTGTGAAGGAAATGGCCCTAGAAACCAAGGATTCGGTTCGACATATATCACCTGCTCTTCAAGAGCTTGCTGGGGAAAGAGCAATAGAAGTGTTGCCATCCCTACAAAATCTTTCCTTAAGGGCATATCGCCGGCAGCCATCGGGCCCTGCCAAGGAAGCCATTAAGCAGTTCATCGCTGCACGACAACTCTACGGTCACCCTGTAACTGTCCACTACCAGGACATCAAAAAGTCTGGGGTAGGTACGTTGGAGGGTCAGTGATCGATAAGTGCTCTCTGTTCCCCATCTGATCGGTGTTTCGTATTATATCTACTTATCGCCATTTTCCTTTCCTATATTTGTTCGACGTCCGAGGCGCCAATTACTACATTTTTGCTGCTACCACACCTCAAGGTCCTGTATGATATCTTTGAATTCAGTATGCAGTATGGGCTGTGACACCAGGTGTACTAGGACAATTATCTCGACCTCTGGAAATGCAGTGTTATGTCGCAGTACATAGACATCAGCTCGATACCCTGAGTCCAGCGACCGCCCGAGCCTCCTGCTCGCTCAACTTCCACGTGATCCCAGAACCGTTGAAAAATTCGTCCACGTCTTCTTCCTGCTTCGCCCGGGTCGAACACCGAACGACCATCAGCATAACAACTCTATAAAAGGTTTGACAAAATGAGGACGCACGTGATCGAGGTTGAGAAGGGTGCCAATCTGCTGGAGTCGCACGAACTTTTCGCGCACGTCGCCAAAGGCGGTTTGCGAAGAAAGATACCTCGTGATCGCCCGTAAATCGCGATCGAAACGGACGGCACCGAGCTATACGAAGAGAGATGGAGAATGAATGAGGAATCATCTGTGGAAAAGAATGGAACGCGTGATACCTCGTTGTACTTTTGGCCAAGGACCAGTTTTTCCCATGGTCGGATCAAGACGTCCAGCGCGAGGCCGAAGAACAGCCGATAGTTATTCTCCATGAGCGTGTCCTGCGCAAAATTGGCATGAGGTTTACCGCCTTTCATATTTCTTTCAATCCCAGTCGTAGTCGTACCTTATAACCCTCCGCCAGACCCTCCCAAGCTTTGATGAAGCGTTTCCGTACGACGTCTTGATACTCCGCTGCGGCAAAGGCGTCGTCGTCGAGGACGTAGGACACGTCCTTGTACACGTCCGCCAACAACGTGCGGAGCTTCGGCCGCAAAAGCTGGTTGAACAGCTGCTCGACGCCCACGCGGAGGGTCGACTGGAACTTGGGCACCATATTCGAGAAGGACAAAACGCTCGTGCGCACTGCCTCGACCTCCCCTGCTGGGAACGTCTGGGGTATCGCGGGCGCGCCGAGCAGGTCTTTGACGAGGCGATCCATGTGCGACGCAGACACGTCTAGATCGTTCAGCAATATCTACATCCTTGTTATACGCGTGCTTGAGACCACGGCGAGGATGTAGGCAATCACGCACGATGAACGCCGCGCGGCTCTCGCGTTCGACTTTTTCTCCTCGTCCGACGCCCGCGTTGCGGTATACGTCGTCCATCTTGCGTCGGATCGTACCAGCGTAGTCACTCTCGATCACGCTACGTAGCGCTCCGGCCGTCCGCTCAACGACTGTGGGCGAGCCCGTAGAGAGAAGTCGTGACAGGACGACCTTGAAGATGTAAAAAGCGTCGTCGGGTGTGGTCGTTGTGGACGGTGACGATGTCGTGTCTGGTGTCGAAAGACGATGCGCCTACATGCCACAGTTAGTTTTGTGCAATGCTAACGTTAAGAAAGTCAGGACTTTGTCAACAGCGCTCCGTGTGTACCAAACCTCCAAGGGAGTATAGTACGTGGTTAGAAGATCCTCGAAGAGCTTGTTGCATGCGGACGATTCCACGGCTTTCATCTCCTCAGACATAGTGTGTAGGGGATCCGGTACTTTCCTAGTTTCTGTTGATGCGGGTCTGGACTGGTCATCGGGCAACGAAGTGTCTTCACCTTCGTCATCACCGTCATCCTACTTCCGTATTTGAAAGGCCATTCACTACCCGAAGCAGGCGCGGGGGTTGGCTCACCTGTAGACGATCAACCAGGAAACGCTTGAAAAGGTTCCATCGGCCTGCCATTCCCGCAACTTCGGAGATGACCTTGTCGATATCCCGAGGGTTGACGCCCTCTTCGGAAAGGGGGGTCACGGGGGGGCGCCGTCCAGCTGTCGGTGATGGGCCGGTAGATGTAAAGTTCACGTTTGCTATCTCTGCAAGCTACAGCTGTTCAACCCTGAGGTAATGGGGCAGTCGGTGTTGTCCATACCTTAGACTTCATCGCCCGTTCTTCCTCCCACCCTTCGATAAGGCCCTTGGAGACGCGATCGCACTCCTGCAAGAGGCGCGCAATGACACTGGCCATCTTCCCTGCGCCGTAATAACTCTCGACTACAGGCTGGTGCTGATCTACGATCATGGCTATGCTCTCAAAGAGCGCCGTCAAAGCGGTGATGTAGTAGAGCGGGGAAGACGCTGCATAGAATAGTCATTGAGACCAACCGATGGAAAAGACGTCTTGGGAGAACGTACGCTGAGCAGATGCGGGGGGTCGTACTTTGACCAGGTCCACGATGAACGACGCATAAGCCTCCAAACCCTCCTTCTCGTAGCCGATTACTGGAAACAACTTGAAAAATCGAGTCGTGGCGACAGCGTCCCTCGCCTTGGTCGCTTCCGTAAACTGACGCGTGAAAACCTCGAGGATGTGCATTCGCGCATCCTGTAATGTCTGTGCAGGAGGCAAGGGATTCTCCGAAGAGGGCTATCATTCGAAGGCGTCATGAGCGGATGAGAGAAGACCGAAAGTGAGAAAAAAAGATGAAATGTCTTACCGCAGCCGTCTCCGCAAAAGCGCCGTTGATCATGCCCTCGGGGAGGGCCATGGCCCGCGCACAATGTCGTGTTGCCGACTCCCAGTCTTGAGTGTTGATAGACGACTGAAGAGCGGACAAGGACGACTAAAGGCAAACGTGCACGTTAGCAACCAGCGCCGTCTCAAATGCAACAAACCGACACAAGGAAAATAAATGAAGAAGGGCAAAAGAAAAGAAACGAACCTTGAGCTCCATGACCTGCTGGACGCGATCGCTCGCCTCACGCACTCTGCGCATCTCCTCGT
>Ga0307510_10012624_pt1 | contig 10018 bp, 11 predicted proteins | sample 12_EM_MG_FD_207224 | JGI IMG/M metagenome (GOLD analysis project Ga0307510, IMG submission 207224) | Populus trichocarpa ectomycorrhiza microbial communities from riparian zone in the Pacific Northwest, United States - 12_EM | ecosystem: Host-associated > Plants > Roots > Unclassified | place... | reverse complement strand
CACCACGTCGAAGGTCTTCTCGGCAATGCTGAGCCCCACCTCCCCCTTCTCCGAAGCCCAGCGCTTCAACATTTCCCCCTCCTCCCCCACCTCTTCCTCTTCTTCGACGGAGCCATTCGTGCTAAAGCTCCACGACGACGACCCCGTGGCGCTCTGCATCCTGCTGAAAGCCCTGCACAATCACCCGTCCGTCCCCCAGTCGCTGACATTCAGGCAGCTGGTCAAGATGGCCGTCGTGGTGGACAAGTACGACTGCTCGCACGCGACGAGCATGTACGGCGACAGGTGGATGAAGGCCTGGACGGCCAGGGCGGAGAAGCCGGGCTTCGAGGAGTGGCTGTTCGTGGCGTGGGTGTGGGGCGTGGAGGAGATTTTCGCAAAGCTGCTCGCGAGGGCCGTGGTGGAGGTGTGCGTCCAGAGGGTTGGGGGTGGCATGGATCGGGTTCCCGTCTTCAGGGAGAGGAAGGGCGGGGGAGGAGGTGGTGGGTTTGGGGAGTTTCTGCCGGAGACTGTGTTAAGTATGATATAGTCTACCCCCTCCTGTCTTCCCCGAAAACCAACCATAATAATTATGATTGTTATTTGCAGAAGCGATATTAACCCACCGCGCTCACCTCCTCACGCACATAAAACTTGTCTTCACTACCCTCTTCAACCGCTACCAACCCTCCCATTCTTCTCCTTCTTCTTCTTCTTCCTCCACCATCCCCTCGCCACCATCCCCCCACCAGTGCGCCTTCTCGCCCCCGGACCCCCGCTGCGACGCCCTAATCTTCTCCAGCATCTACCGCAAGCTCTCGGAACTCAACCTCCTGCCGTGGAACACCATCGAGGACCTGGACGGCTTCGCCGTCAACGAGTTGGTCGACTGGGTCCTCCTCAACGCAACAACCCCCGCCTCATCTTCATCTTCATCAGCCTCCGGGAAAAGGGGAGGAGTGAGAATGCTGTTTCTGGAAAAGCATGCAAAGGTCTGCGATCCGTTGGCGAAACTCGCGGCGCAGGTCAGGGCGGCTATGGCTACGGGCACGGGAGGCGAGGCGGGGGGGTGGGAGTTGTGGAAGTTTAGGGCGCGGGAGAGCGTGTGTTCTTGGGAGGATGTTGGGAATGAGGTTGGCGTCTCGTTGTGAATTCATGGGGGATCACTCGCATTTTGCGGATTGATGGATTGATTGATTGGTTGATTGATTGATTGGGGTGGTCCGGCGCTGCGATGGGTTGTGTCGAGGGGGGTGTATATATGTGGCACGCTTCTGGGGGGGTCTTTGATGATGATGATGATGATGATGATGATGATGATGATGATGTATTTAAGGGACTTGACTATCCCGTCCGGAGGAATCCGGAGAATCACTTTTATCAGATGTTCTCTCTCCGCTTTCGTGCACTGGTCACACGGGATTCGGGTTTAAAACGGTGGGTTTGTGCAGCGTACGATACTATGCAATACAATACCAGAACAGCAACTTGGCGCAAACTCACCAAAAGCCGCTAGCCGAACTATAATAGTTTTGAAGCAGAAGGAAAGCGTTTCACAGCTCAGCTGGAAGCCATTGAGGAGGGTGGAGGGCCTACATAACCGTGCCTGTACAGAGTACTCGTACATAAGAAAAGAGTAACCGATCCAGATACTCACGGTCGGCCCCCGGAATCGGTATGATAGTAAGATTATGAATTCGGCTTCTCACTCTCCCACAGTATGGCACACGCTTTAGACGCCTTGCGCGATGCTGTACTGGTACTGTACTTTGCAAGTGCAACCTAAGATGATATCAACCGTCCAGGATACGGTAACGTCCGGCATCATCCAAACACAACACAGAATCGAGAGAGCTTTTGTGCAAAGTGATTAAGAGATGAAATCCATGTTATTCGCCGGACCGACAAGTAATAAATAGATAAAAATAAGGCCAAAGAGTAGAGACGAGTTTAAGTGGGGAACAGCGAAACAAAAGAGAAACGAAAAAAAGAGGGAAAGCCCAAGACCTGTCTGTCTGTCTAGCTCCAGCTGACATCTGGTTGGTTGACCCCGGTACAGTTGAGTAGCAACACATGCAGGAGTTTTGTAAGAAAAGTGTCTCGAGGAATTTAAGCAAAAACGAAATAGGAAAAGCAAAGAGAAATCCCGAGAGCTCCAGTAAAAGAAGAGATTTAAAAGAAAGAAATCAATGCACAAAGGAAACCGTGAAATAAGCCGTGTCAAGAGCTGATTAAAAGGAGAAAAGAAAAACCAACAATCCTCCAACAAAGGGCAGTCTGTTGGGTTCCGAAAGTCCTTTTTCTTCGCGTTTCGTTTCGTGACAGCTTATAATTAACCTCATCGGTGGTCTTGGAATTTTGATGGTATTGGCGTCTATGTTTGCGGGTTTCGCGGGCAGATTAGCCAACGCAGTGGGACCAGCCTGGAGATACATTAGCGCGGTTCATCAATTCCAGTAGCGAGACAAGGGGGAACGAACCCGGGAGCCCACATCCCATTCCAACAAACAAGTAAACCAAGAATATAACCACAAACACCAGCAATATCATCAACTATTTCCCGTCAGCACTCCATCCTCCGTCCCAAGTGTCCAATAAACCGTAAAGACAAACCTTGGTGTTCTTCCACCACATTCTCCTCCTCAGCCCGCGACTCCGAACCCTAAATTCCATAGCCCCACTCTGCAATCCGGCAGTCTTGTCGACGAGCAAATCGATCCTCTCCCCCCTCTCGAGCACCCTCTCGATATTCTCCGTCATGATGCCGCGCGCGCTCTCAATCTCCCTCTGAGCTTTGGCGACGACGTCCTCGTTCTCGCCACCGGCCTCGAACTGCCGCATAGTGGCGGCGAGCGTGGAATTAAACTCGGCGCATCCGTAGGGGGGGGCGTCGGCGATGGTGCTGGCCGGGTACTTGCTCGTGAAGAGGCGCTGGATCTCGAGGAGGTAGCCAAAGGGTAGTTTGCGCCCAATCAGGGCCGTGGAGATGACCAGGAAGGTCAGACCCAACGGGATGGATTGCGAGGAGGCGGTCGCGATGTAGTGAATGTTGTGCTGGCCATGGGTGTAGGTGAGCTTCTGTGGGCTCGCGTGCGTGATTTTAGGGAGGATAAGGGAGGCGAGGGACGAGGCGTTTGTGGATGCGGTTCCGCTCGGGGAGTATTCGGAGAGGATGGTGGTGCCGTGGGCGACGCATGCGCTGTAAAGTGAGCGGGCCGTGGTCAGTTTTTTTTGGGGGGGATTCGTTAGCTAGTTGCGGAGAGCTTACTAGAGAAGCGGTGCTGAAGCAGATGAAGAAGACATTGCGTTAGCCGAAGATGCCAATGAAGAAGACTGTTTTGCTTTTTCGGGAAGCTCTTGTATCCCTTTGAATCGAGATGTCCGAGGGCGGTGCTCGTTGTTCGATCACGGGTTAGCTGGTGGGAGAGTTGGTTGGCCAGTCAAAGGTGGTGGTGGGTGGGGGTGGTGCGAGAAGTGAGGATAGGTCTTTGTCGGATTGGAAACGAGACGCAGGGTGGGTGGTCCGATGACGATGTTCTCTGGCAAGTGATTAAGTAATGATGCTTAGCGCGTCATGCACGCTCACTCGTTTCTGGAACGCGAACGGCAGGTTGGCAGGTTGTCACAGGAAAAACCCGTCTCTCACTTTGAGCCTCCAACACCGGAACGACGGGTATTGGCATTGCCGCCATCTCGAATCTAGGCATGCTTAATGTATGCACCCGCCCCTGGCAGCTCCCTCGCCCGGGAAGTGAAAGTCAGTATTGGCACAGCGAGCACCCCGTCCGCGTCTGATTCTTGTTATAAATTGTGATATAACTGTTTAAGGAGAACCCTCACATTCATACCAAGCTCCTCCAGTCCAGACTAAGGATGCCTCTCACGTCAATCGCTCTAATCCCATTCGTGATAAGATTTAAGCACAGGAGTAGATTCGGGACCCCCACTGGTACGCACACAAGCGAACGTGGCGCTGGTTATTTGCCAAGACTTTGCGTTTGCCATGACCTTAAAGTTACGATGCCTTTCCGGGGAAAGAGTTTAGAAATCACGAATTCTGCAGGCAATAAACTCATCATTGATAGTTAATTGCCATGAATCATTGAACGGTATTTGAGGCTGGATCCCCCCCCTTGTTGTGTAATAATAATATTTATTTATTTTGGCTAAAGGGTGATGCTCGAATATCTTGTGAGAATAATGTTACCCTACCTAAACTAGAACCCAAGGTCCCCCCCCCCTCTTTAGGACCTATCAAAGCGTTTTTTGGCTGGCAAGTTACTGGTTGTATGCCTTTAACCACGGTGCTTTCCCCCGAGATTCCCCGTTTCGGATACGATACTGGTGCGATACCTGTAGAGACATGCGCGAGAAGGTCTACGAATATATAGCAAGAAGAAAGGAAGAAAGAAATTGACCGCCGCTCATTTCGTATTGGGGCGTTGCCGTGCTATTCCACCCTTTTACCTACCCCCCTGTAGAACTTCCACGCCTATTTGATGACGAGAGCTGCCCCTGAGTTGGTTGGGTTGTGTGACTTTCCCGACACGTTTGGAATCCATTTTCTGCGATTCTGTTCCATTGGCTGTATAGTAGCTCATCTCTCGGGGGAGGAGGGAAAGAATGGAAAAAATGGGGGGATGGGAAAAGCGCCTTGGAGCGTTTGATGGGAATCGCTCCCGTGCACCGGCATGCCGAACAAGATATAAATTTTGGGACCATTAACCCTTTAATAACGCATTTACTTTGTAATACTTACATACCCCACAGTCGAGGTTTGGAGAGACTGGAGGAATTTATGATCTACAAAATAGGGTCGATGCCATTCAAGAAAGCATAGCTGCGCTTTGGGCCGCTTGCTCACAGGAAGGTATATATCATAATTATAATACACAAAGCTACAATAAATCTACCCGGATGGAGGCCCTCTCTCATCCGATATTAAACTCCGAAGCCATCCCCTTCTTCATCTGCATGCCAAAAGCAACCTTCCGCATCTTCCTTACCGCTTCTCGGCCGGCATCGCTCGGTGCGTCTTCCGCATCCAAGCTTCTTTTCGCACCCGCTTTGGCAGGGGTAACCGTGGCCGCCGAACCCGTGGTGTTACCCCTCCCTTTCCCGCCACCAGTTGCGCCACCTCCGGGAACTCTAATATCCCCCGGGGCATCCCTGATCCCAAAACTCTTCGCTAAATGTCCGTAATGCAGTGCTTTATGATTGAACATCCCCTTCTCAGCGGCAACGTGGGTGGTATACGCGCGGATATGGCTTCCCCAGGCTTTCTTTGCCAGGTCCATCACCGCTTTGTCCGCCAACACCCACCTCTCAACTTCCAACTGCCATTCTGTAGCTTTATCTTCCCACTCCCGCTTCTTGTGGTTCACTCCTTCTCCTCCAAAGCCCTTCTTGAACACCTCGTCCACGTCCGCGTGTATGGGGCTTCCGCACTTTTTTAGCACTGCATCGACATAGCCTTCCTCTGGCCCCGGAAGTAGGAACATTATGGCCCGCCCGGCGCGTCCTGCGCGCGCCGTACGGCCGATACGGTGGAGGTGGTCGTCGCGGGAGAACGGAGGGTCGAATTGGATTATTAAGTCGACGTTCGGGAGGTCCAGTCCACGGGCAGCAACGTCGGTGCAGAGGAGGAGGGAGGGGGAGGTTGTGTGTGCAAAGGAGTGGAGGGTGGAGGTTCGGATTGGCTGTGGGAGGGAGCCGTGGAGTTTGTGGAGGAGGGCGGTGGGGTGGAGGTGTGGGGCTTTGGCGATCGCGGGATTGTTCGGTGGAGGCTGTTTAGCTGGCTTTTCGGAGGGATCTGGTTTGGTTTCTGGAGCGTGGGGGTTTGCAGAGTCTTTTTCGGAGCTCTTCGAGGGTTTCGTGGGTTTCGGGGTGGGCTTTGGCGGCTCAGTACCTGAACTGTCCAACCGGGAAAATACTTGAAAGTGAAAGTCCACCGAATCCGAGCAGGAGAAAAAAACAATAATCTTTGGGCTGGCAGTCTGTCGTACAAGAGCCCTCTTAAGTATCGCATTCAACCCCACTAACCTCAACTTTGCCGGAACCACAACATAACTCTGTTTCAACTGCGCCGGAGCCTGAAACCCCTCCTCTCCACTCTTACTGCCCCCACCCGCATCGTCATATCCCTTCTCCGCCTTGATGTATAGCGCCTCCTTCAAAGAGATATCGCCGAGTCGCTGTACGTTGGTCTTCATGGTTGCCGAACAAAGTATCGACACCCTCCTCCTCGGCAACCCCGCTTCGCTCTTCCACTCCACTGCTTCCTCCCCTTTTTTCGGCAACTTGCTCTTCTTTTCCAGAATGCCCAGGATGCTTCCAATTGTCTCCTCGAACCCCAACTCCATAAGCCTGTCACCTTCATCGAGCACAACCCACCTCACTCGACTAACGTCCAAGCTTTCCGTATTCTCCAGGTGATCCAATAACCTCCCGGGGGTAGCAACAAGTATATTAATCCCCTTCCTCAACCGTGCCTTCTCACTCTTCTTCTTCTCACCGCCGCTGACAGCGCCCGGGACGATCCAGTGGGGGCCGTTCTTACAGTGGATTAGTGTAGATAGAACTGTTGATATTTGCCGGCACAATTCACGGGTCGGGGCGAGGACAATGGCGTAGAGTCCTGAATGTCTAGTCTGCTTTGCCGCATTCTCACCATCTTGCTGAACAGAAGGACGGGGTACGGAGAGGCTCATGATCCGGTTCACTATTGGTAGTAAATAAGTCAATGTTTTTCCCGATCCAGTCTCTGCTTGGATGAAAGCGTCGCTGTCGGTAGACATTAGTTTAGGGATTGCTGATCGTTGGATGGCCGTGGGCGCCTTTAGAGATAGTTTTGTCGTAAGGTGATTCGCGAGTATGGGGGATAATCCTAGTGTTGTGAAAGTTGCAGATCCGTCTGCTAACGGTGCATTCGATGGCTTATTCGCCGCCCCTTCTTCCCTTTTGTCGCCAGCGCTCGCGGTTTTGGGATTCCCGGTCCATAAGGAGGATACGAACTCTCCTGACTTGACGGCCTGCGGTGTGGGTTTCTGCTTGGGCTTTCCATCACCGCTCCTGGGCTTTACTGCTGTTGTTGAGGTTTTGGGAGCGGTGGCAGGGATGGTTCGTGCGATATTGAATTCGGCGCTTTCGATAGCCCTCTTCTTGGCGCGGTGCTCGACCGCCCTCTTTGCCTTCAATCGATCTTTCCAGCGGCCGCCTTTGAACTTCGGGGTTACGATTGTGAAGGCATCTGGGCTGATATCGAAGTTGACTACCATCGCATCGTCAGCCATCTTGGGGAGGTTTTGGAAGCGCAATTGCTTCCGGTGTTGTTGTGAAAGGGAAGAGGCGATGTTGTGTTTAATAATTTGATTTTTTTCCTTGGTGGGTTGCCCCGCATAAAGTTACCCTACCCACTGCCCCCCCGAAAACCTTGAAAAGAAACCTATGCCTGTACCCACCTGATCAACATATGTTCCGGACGAACCTATTTTTTGCCTTCAAATACACCAATTACTCTATACCAACTATTCACCCCTCAATACGAAATGGTACCGCTTCTGCCCTCCCCATATCCTAATCGTGCCCTCAAGCTAAACGCAATCATAGGCCCACCGAATTATAACCCAGATAGCCGTCGTAGGTTCCCGGGTCATCGGCCGCGCCTTTGTGGAGGCCTGGCGACAAGCACAAGCGACTCAAAAATACGCCAAAGCTACTGCCGGGACCGGCGCAAATACCACTTTAAAAGCCCACGCAGGATTGACCCTTGACGAAGCCTGCCGCATACTTAACGTCAAGCCGCCACAGAATGGGGTGATCGACGAGACGATGCTGATGGCGCGGTTTAAGAAGCTGTTCGATGTTAATGAGCCGGGGAAAGGTGGGAGTTTCTACTTGCAGAGTAAGATCTTGAGAGCGAGGGAGAGGATCGAGAGTGAGGTGCGAGAGGCCGGGGAGAAAGCGAGGAGGGCGGAGGAGCTGGAGAAGGGTTGGAAGCCAAAGGTGTACAAATGATGGGAATTACGGATTTGCGTGTGTTTCTGGGAGGGTGAATAGCGGCAGGTATGGGATATGTTACTCCTTTTTCTCTGACTTCTGGGTTTTCACTTTTTTGTTCCTGATTGCTCGGAGTTCGGTCGGGCGGGTGGGAAAACGTAGAAATGATAGATTTTGAACTCTCTACTTTACCTTGTATAATATATATTGGTTTGGGGCTGCCAGGGCCGGGCAAATACGTACACCACCAGTCGCACTAATTGCATGGGCTCAAGCTTTGATTTTTCTTTTCTAGAGTCAATTCCTTTGTATCAACTAGCTCCTGGTATACCACATGAACTAATCAAAGGAGAACACCACATATCCCGTCTAACGAACCCCGTCTATGTAGCACCGGCAATGCTAAGATCACGTATTTCTTGTAGAACTTGTTCTACTCTTTGGTCAAGGTGACCTTGCGCGTATTTTTCCCTGGTGCTCGGGTCTAGGTATTGTTGGACTTGGGCCATTCTGGAGTATGCCTCTGCGCAAACTGGAGAGCAAGGAGGTCAACCATTCGCGTCTGGAGAGCCGTCAAGGGTGGGAGGCTTACATCTAAGTTGAATCTTCACGAGTGCCTCGAATGAAGGGTCGAGATAGGGTACCCGGAGGTCGATCAACTGGGGCAATTCCGTAGTAAGCTGTTCGTTGAGAGATTCATAGACATCGCGGGCCATCTGAGCCTCTTTCTCGGTCTGCAATTCGCGTTAGTACGGTGTTAAGTCTTAGAAGTGGCTGAAAGGTAACATGCTCTAGGCAGCTTTCCGGGATCTTTGTCAGGTTTCTCTACTAGCTTCTTAACCTTTGCCCGCATCTGGTCGTAATCAAGGAGTTTATGATTTCTCTTTTTTATACCTAACGCACGGGCTTATTAGTTCTGGACTGGGGACGGGGGTCTTGGAGGAGTTTCGGACATTCGTTGATATCGGGGAAGTAAGCACAAAATCTAGAGATAGGCTCTAAAACGGTGGTCCTGTAAGGGCCGTCCAGAGCCTTGATGGTCTCGGCGTCGAGCTCTTCCACAGCTTGCTTGTACGAGCGGCTAACCCCGTCGCGGGTTCCGGCATCACCATAGAATGCATCGATCGTCTCGGCAATCCTCATCTGAGACGCAGTCATGGCTACAATTCAATGTTAGCTGACGGCATTTCCGAAGTAAAATGATGATCAAATCGCACCTCTCAAGGCATCTAGATACCCCTTTGCCTCCTTCTGCAGCTTTGTCGCGGCGGCCTCCATAGTTCTGAACCGGCGCTCTTCAACTTCATAATCGCGATCGTTTGTCTTTTCGATCTGGCCTGATATCGATTAGAGAAAGCTGAAGAGATGAGTGGGATGAGCGGGAACCTGCCAGCTCTGATCATCCCCTTGACCGCAGTCCGGTTAACCGTTTTTTTAAAGCCTGAAATGGCTCATCAGCACCGACTTGTGAGCTTGATGTTAGAACCCACCTGCCCAGCTCATGATCTCTCTCTCTCTTCTTTGTTGTTGTTTATGTAAGGGTTTGCAGTTAATCTGAGGAATTCAGCGGGTTCTTTTCCGCCAGGGCAAAATGCGGAAACGGAGATGGGGAATGAGAACACGTGATCCGGTTTCGTCATCAGATGGCGGTGCTGGGCTTGGCAAGTTGGGGCTCTTTTCCTTTGGCGAGACTCTCTGATCAAGAGGGCGATCTGATCATCTGATAAGATCTCAAAAAAATGCCTGCAATTTAGTTTTCCCCATACCCTCACGTGTGTAATGTAGCGCTTAGTATTAGATTGAGTGGCTGTCGCGGGTATTTGTCGTATGGTTCATGCCATTCAAAACGTGCACGAGGCTGTAAAATTAGTGTTACATGTGGCTATGCTAGTTTTAATGCCAAGCCAAATATTGAACATGTATTTGAGGTAACGGGTTTGAATAACAATAGGATTGTTATATGAAAACAACAGGATTGTAATAATTACCACAGTGGAGAAGCAAGGTAAAAATGTTTAAAAATACAATAAATCTAAACTAT
>Ga0307510_10012623_pt1 | contig 10019 bp, 12 predicted proteins | sample 12_EM_MG_FD_207224 | JGI IMG/M metagenome (GOLD analysis project Ga0307510, IMG submission 207224) | Populus trichocarpa ectomycorrhiza microbial communities from riparian zone in the Pacific Northwest, United States - 12_EM | ecosystem: Host-associated > Plants > Roots > Unclassified | place... | reverse complement strand
CGTGGTGGAACTGATCAACACCATCGCCGGCCAGACCAATCTGCTGGCGCTCAATGCCACCATCGAGGCGGCGCGGGCCGGCGAAGCGGGACGCGGCTTTGCGGTCGTGGCGTCCGAGGTGAAGGCGCTCGCCGAGCAGACGGCGAAAGCCACCGGCGAGATCAGCCAGCAGATATCGGGCATCCAGGCGGCGACCCAGGAATCGGTTGCGGCCATCAAGGAGATCGGCGACACCATCGGGCGGATGTCGGAGATCGCCTCCACCATCGCAGCCGCGGTCGAGGAGCAGGGGGCGGCGACCCAGGAAATTTCCCGCAACGTGCAACAGGCCGCGAACGGTACGCAGCAGGTTTCCGCCAACATCGTCGACGTGCAGCGCGGTGCCAGCGAGACCGGGTCCGCTTCGGGTCAGGTGCTCGGCGCGGCAAAGTCATTGTCCGGCGAAAGCGACCGGCTCAAGCGCGAGGTCGGCAAGTTCCTCAGCTCGGTGCGGGCGGCCTGAGCCGCCGCTATCGCACAAAAGCGGACGCTGCTAGGGCGCGATCGTCAGCACCGCTTTCATGTTGGGATGGTAGCGGCAGTAATATTCGACGTGGCCTGCCTTCTTCAGAACCGACGTCACGGTCTTTTTCGGCGGCGTGGTCACATCGAAATCGCCGTTGCGGGCGGTCGCGGTGTGCGCGAGCACATCCTTGTTGATCCATTCGATGGTGTCGCCGACCTTGGCGGAAACTTCGGCCGGCGCGAACACCAGATTGTCGATCGTGATCTGGATCGTCGCCGCATGCGCCGGAACGGCTATCGCGCCGAACAGCAGGGCGGCCATAGCTGGCAGATAGCGTCCCGGACGCATGGCAGGCTCCTTACTTCAGCTGGGCAGCGACGTGTTCGGCGTGCTGTTGGTGGCCCTGAAAAATCTTCAGGCCGGTCTGCAGCAGGCTCTTCAGTTCGGCATTGCCGGCCGACGGGATCAGCTGCGTCTCCAGCGCGCCGTTGACCGCCTTGTGGTAGGCGACCTCGTTCGCCACGTAGGCCTTGTCGTATTCCGTGCCCTTCAGCTTGGCGAGTTCGGCGAGCTTCTCGGTGGCCTGCTTCGACAGCGCCTTGCTGGTGTCGTTGTCCTCCGGCGTCACCTTCAGCTTCTTGACGAGATCGAGCGCCTGCTTGTTCACGGCCTCATGGTCGCGCACCATGTCTTGCGCGAACGCCTTGACGTCCTTGTTGCCGGCCTTCTCGATCGCCTGCTTGGCGGCGGCGACGTCGATGACCCCAGCGGTGTAGGCGATATGCGCGATCTGCGGATCGGTGGGCTTTGCGCCCTGCGCCAGCGCGGGGCCGGTTAGCAGGCTTAGTGCGGCGATCGCCGCGCTCAATCGAATGAACATGTCGGGTACTCCTGTGGCGCGAAACAAATGCCGCGCGTTGTTGATGCACAGGAGTTGGATGGCCGGGGGGTGCAGAGGTTCCCGGAAAATTGCACGTGGCAGTACACGGGCCTGCATGGTTCGAGACGCACGGCTTCGCCGCGCTCCTCACCATGAGGGTCGCTAGCAGACCTCATCCTGAGGAGCCGCGTAGCGGCGTCTCGAAGGATGAAAGCCCCCGCTCTCGGTTGCGCTAGAAATTCAGCCGTTTCAGCACGGCGTCCGTCAGCCGCTCGCAGCGCTTGCCGGCAAAGGGAAACGCCTCCATTACCACCGGGCCGATCTTCTTCTCGACGATGTTGCGCAGCATATTGCGGGCGCGGTGCAGCCGGCTCTTCACCGTCTCCGGCTTGAGCGAGAGAATCTCGGCGGTCTCTTCCACGTTCATGCCCTCGATGACGCGGGTGATGAAGACGAGACGGAACGCCTCCGGCAGTTCGTCGATGGCGTGCTCGACGACAGCTTGGATTTCACGCTGGGCCATGGATTTTTCCGGATCGGCGGCGGCGGAGAAGGGGAACTGGATGATTTCGGCTTCGAGCGCGCCTTGCGGCAAGGAGTCCAGTTCCACGGCGGGACGACGGCGGCGCAACCTGCCCAGCGCCTCGTTCATGGCGATCCGCGACAGCCAGGTCGACAGGCTGGAATCGCCTCGAAAGCTTTCCAGATGCGTGAAGGCGCGGACGTAAGCCTCCTGCACCACATCCTCGGCCTCGCTATCGTTGCGCAGGATGCCGCGGGCCAGGCGATACAGCCTGCGGTTATTCGCCTGCATGATGGCGCGAACCGCCGTCTCGTCACGCGCCAGCGCCCGCCGCACCAGTTCGGTGTCACCGGATTCGACGGGCGCGATTTGCGGTATGTGGGCCTGGCGCATGATGTTCACCAATAACAGGGTATTGGGGTTGGATGCGGCAGAGGGAAACAGGTTCCCGAAATAATTGGTTTGGTAGCTTCGTAGGGTGGGCAAAGGCGCGTTTGCGCCGTGCCCACCATGACCTTCGCTGGTTGGCGATGGTGGGCACGCTTCGCTTTGCCCACCCTACACCCCGCTACGCCGCCGGTACTTGATCCAGGAACCCGGTGATGCTGCGAATGCGGCCGTCGCTCAGCACGGCGAAATCCGTGCCTTTGATCGGGCTGTCGCCGCCATCAGGCCCCAGTCCCCAGGAGAAGCGGACGTGGTCGCCAAAGCCGTTGGGTTCGCCGATCAGCCTGAATTTGAAATCCGGAAAGCGCTGCTGTACGCTGGCGACGAGCGCATCGACGCCGTCATGGCCATCGCCACTCATCAGGGGATCGACATATCGGGCATCGCTGGTCCAGTTCTGGCTGAGAATTTCGCGGCGGCGGCTTGGGGTCCGTTCGTTCCACAAATCGATGTAGCGGCTCGCGACGGCCTTGTGGTCGGTCATGTTGCTCTCCTTCGGTAGCGCCGGATGGATCGGCTGAACGCACTATCGAAGGTTCGCACGCGCCAATCGATTACCTCACAGGTCAAGGAATTCGATTTTGCACGTCTTGCGTACCGCCGCCGTTCCGGCCGTGGGCGTCCAGCGCATCGAGGAAGCATCGCACTTTTGCGGGAACGAACTGGCGGGCCGGCAGTAGGGCGTGAATGTTGAGTGGCTCGCAGACATGATCGGTGAGGATTCGCCGCAGCAGTCCGGCTTCCACCGCCGCGTTGGTAAAGCTCGCCGTCACCCGCAACACGCCGAGGCCGGCGAGTGCCGCCTGCAAGCGGATGTCCGCGTTCGAACTCACCAGCCGCGCCTTCTGCACCGTGAGATGTTCGGTGACGCCGGCCGGCGTCGTCAGCGCCCAGGGCGCGTCGTTGGGGCCGGTCAGCATCGGAAGGCGGGCGAGCTCTTCCAGCGTGCGCGGCTCGCCAAATTTTTCCAACAGCGCAGGCGCGGCATACAGGCCTCGCTCCAGCGACGAAACCCTGCGGATCACGATTCCCGTCGAGGGCAACGGCTGTTCCAGCATCGCAAACACGATGTCGTAATTCTCGGCCACCGGGCTGACGATCTCGTGCTCGACGTCGATCCGGATCACGAGATCCGGATAGCGGTCCATCAGTTCGATCGCGACCGGGCCGGCATGGTGCGCGCCGAACTCGTAGGGCGACTTGATGCGAAGCGTGCCGGCGACGGCGCTGCTCATCGCCAGCGCCTCGCCATGCGTATCGTGCAGCGCAATGAATAGCGGCCGCACCCGCTGATAAATGGTGTCGCCGGCATCCGTCAGCCGCAAATGGCGCGTGGTGCGCTCGATCAGCCGCAGGCCAAGATTGGCTTCCAGCCGCTGCACTGCAGCGCTGAGGCTCGATTTGGGATGGCCGAGCACGCGCGCAGCGGCGCTAAAGCCGCCATGCTGCACGACCTCGCAAAACAGCTCCCAATCGCGCCAGTCCATCGGAGCCATCGTCCATGTGGCGGGACGGTGTGTCCAGAAAATCCGGATACAAGCGAAACCGCCTATCCCATAGAAGATGACACAAAAGCAGCGCGGTTCGCAAAACACACCGAGGGAGAAATGGCATGTCGGATGACGGAATCTTTCTGCGCAATTCCTGGTACGTCGCGGCCTGGAATCACGAGCTGATCGACGACCGAAAGCTCGCCCGCACCATTCTCGAACGGCCCGTGGTGATCTATCGCGGCGCCAGTGGCAGGGTCGTCGCCCTCGACGACCGCTGTTGCCATCGCGCGGCACCACTCTCGATGGGCCGGATCGAAGGCGACGATATCCGCTGCATGTATCACGGCATGAAATTCGAGCCGGGCGGCAAGTGCATCCAGATTCCCGGCCAGGACGTGATCCCGCCAAAACTCGGCGTGCGCGGCTATCCCGTGGTCGAGCGCTACAATCTGATCTGGATCTGGATGGGCGATATCGAAAAGGCCGATCCGAACCTGATCGTGGACTATTCGCCGCTCGCCGATCCCAAATGGCGGGGCTTGCCCGGCTACATGCACTACAAGGCCAACTGGCTCTTGATCGTCGATAATTTGAGCGACTTCGCCCATCTCGCCTTCGTGCATACGCATACGCTCGGTGGCTCCGAGGAATACGCCTACAAGACCAAGCCGGTCGCGATCGAAAAGCTCGATGACGGCTTTCGCGTCGAGCGCTGGCACATGAGCGCCGATCCGCCGCCCTATCACTGCAAGGTGATTTCCAACAAGACCGACAAGATCGATCGCCGCAATATCGGCCGCATGCTGATCCCCGGCATCTTCCTGCTCGACACGATGTTTGCGCCGGCCGGCCAGGGCGCGGAGAAGGGCGTCCAGGTGCCGGGCACGCGGCAATATCGCAACGCCCAGTTCATGACCCCGGAGACGCGCAGCACGACGCATTTCTTCTGGAACTATCTGCACGATTTCGACCTCGACAACCCGAACATCGCGCTGTCGCTGCGCAACAGCCTCGAGGAGGCCTTTCAAGAGGATCTGGCGATCATCGAGGCGCAGCAAAAAGTGTTCGACGCCGATCCGAACTATCAGTTGCTCGCCATCGGTGCGGATGCCGCGCTGACATATTTCCGCTGGCTGCTGGCGCGGCGGATCGAGGCGGAGGGGAACACGGCGCGGGCGGCATAGGGGAACGGCGCGGCCGTGGCCGCGTTACCCGCGGTCGCGACGGCATGACCATTGATCGGGCTGGGGCCTGCGCGAGATTTAGCGTAGAAGCTGATCTCGACCTCGCAGGCTTTGATCGGGGTCAAAGCCTGGGCCCTTGCCGTCCTCATCATGGTGGGACGGTCAATCGGTGAACCGCTATGGCAGAACAGACCAAGACGCCGGAGCCGAATGCGGGCGCCGACTGGGCGCAGCAGGCCTGGCTGTGGCCGCTGGAAGCCACGAAATTGGCGCTGCACAGCTACGCGCAATTGTTCGCCGATCGGAAATCCCCTCCTTCCCGCGCGCCGGAGCATGAGCCGCTGGCCTGGACCACGCCGAACGGGGTGGTACTAGAACTTCCATCGATGCGATTGCGAGAGTTTTCGCGGGGGAATGCGGCGCAGCAGCCGGTTGTCGTCTGCGCGCCCTATGCGCTGCACGGCGCACTGATCGCGGACTTCGCATCTGGCCATAGTCTGGTGGAGACGCTGCAGAAAGACGGCGTGAACCGGATCTATGTGCCGGACTGGCGCTCGGCCTCGCCGGAAATGCGCTATCTCTCGATCGACAACTATCTCGCCGATCTCAATGTGGCGATCGACGAGATCGGCGCGCCGGTCGATCTGGTCGGCCTGTGTCAGGGCGGATGGCTGTCGCTGGTCTATGCCGCCCGGTTTCCCGGCAAGGTGCGGCGGCTCGTACTCGCCGGCGCGCCGGTCGATATCTCCACGCCGTCAGAACTCTCGAAGATGGTGGCCGCAGTTCCGCAGCAGGCCTTCGAGCAGATGGTGCGGCAGGGCGACGGCCTCGTCAGCGGCGAGCACATGCTCAAGCTCTGGAACGTTCCGTTCAACCAGCGTGACGTGGAAGCCGTGCTGCAACGAAATCTCGGCGACGGATCGGGCGAAGCGAGGCGGCTGCTGGATCGTTTCGAGCGCTGGGACCGCGCGACTTTGGATCTGCCGGGGACGTACTACCTCGAAGTGACCGACCAGGTTTTCCGGCAGAACCTGATCGCCAAAGGTCGCTTCGTGGCGCTCGGCCACAGGATCGATCTCGCCGAGGTGCGCGTGCCGGTCTTCCTGCTGGCGGGAGAGGACGACATCGTTGTCCCGCGCGATCAGGCGTTCGCGACGGCCCGGCTGCTCGGCACGCGGCCGGCGTGGCTGGAACGAGCCTGCGAGCCGTGCGATCACCTCAGTCTTTTCATGGGACGCAAGGTCTTGAGCCACTCCTGGCGTCGGGTCGCCCGGTGGCTTCAGGCCGACATCGCGGATGCCGGCGGCGCAAGGATCAGCGCGTGAGATGCGAATGAAAATGCCCCGGATTGCGCGTGCAATCCGGGGCAGCGCGACGCGCCTGATGGCGTGCCGGTGACTTTACTTGCCCGCCACCACCATGATCTCGACACTGTACTGCGGCGCGGCGAGCTTGGCCTCGACGGTGGCGCGCGCCGGCGTGTTGCCGGCCGACACCCAGCCGTCCCACACCGCGTTCATGTCGGGGAACGTCTTCATGTCGGTGATGTAGATCGTGGCCGACAGCAGCTTCGACTTGTCGGTGCCTGCCTTGGCGAGATGGCCGTCGATGATCGCGAGGATGTCCTGCGTCTGCTCGGTCACGCTTTTGCCGGCGGCCTTGCCGGCGACGACGCCCGCGAGATAGACGGTGTTGCCGTGGACGACGACCTGGCTCATGCGAGGTCCGGTTTCGAAGCGCTGGATGGTCATGTTTTTCTCCTGATGAGGGGCGGCGGCTTCTTAGCGTGCTCACGCCCCGCGCGCCACTGCGTTATTTGCATCGATTGCACCGATGCGCCGCTTAGCCCGCAGCCTTCGCCGCCGCGCGTCCTGCATTCCTGCCCGAGAACAAGCAGCCTCCGAGGAAGGTGCCCTCTAGCGAGCGGTAGCCGTGCACGCCACCGCCGCCGAAGCCGGCCGCTTCGCCTGCGGCATAAAGTCCCCGGATGATCTCGCCGTTGTTGCCGAACACGCGCGAGTCGAGGTCGGTCTCGAAACCCCCCAGCGTCTTGCGCGTCAGGATGTTGAGCTTGACCGCGATCAGCGGGCCTTGTTCGGGATCGAGAATGCGGTGCGGCTTTGCGGTGCGGATCAGCTTATCGCCGATGTAGCGCCGCGCGTTATGGATGTTCATCACCTGCGCGTCCTTGACGTAGGGGTTTGACATCTCGCGGTCGCGCGCTTCGATCTGCGCCTTGATGTGATCGAGTTGGAGCAGATCGTCACCCGAGAGCGCGTTCATCGCGCTGACGAGGTCGGCGAGGTTGTCGCGCACGATGAAGTCGGCGCCGTTCTTCTTGAACGCTTCCACCGGCGCGGGTGCGCCCTTGTTGGTGGCGCGCTTGATGGTCATGCGCCAGCTTTTTCCCGTGAGATCGGGGTTTTGCTCGGAGCCGGAGAGCGCAAACTCTTTCTTGATGATGCTCTGGGTCAGGATGAACCAGGAATAATCGTATCCGGTCGACATGATGTATTCGAGCTGGCCGAGCGTGTCGGAGCCCGGGAACAGCGGCGCAGGCAGGCGCTTGCCCGTGGCGTCGAACCACATCGAGGACGGGCCGGGCAGGATGCGGATGCCGTGGCGCGGCCAGATCGGATTCCAGTTCCGGATGCCCTCAACGTAATGCCACATCCGGTCGCGGTTGATCAGCCGCGCGCCCGCGGCCTCGGTGATGCCGATCATGCGACCGTCGACATGTTCCGGCACGCCGGAGATCATGAATTTCGGCGGCTCGCCCAGCCGCTTCGGCCAGTTCTGCCGGACCATGTCGTGATTGCCGCCGATGCCGCCGGAGGCGACGATCACCGCCTGTGCGCGCAGCGTGAAATCGCCGATCACCTTGCGTGACGAGCTCTTGCCGCGCTCGACGCTGTCAGGTTCAAGCACTGCCCCACTGATGCCCTCGACTGCGCCGTTCGTCATCACGAGTGTGTCGACGCGGTGGCGAAACCTAAACGTTAATCGGCCGTTTGTATGCGCTTCGCGTGCACGGCGTTCGAACGGCTCGACGATGCCCGGGCCGGTGCCCCAGGTGACGTGAAAGCGCGGCACCGAATTGCCGTGGCCCATCGCGTCATAGCCGCCGCGCTCGGCCCAGCCGACCACCGGAAAGATGCGGTGGCCCATCGCGCGCAGCCAGTCGCGCTTTTCGCCGGCCGCGAACGCGACATAGGCTTCCGCCCATCGCTTCGGCCAAAGGTCGTCGTCGCGGTCGAAACCGGCGGTGCCCATCCAGTCCTGCAGGGCTAGATCGTAGCAATCCTTAATGCCGAGTCGGCGTTGTTCGGGCGAGTCGACCAGAAACAATCCGCCGAACGACCAAAAGGCTTGTCCGCCAAGGCTTTGTTCGCCCTCCTGGTCGACGACGATGACGCGCTTGCCGGCGTCGGCGATTTCCGTTGCCGCGACCAGCCCCGAAAGGCCGCCGCCGACCACGATTACGTCTGCGTCTTCAGCCATCGTTTCCTCCCCCGTGCCGTTTTTGATTCAAGCCCGCGTCCTCGCGCGCGGTCAACGGCAAATGGGCTCTTGTCTGTGACTTCGGTGACAGATCGGTAAGGTTGCGTGTTCCAGTTTGGGACCTGTCCGCGAGAAGGGTGCAGCGGCGCGGCAACACTCGATTTGAATTTGATTGGAGTGGCCTTCGCTGCCTAGACAAAATCACGATCTCAAACGACGCTGCATCCTGTCTTGCATCACTGAGACGATCAGATTCGGTTTCGACATTCTTCGACTGGGGCTGGGTAATGAAGCTGCTGACGGGGTTGCTAGCCGCGGTACTGCTGCTGGCGGGAGTGGGGACGAGCCAGGCGGTGGTGCGGATAGCCGACGACCGCGGCGGCCGGATCGGCACCTATGTCGACAAGTACCAGGGCCTGCGGACCTCGGGCGAAACCGTCATCATCGACGGCCTGTGCGCCTCGGCCTGCACCATCGTGCTCGGCGCGGTTCCCCATGACCGGATTTGCGTCACCTCGCACGCCAATCTCGGCTTCCATGCCGCCTGGGATTTCGGCTCCAACGGCCGCGCCGTCACCAACACCGAAGCCACCCACATGCTGTATTCGATGTATCCGCCGGTGGTCCGCAAATGGATTGCAGCACGCGGCGGCTTGACCCCGCGCATGATCTTCCTGCGCGGCAAACAGCTGCAGTCGATGTACAAGCCCTGCTACCTCGACGCGCAAGCCTCCACCATCAAGCCGGCATCGCGCTGAACCAGCCGTTTCGTCGAAAAGTCATGCGATGGCCGGGCCTTCCCGGCCATTTACTTTTTGTGCAGCTCTCGCCCGGCCTGTCCCTCCGCATGACGTGATGTCGGGAGCGGCCATATCGCTTGCCTGCCCCCGGAACTAGTCCTATCTGAAACGCATGGCTCAGCCGATTTCCACCCAAGCCGGAATGATGACCGCGACCCCACGTCAGGGCAGGGTGGCCTCGATCATTGTTTGGAGCGCAGCCACCCTTGGCGCGATGGCCGTGCTAGGCGCGGCGGCATTGTGGTTCCATTACGGCACCGCGGTGTTTTTCGAGATGATCGCCGCCGGCATCTCGGCCTGCTTCTGATACGGCACAAAGGAATTCCACAATGGACCGGACGATCCGCCCGCTGGTGATCATCGCTGCCTTCGCCGCAAGCCTCGTGGTCGGGCTGGTGATCATGCTGTGGGCGATGGGCGGCCTGCGCAGCGTCACGGCGCCGGCGGCGATCGGCGGGCCCTTTCAACTGACCGACCAGGCTGGCCAAGCCGTCACCGAGCAGAATTTGAAGGGCAAGCCGACGCTGATCTTCTTCGGCTTTACCCATTGCCCGGATGTCTGCCCGACCTCGCTGTTCGAGATTTCGGAAGTGCTGAAGGCGATGGGCACGGACGCGGACAAGGTGAACGCCTGGTTCGTGTCCGTCGATCCCGAGCGCGACACGGCCGCCGCGATGAAGGATTAC
>Ga0307510_10012622_pt1 | contig 10019 bp, 8 predicted proteins | sample 12_EM_MG_FD_207224 | JGI IMG/M metagenome (GOLD analysis project Ga0307510, IMG submission 207224) | Populus trichocarpa ectomycorrhiza microbial communities from riparian zone in the Pacific Northwest, United States - 12_EM | ecosystem: Host-associated > Plants > Roots > Unclassified | place... | reverse complement strand
TCGGCTCGACACGCACACTTCGCCGAGCGCCCCGCCGTCCGGCAGCACGGCCAGCGCCTCGGCCCCGGTCTCGATCCACTCGTCGGCGTCGAGGATCAGGTTCCAGTCGGCGTCCGAATGCGCCAGGGCCGCGTTGCGCGCCGCGGCGAAGTCGTTGCACCAGGCAAAGTCGAAGACCTGGGCCCCGGCGGCCTTGGCGATGGCGCGGGTCTCGTCGCTGGAGCCGGTGTCGAGCACGATCATCCGGTCGACGTGGGGGCGGGCGCTCGCCAGGGCCCGGGCGATTGCGCCGGCCTCGTCGCGCGCGATCATCACCAGGGCCAGGCGAGTCACGAGAGCCGCGCTCCTCTGCGACGATTAATGGCGGCCGGAACAGGGGCGAAACGAATCGGGACCGAATCAGCGATTCCGCCTGATTCGGTGTTTGTTCACCGCAACATATTGTATATCAACGGTCTTCAGCCACAAGTCCGCCGACGAAATTCGTCACGGAATCGACGCGGACGCGGCGCCTTGCCTTGACGTTGGCGTAGCGGTTCCTCTATATCGCCGGCTCTCGCGCGGACGCCCGTCCGCTGCGTCCCATTTCCTTGCGAAGGCTTTCGCTATGTCGCGTCGCTGCGAACTCACCGGTGTCGGCCCCATGGTCGGCCACAATGTGAGCCACTCGAATATCAAGACGAAGCGCCGCTTCCTGCCGGCCCTGTCGCCCGCCACGCTGCAATCCGACGCGCTGGGCCAGGCGTTCCGCCTGCGCATCACCAATGCGGCGCTGCGCACGCTCGACTTCCGGGGCGGCCTCGACCCCTTCCTGCTGAAGGCCAGCGACGAGGACCTCTCGCCGCGCGCCCAGAAGATCAAGCGCCAGCTGAAGGCCAAGCTCGCCGAGCAACCGGCCGCCTAAGCCACGCTACAGATTGTCGTTCGGAAGAGGCCGCTGGAAACAGCGGCCTTTTTCTTTGAATGCTCCCCTTAGGGGCAGGGCTAACGCACGTAGGTAAGCAGAGCGAGGAGTTGCTCGCTTGCCCATCTGGCCTTGAGTCGTTTGTGGCTCATGGGGATTTTACTGGGTTCGCTTCTGAGCACGTTGAGGCTCAGTCGTCTGAGGACGGCGAGGTTGGCGGGTCCGTTGTGCTTGCGGTTGCGGGTTTGATCCTCGGCCATCAGGACGTCGAGTTGCCAGTGCAGGTCGTTCTCAATGGCCCAGTGGCGGCGGACGAAGCGCAAGACCTCATCGGGGGCCATGCGCCGGGACAGCGCGTAGGCGCGGGTCTTGTGGGTGGTCTTGCCGCCCTGGGTGCGCCAGGACTCCACGCGGGCCACGGCGACGAGACCCTCCAGGGCGTTTGGACCGGGGCTCTGGCGCAAGCTGGTGACGAAGGCGCGCCGCACCTCGTGACGGCCGTGCGCGGTGTCTTCGGTCTCGCAGATCGCGGTCTTCGAGCTGGCGGCGGCCTTGTCGAGGGCGGCTTCGGCTTCCTTGACCAGCTTGGCCTGGTTGCCCTTGATCGCCAGCACATAATGCCCGCCGGCCTCGCGGACGGTCTTGGTCAGCCGCCGGTGGCAGTGCAGGGCGTCGCCGGTGACGGTGCAGCCCTTCAGCGAGAGGAGCTTCAGCGCCTCGATCGCCGCCTGGGCCTCGCCGCCCGCCTCGGCCACCACCTGGCTGAGGCTCATGAAGGTGTCGCAGCCAAACGCCGTCACCACCAGCGGCGGCATGTGCGCACGGCCCTTGTCGTAGGCCCGCCGCAGGCTCTTGCCGTCCACCGCCACATGCTTCGGCGCATCGATCCGCGCCTGCTCGCCAAACGCGGCCATGAAACGGGCGAAGGCGGCATTGAACGCCTCCGGGTCCAGGGCTCCCAGAACCCGCGAGAACGTATCGTGGCTCGGAGCCCCGTTCCCAAGCGGAACGAACTGGCGCAACAGATCCAGCCGCGCCTGCGCGAACACCTCCATCTCCGTGCAGTGCACGGCGCCGCAAAGAACCGCCGCCAGAGCCACGAACAGCACGTCCGTCAGATCGTGCTGGCTGTTGTAGGCTCGCGGGTCAGGAACTTCAGAAAGCACGTCCAGGATCAGCATCGGCGTCCCCCAAATCTCAGGAGACCGCTACAGAATCCATCTCAGCTCACATCGCAACAGCCCGACTCAACTCACATGCGATTCCCCTGCCCCTGAGGGGAGGATCACTTCAGCACCCCGTCGAATAGCGCCACCAGTTCCGTCCAGTGGCGCTCGGCGGCCTCGGGGTTGTGGACGGGCATGTCGGTGGGGACCCAGCCGTGCTTGGCGCCCGGCCAGATCGAGACCGTGGCCTCGACGCGGGCGTCCTTCAGGGCCGCCTTGAGGCGGGTGTTCTGCGCCTCGGGATAGCCGCGGTCCTCGTCGGCGCCGGCGACCAGCACGCGCGCGGTCATCTTGGGCGCAAGCAGGTGCGGGCTGTTGGCCTCCTCGGTGGCGAGGTTGCCGCCATGGAAGGACGCGGCTGCGGCGATGCGGCCCGGATAGGTCCCGGCGGCTCTGAGCGCGATCCCGCCGCCCATGCAGTAGCCGGTGACGCCCACCTTGTCGGCCCTGGCCTTGGGCTGGCGCGAGAGCCAGTCGAGGAAGGCCCTGGTGTCGCGCATGGCGCGGTCGTTGTCCGTGGAGGCCCGCAAGCGTCCGAACATGGCCTGCATCTCCGGATCGCCGGCCCGCACCTTGGCTATGTCCAGCGGCGGATAGGGCCCGGCGCGCCAGAACATGTCCGGCAGCAGGACGAAGTAGCCGGCCCGGGCCAGCCGCTCGCCCATCTCGAACAGAGCCGGGCGGATGGCGGGGGCGTCCATGTAGAGGATCGCCGCCGGCCAGGGGCCCTGGCCCTCGTCCGGCGTGAAGACAAAGGCCCTCGCGTCCCCATCCGGCGTGGGGATCCTGACGTCCTGCTGGCTCATGAATCTATCTCCCGGTCCCCGGCCGCCAGTCGAACGCCACCAGCAGGGTCCGCTGGGACTTGGAAAAATTGTCGTCTGAAATCAGGTAGAACCGCAGGCCGCCATTGGGGCTGGCCGCGGCGGCGAGCCCTTCGAAATTGTCGACGGTCAACGGGCGGGCAAGCTCCAGCTGGTCCACGACCTGGCCGTCCGCGCCCACGATGCGCAGGATCACCCGCACCCCGCGCAGCGGATCGAAGGCGCGCAGCAGATAGGCCATGCGTCCGCCCGAGAGCACCTCAAGGGCGGCGAGCTCGAAGCCGTCCTTCAGTTCGACCGTGCGGTCCTTGGTGCAGGCGGCCGAGAGCTTGCAGACATAGGTCTCCCCGGTGGCCTCGATGCCCGCGACATAGGCGTCGGGGCCGCCCTTGGGATAGATGGCCAGCGCCTCCATCCCCGCGTTGGGAACCCACTTCACCTGGGGCAGGGGCGCGAGCCGCGGCAGGCCGCCAGCGTGCGGATAGAAGAGGATGCGGTCGTGCTCCTCCAGGCTGATCAACCGATCGCCGTTGGGGAATTCGGCGATGCCCTCCGCATCGGATTCCGCCTTGCCGCGGCTGGCGGCCGGCTGGCCGTCCTCGCCGATCACCGGGGTGAGCCTGGCGTCCTTTAGGCCGGTGGGATGGCCGGCGTAGTCGAGGACCAGATGGGCTTCCAGAAGGTCGCCTTCGTCGCCGACCACGAGGATGCGGCCGTCCGGCCAGACCTTGAGGTCGGAGAGTCCGTGCAGGCGCGAGGTCTGGTCGGAGGTGAGCTCGACGCCGCCGGCCCAGCTGAAGTCGCCGATCTGCTTCTTCGCCGGATCCTGCCGGTCGAGGACGACGGGCCTGGCCTGGATGACGATGTCGGGCCCGTACTGGATCGGCGCCTTGGGCGGCTCTGGGTTGACGGACTTGACGGGCTGGCCGGGCGTGCAGGCCGCGAGCAGGAGCGCGATCGCAATGGCCGCCCGGCGCCTCACGCCACCGCCCTCCGCACTTCCTTGAAGGTCGAGCGCCGCGCGGGTCCCGAGGGCCCCTGCGTATTGGGCGGCGGCGCCAGCAGGCCGGCGTTCTTGCGGGTCATCCTGCGGATCTCCTCGTCGAAGAGTTCGGCAAGCTGGTCGACAATGGCGCCCGCAAGTTGTTCGACGTCGACGATGGTGACCGCGCGGCGGTAGTAGCGGGTGACGTCGTGGCCGATGCCGATGGCGATCAGCTGCACCGGGCTCTTGGCCTCGATCTCGCCGATCACCTCGCGCAGGTGACGTTCCAGGTAGTGGCCGGAGTTCACGCTGAGGGTCGAGTCGTCCACCGGCGCGCCGTCGGAGATCACCATCAGGATGCGGCGGGCCTCCGGGCGGCCGATCAGCCGCTGGTGCGCCCACATCAGGGCCTCGCCGTCGATGTTCTCCTTGAGCAGCCCCTCGCGCATCATCAGGCCCAGGTTGCGCCGCGCGCGCCGCCAGGGGGCGTCGGCGGACTTGTAGATGATGTGGCGCAGGTCGTTCAGCCGCCCTGGCTGCGGCGGCTTGCCGGCCTTCAGCCAGTCCTCGCGCGCTGAGCCGCCCTTCCACGCGCGGGTGGTGAAGCCCAGGATCTCGGTCTTGACCCCGCAGCGCTCCAGCGTGCGCGCCAGGATGTCGGCGCAGACGGCGGCCACCATGATCGGGCGGCCGCGCATGGAGCCGGAATTGTCGATCAGGATCGAGACCACCGTGTCGCGGAACTCGGTGTCCTTCTCCTCCTTGAACGACAAGGGCGCGGTCGGGTCGACGATCACCCGCGTCAGGCGCGCCACGTCGAGGATGCCTTCCTCGAGGTCGAAGCTCCACGAGCGGTTCTGCTGCGCCAAGAGCTTGCGCTGCAGCTTGTTGGCCAGGCGCGAGACCACGTTCGACAGGCTGGCGAGCTGCTGGTCGAGGTAGGCGCGCAGCCGCGTCAGCTCCTCGGCGTCGCACAGCTCCTCGGCGGCCACGATCTCGTCGTGGGCGGTGGTGAAGACCTTGTAGGTGACGACCTTGCCTTCGCCCTTCAGATCGGGCCGGGCCGGCTGCTCGCCCTCGCCCATGTCCGGCGGCTCGTCGGTCTCCTCGGCGTCGGGATCGTCCTCCGCCTGCATCATCTGGCTGTCGGCGTCCTCGCTCTCGCGGTGGCTCGCCTCGTTCTCGTCCATGGCCGACTGCTGCGGCGACTTGCCCTCGCCGTCGCCCTCGTCGTTGTCGTCGCTGGCCTCGGGCTCGCCGTCCTCGCCCGAATCCTCGTCCGCGTTGTCCTGGTCGGGGGCGTCCGACATGTCGTCGCCCATCTTCAGGTCGCGGATGATCGCGCGGGCAATCCGCGCAAACGCCTTCTGGTCCTGCACCGCCTCGGTCAGCCGGTCGAGGTCCGCGCCGGCCTTGGCCTCGATCTCCGCGCGGAACAGGTTGACCAGGGGCTGGGCCATGGCCGGCGGCTTGTCGCCGGTCAGGCGCTCGCGGACCATCAGCGACACCACGTCGGCCAGGGGCGGGTTGGCCAACGCCTCGACCTGGTTGAACGCCCGCTTGGCCCAGGCCTGGTCCATGACGGCCTTGAGGTTCTCGCGCACGCCGCCGAGCGCATTGGCGCCGATGGCCTCCAGGCGCGCCTGCTCGATGCCGTCGTAGATCGGCTGGCCGAGGACCGACGCGGGGCGGGCCTTGGCGTGGGCCGTGGCGTCGTGGTGGGCGATGCGCAGCGCCATCTGGTCCGCAAAGCCGCGGATGCGAGCGGCGTCGATCGCGGTCAGGTCGCGGGGCGGGTGGGGCAGGACGGCGCGGTTGCCGGAGAGCTGCGGGCCCTCGCCGGAATAGACGATTTCCAGGTCCGGGGACTCGGCCAGCGAGCGCGTCGCGTTGACCAGCGCGCGCTTGAAGGGCTCCAGAGGGCTTTCCGGGTTCTTGGCCATCGAGGTCGTCTTAGATCAGGCCTGTGCGCCGATGAAACAGAAAAGGCCCGCGGATCGCTCCGCGGGCCCTTCCGAACACTACAATCCGCTCATCCCTGCGAAAGCGGGGACCCAGGCTTTTTTCGTTGCCGCGGGTCGGATGACGAACGCCTGGGGAACGGGAGCTCAGAAACACAAAACGCCTGGGTCCCCGCTTTCGCGGGGATGAGCGGTTTAATTATGCCTCCTCGGCCTCGCTGGCCGGCTTGGCGACGCGCTTGCGGCGCGGCTTGGGCGCGTCTTCCGACGCTTCGACCGGCGCGGCGCGCGGGGCGGGCGCCTGCAGGAAAGCGGGCGCGTGGCTTTCGCCGCCGTCGGCGTCGCGGAGCACGCGCGCCGGGCGGGGTTCACGCGGCGGCCGCTCCTCGCGGGCCGGGCGGTCCTCGTTCACCAGCGGCGCCGAAGCTTGCGGCTCGACCACGGCGAGCGGGTCGCGGGCCGGGCGGTCGTCTCGATTGCGGTCGCGGTCGAAGCGCGGACGGTCGTCGCGGGGGCGATCACCGCGGGGGCGATCGTCACGAGGACGGTCATCGCGGGGACGGTCATCGCGCGGGCGGTCGTCCCGCGGTGGGCGGTCGTCGCGCGGCCGATCGGCCTGCTGCTGCTGATTGTCGTCGCGGGGACGATCGTCCCGGGGCCGGTCGTCGCGCCAGGGACGGTCGCGGCGGCCCTGGCCATCGCGGTTCTGGCCGCCCTGACCCTGGCCGTCATTGCGGTCCCGGTTCTCGTAGCGCGGACGGTCGTCGCGGTTCTGGTCGTTCCTGGGGCGGTCATCCCGGGGGCGGTCGTCGCGTTGCTGGCCGTTCTGCTGCTGCTGGCCGCCCTGCGGGGGCTGGCCGTCGCGGGCCTGCCAGGTCTCGGGCGTCTCGCCGGCGTCGGCGGAGGCCTGGTCGGCGGCCTCGGACTGGGCCTGGGCGGTCTCGTCCTCGAAATCGATGTCGAAACCGGAGGAGAAGTGGTCGCGGCCCAGGATCTCGCTGGCCGGACGGGTCGGCTGCATGGCGCGCAACAGGCGGAAATAGTGCTCGGCGTGCTGGAGGTAGTTCTCCCCGAGGACCCGGTCGCCGGCCGCCGAAGCGTCCCTGGCGAGCTGCTGGTACTTCTCGAAGACGTGCTGGGCGTTGCCCCGCACCTTCGACCCTTCCGGGCCGTTGGAATCGAACGCCCGATTGGCGTTCTGGGCCTGCGGCTTGCCGCCGCCGCCACTGCTGCCGCCACCGCCGCGATTGCGACCGCGCTGACGCTTCATACCCTTGAAATCTCTCATTATTCGATAACCGTTTGGTTCTTCCCTCGGCGGACCCGTTCCTGAAGAGCGGTCGGCCTGTGCGCTAGCCTTCGGCGGGATCGGGCGGCTGCGGCCCGGTTGGATTGTTGAAGACGCTAAGTGTTCCCCGTCTTCCGCCCGGAAGCTTCGGCGTGGGCCTTTTGGGAGGCTCGCGCCTGTCGCGACCGGCGGCGTCCTCTAAGTGGACGCATCTACCTGAAGCCGACGATTTGGGTGGAGACACGATGTAAGTAGCGATTCAGGCGGGGGTTTCCAAGGGATTTTTCGTGCCTGCGACAACCCTGTCCCGGTTGGCGAGGTCGAGGACGGTCGTGACGCCCTCGGCGCCGGCCTCACGGAAGAGGGCCTCGACGGCCTCCTTCTGGTCGTAGCCTATCTCAACGGCGAACCGGCCGCCGGGTTTCAGCACCCGCAGGATCTCCGGCGCCAGCCGGCGATAGTGCGTCAGGCCGTCGGGTCCGCCCTCCAGCGCGATGCGCGGTTCGTGGTCGCGCACCTCCGGCTCCAGGGTCTCGATGACATGGTCGGCGATATAGGGCGGGTTGGAGACCACCAGGTCGAACTGGTTCTCCGCCAGCCCCTCGGTCCAGTCGCCGCGCAGCAGCGCCAGCTGGCCGGCCAGGCCCAGGTGGGCGGCGTTGTCGCGCGCCACGGCCAGGGCCTCCTCCGAGACGTCGATCCCCAGCCCGCGGGCCGCCGGTCGTTCGGCGAGGATGGAGAGGATGATCGCCCCGGAGCCGATCCCCAGGTCCAGGATCGACCAGGGGGCATGCTCGGGGAAGTCGCGCAGGACGTATTCGACCACGGTTTCGGTGTCCGGCCTGGGCGTCAGCACGTCCGGCGTGACGTTGAGCATGATCTTCCAGAAGCCCTTGCGGCCCAGGATGTGGCTGACCGGCTCGCGGTGCTCCCGGCGCGAGAGATAGTCCTCCAGCGTCTGTTCCTGGGCGGGCGTCAGCAGTCGCTGCGGATCGCCCACGATGTCGGCGCGGGTGGCGTCGGCGGCGGCCTCGACCAGCAGGCGCGCGTCGATCACCGGACCCGAGAGGCCCGCGGCGTCCAGCCGCTGCTTGGCCGACTGCCAGGCCTTGACCAGGGTCAGCGTCATCCCGCCGCCTCGGCCATGGCGGGCGCGGTGACGGCGTCGCCCAGGCTCAGCGTCCCCGCGGAGGTCATCCGCACATAGATGCCGCAGTGCAGGTGGCCATAGTTGTCGAAGAGGGCCTTGGTCACGTCGAGGTCGCGCTCCGCGGTCGTGGGGTCAACATGGGTGGCGGCGCAGCGCACGATCGGCTTGAAGACCTCGGCCTGCGCCCAGCCCAGCATCAACCGTTTGCCGGTCCATTGGTTCTCCGCCCAGGCCGGCCAGCCTTCCACATAGACATTGGCGCGGAAGCGCAAGGGATCGAGCTCGACCCCCATCTTCTGGCCAAGGTCGCGCACGCTGGCGAGGCTTACTATCGAAACTTGGCCCAGCGGGTGGTCGGTGAAGCGCCAGTGGCCGGGCGCCTCGATGACCCGCAGCTCGCCGCGCACATCCTCGCCCAGCAGGTCGGTCAGCCAGGCGGCGAAGGCCGTCCGACCAGCGTCGTCGTCGAGGCGGCCCAGGAAGTCGCGGGCGCCGGGCGCGGCAGCGTGCAGGGTCGCGGTCGCCTCGTCGTAGCAGGTGCGCGCGGCGGCGACCTTGGCGATGTGGGCCAGCACCGTGAACTTCTGCTTGGAGACGAAGGCCGGCGCGGCGGGATCGAAGCCGCAGGGCCCGTTCTCCACCGCATAGAGCCTGTCGTGCGGGAAGCCTTCGCCGGGCGCCAGTTGCACGCTCGTCAGGGCCTCGGGCGTGAAGCCCTTCACCGGATGGCGGAAGATGGCTGCCGCGTGGCCGCTCATCTCAGTTGAACTCGTCTTCCAGGGCCGAGAGCCGGGCCGCCTGGTCTTCGGCGATCAGCGGGTTGATCACGTCGTCCAGCGCCTCGCCCTCCATGATCTTGGGCAGGTTATAGAGGGTCAGGTTGATGCGGTGGTCGGTGACCCGCGCCTGGGGGAAGTTATAGGTGCGGATGCGCTCGGAGCGATCGCCGGAGCCTACCTGGCTTTTCCGGGCGTCGGAGCGGGCGCTGTCCAGCGCCTCGCGCTGCTGGTCGTAGAGCTTGACCTTCAGGGCCTTCATGGCCCGCGCGCGGTTCTGGTGCTGCGACTTCTCCGACGAGGTCACCACGATGCCGGAGGGCAGGTGGGTGATGCGCACGGCCGAGTCGGTCTTGTTGACGTGCTGGCCGCCGGCGCCGGACGAGCGGTAGGTGTCGATGCGGATGTCCTCGGTCTTGATGTCGATCTCCACCTCTTCCGGCTCCGGCAGCACCGCCACGGTCGCCGCCGAGGTGTGGATGCGGCCTTGCGCCTCGGTGGCCGGGACCCGCTGGACCCGGTGGACGCCGCTCTCGAACTTCAGCCGGCCGAACACGCCGTCGCCGGTGACCGCGGCGATGATCTCCTTGAAGCCGCCGGCGTCGCCCTCCGACATGCTGTCGATCTCGACCCGCCAGCCCTGCAGAGCGGCGTAGCGCTGGTACATGCGGAAGAGGTCGCCGGCGAAGAGCGCCGCCTCGTCGCCCCCCGTGCCAGCCCGCACTTCAAGAATGGCCGACGCGTTCTCGTCGCGGTCCTTGGGCGCCAGCAGCAGGGCGACCTCATGCTCCAGGCCCGGCAGCTTGTCCTTCAGCACCTCCAGCTCATCGCGGGCCATGGCGGCCATCTCCGGGTCGGCGCCGGCGGCCATCTCCTCGAGTTCCGGCGCCTCCTCGCGCACCCGG
>Ga0307510_10012621_pt1 | contig 10019 bp, 11 predicted proteins | sample 12_EM_MG_FD_207224 | JGI IMG/M metagenome (GOLD analysis project Ga0307510, IMG submission 207224) | Populus trichocarpa ectomycorrhiza microbial communities from riparian zone in the Pacific Northwest, United States - 12_EM | ecosystem: Host-associated > Plants > Roots > Unclassified | place... | reverse complement strand
CTATTGGGCCTTGGGGAGAAATTTTCCAAGGAGGAGCTTATTAAACGCCCCTCAAGGCCGCGCTGGTGGTCCACGGGGCTGTGAATTCGTGTCTTGAGTATCATGTGGGCGGACCACCGCTGTGGACGGAGACAGGAATCCCTCGGCGTGAGGGAGATGATCGGATCGGGGAACAGAACAGTATACGGACGAAGGAGGCACCGTCGGACTCGTGTTGCTACTCAAAACCAGAGTCAGTATATGGCGTATGGAGGATCATGAACTATTAGGTGACTGACTCGGACTCTTTTTGTCGAGAAGCGGCCACACCACTGGAGATGGAATGAGATCCGAGGTCGGCAGTAGACGAGATTGAAAAGAAGTCTGTGCCCTCTTGTCTTGTATCGACGGCAGTTATATCCGATGAAGGAGTAAGAAAGGGCTTACTAGAGAGAAGGGCAGGGACTGATGACGATATGGCGGGTTGCGGTGCATTTGTCACGATATCAGGTGATGGCTCGTCTGCGCGGCTAGAACTATGATGGTGCCCGGGTGTGTCAGACGGAGGAGTCCCAGGGACCGAAACGTGGTTACGAAGTGGGATGGCCTGAGGGTTGGAATAGACAAGAGTATGAGAAACATCTTCTGCCAGGCCATCGGAAACATTGGGCAACTGATGTGAACGATGAGCTGCTATGTTGCATGACGGATATGACGATGGTTGGTTTAGCAGAGTGAGATGGTCAGCGGTAGAAACAGAGAATGCTGCTGCAGAAGTACCGATGTCGTTGTGTAATGCGACGTAAGCATGATGAATGTCCTTGAGGAAGGCGGAAATCCTGTCACCATTGCGGTCTTGCACTTCCTGTACGATGTCGTTCCATAAATCGCAGAAATCGTGTTGCAGAGTAGGATGAGCGCGTGATATGTTACACGTAGAAAGTAGCGAGGAAACATTCCAGTAGGGGGATCGGGAACGGAGGGTCTGGCGTGTAATCTCGATGAAGTTGGCCAGTAACGCGCTGTCGTTTTGGGCAAGGTAATCCCGAAGGAGGCCCTTCGATGTAACTTGTTCATCCGCAAAGAGCGCCAACCAACGGTCATCGTGTTTCTTGGCACTTGCAATGATGCGGGAAACTATTCTTCGTACATATTGGGCATTCTCTTCATCACAACCATCGCTCCAGCTCTTCAGAGAATGTCCCACCTCAATGGATCGTATTAGATCGGGCCATTTACCGCTGAGAATGTTGGAAAGGATCCGTGAAGTCCCCTTTGAACCAGTGGCCGCACGAGAGGCATTGAGGCAGATGAGGAGCCGAGAACACTTGACCGACTCAGTGACTGTCGTGAGTTGGAAAGTGTGGTCTAGAAATTTAACCATTACTTCTTTAAACCTGCCCTCAAACTGAGCGGTGATGGGGAGACGCTCCGATGGGTTCGAGGGAAAGAAGTCAGGAATGGCTTCGAAGAAGTTCTTCACTGCGTCATCTTCGCCTAGAGACCCGAACGTTGCGTCCAAGATATGGGCGTCGAGCATCGGTAACTGGTCTGAATCTAATATCCACTCCATCGTTTCCATGTATCTGAACCACCTTTCGACAAAACCGTAAACTGTCGTGCTGAAGCGATAACGAAACGTGGCTGCAATGCAGACGATAAGGACAAAAAATGAAACGGGTAACGTAGAAACAGGCGTGGAGAGGAGGCTGCCGCGCTGGAGGAATTGCAAGATTGTGCAGAATGTGTATGTGATCATGGACAATACGAAAAACCCAACTGTGGCACTGAAGATGGCCCTGTAGATATCACGAAGGAAGATGAGCAGGCCGATAGAAAAGAGAAAGATGGAAAAATGCAGATAAAAAGGCAGCAAATAGCCCAGACTCTTGATGACCAACTTATCTGTACTTCTGGAAAACTTGGAATGGATCCGAGCTCTCCTCTTTGGGTTCTGCAGGGGCGCCTGAGTAAGCATGAGGTACTGACGTGTCCATTGCTGTAGAATCGTCGCTGCGACCGCACCGGTAAGGCCCATACCCAAGCTGAATATCCAGAGTAGGTTTACCCAGATGGCGTGCGCCGACGGAGAAAATGCAGGTGGTTGAGCCGAAGCGGGAGGAATAGATGATATGTTTGGTTCGGTAAGAACATTGTAAATCTTCGCAAGATAGAGAGTAGAGGTGTCTGGTCTCAGGTCCGGGAATGATATCACGAGGGATGCAGCGATGGTGGCAGACAATAAACCTGCCTGCATCCCTATCAATGCGTGTGCCCGTACCGAAACTGGGCGGGGGGCTCACGAAGATTATGCTCCCATCGGCATCTTTTTGCAAGCGCTCAACCATCGCATCATCTTCCTCCGACGCGATCGATAAATAGAGGGAGAAGAGAGGCCCGGACCTTTCACAGGAGTTGAACGCTCCTGTTGGCAACTGCGATTGATCGAGATGGCCATCACCTACGCGCATAGGTAAAATCAACTGACAAGGTCGTACAATGGGTAAATACCTGAGCCAGTCGCCTTTTCTGCATCCGTCTGTGGGCTAGACAGCGGAGAAATGTCGGGAGGCATGGAGAGTAAGGAGAGCTCGAGACTCGGAGGTCTCGACGAACAGCTGAAGTACTAGTACAATCAACGGGACGCAATTAGAACAAAACCTCTGTTGAACCCACCCCTCTCACTTGACAGGGTCAAGGAAATGTCAACATCACGAGGCTCCTTGGCGTGCCCTGATCCTGAGATCCCGTTTCACTGTGTCGAATTTACAATATATCCCATGGATTCATGCGAAACCTTGAAATCTGATTGGCCAGCTGTCACTGCCTGTGAGAAACTGAATTGGAATAAATTGTGAAACCCACAAAGTGTTTTAGGTCTTGTGTCACGTGTATTGTGTTACGGCAGCCCCCCTCTCCAATATAATGACGGTAGTTGCGAGATTTTGCAGTGATCTTGGCCAATAAGTTCGAGCCAACGCTGCTACAGTACAAAACCTGGCCAGCCTGAGAGGGCTCACGAAAACGAGGTCCTATCGGCACCTTTTTACTAGGGTTCGACCATCCGACGGTCTGATACTACCTTTGCGTAGATGGAGGCCCTGACCTGCCACCGGAATTGAACGCTTCTGGTGACAACTGCCACTAGCTGAGGTGCCCATTCCCTGGTCACGACTCACGAGGTAAATCGGCCTAGACAAGGCCATGTGATGGCATACACACCTGTGCCAGTCCCACTCTGCATCCGTCTCTGGGCTAGGGCCGCCGCCAGACGGTGAAAACATGTTGTGCGACACCCATCTTCAATTCTTCTCGCCGTAGGACATGGGCATGACAATGGACATACATACTCACACCCTCCGCTCTGCGTGCTTGCTTGGAGCGTGGGGATCTTACCACGGAATTTGCACACATTCTCGGCCAATGCCAGCCTATGACTCCACTGCTATGTAACAACTGCAATCAACCATCTGTGTCAATGCCCGCACAATGCGAGGTGAGACGAGGTGATGGCCGTAGCATGAACATACCCCTTCTGTGGACCACCCAGAATATGCGTTATAACGTGCTATGTATCTGGAGACGTTTTGGTGATACTGGTAGACTCCCAAAATCGTACTGGGGTGCCACGTGATACAAAATGAAACAAGGCGAGGATCCTGGTCGCTGGTTATTGCTAGGGAAGAGCGCAAAATTGGTCTGAATGATATACAGTATTGGGGATACTGATCGTCGCCGCTGAGAAAAGGTCACCCAAAAATTTATTATTATTATGTGGGCTCCCGCCGGCCCGCTCCTCCAGTGATCCCGCTGCGCACCCCCAATATTTCAGTGACCACATTGAGTGGGAGGCTGGTCAGAGTGGCATCCCCAAATCCTACCACGTGTTTCGCCATGTATGAGTCCAACATGTGAACAGCAGCATCATGTTGCAGTACAGCAGTATGATAAAAGTCACTGGCGCAGTCGCGTTGTGCCTTGCAATTTACATGTTCAACTCCGCTCTGTTCCACATCAGATAAGTGTGACATCCCTTCATAATCCATGCAGCAGCTGTTGTTTTTCCATGACATCGGGAGAGACCTTATCCCGCGTGGACCTCACCGATAAGACGATCGTGTCGTCAATCGGTACCTTTGACTATGAAGCACAGAAACTCCGTCACGGGTGTTGGTCCGCGGGTTTGTTTAGCAAGACATTTAGTTCCTCCCACCACACAACAGGATTTCTACCGAAATCAATTTATGGGAACTTGAACTTTTGAGAGAGGGTACGAGACATAGTATATAGAATTTCTGCTGATAGCGGAATCGGGATCGAGCAAGATATTCGAAGCAGCCGAATACTGCAAAGGGTCCTGTCCGATGTTAGGGTCTCGGAAAGGAATAGTATGGTCTAGTTCCGTCTTTTATTGACCTGGACTAGTGGCGTATCACTCACTGTAAGGTGATTGGTATTATGACCGGGTATCTATCACCTGCACAACAGCTAACGTACTTAATCGTTGCAGTACTGTAAGTATGAATTCAGGACGACAACCCAGCCCCACGAGCACGTATGAACAGGTCGAAAGAATTCGAGACAAAGGCATCCATAATCTTCTCGCACATCGATGCTCACCTCCCAGCTCACCGGCCCGCGGGGACACCTCTTTTCGTCGCTCTGCAGGCACCGCAAGGCGCAGGAAAGACGTCTCTCACCGAGCGCGTAAGAGAGATGCTCACTGAGCACAACGAAGATCGCGGGCGCTATCGTGTAGCCACACTTTCGATCGATGACCTCTTCCTTCCTCGTGCCCAAGTCAGGGCCCTCGCCGCTGCGCACCCGGACAATCCACTTCTTTGCGGACGCGGCCTTCCGGGAACTCATGATATGCCCCTGGGTACCTCACTTCTTCACTCGCTGAAGGAAATAAATCGGCCGGGATCGGGCGAGGTACGCATCCCGCACTTCGACAAAAGTCTGTTTAATGGCGAAGGGGACCGTGTTCCCGAGTCTGAGTGGACCTCCGTCAAGGGACCGCTGGATGTGGTTCTGCTAGAAGGCTGGTGCCTGGGGTTTTATCCTCAGGCGCGCCAGTACATCGAGGAACGCATGACTCAAGTGCCGATTGGGTTGGATGGGATTCTCGACTTTTCCGTTTACACTCTGGAGCATGTACTCGATACCAACGAACGACTATCTGAGTACATTAAATGGTGGGATCTCTTTGACATTTGTGTCCAGGTGTGCGACTTTTTTTTCTTTCTCTGTTTACATTCTGAATTGCCATTCATATCGACGTGATTGGTGTCGCTAGATTTCTCCCCAGCCCACTACGCCATACATACACACATATAAATGGCGGCTGCAACAGGAACACGAGATGAAGGCCAAGAAAAATGGCCAGGGGTTGACGGATGAACAACTCAAGAAGTAAGCACAATGTTTCATTCTGGACATCGCCTCTCAACAAGTCGTTCCAACATCTACATGTATAGGCTTGTCGATCGGTTTATTCCAGGATACCACGCTTTTGGTTGCGGCGTAGCTACCGGCGGACATGATCAACGAACAGGGTTGCGCATTATCCCTCCTTGGTTACAAGACGAACCCCAACCGCAAGGTATCAAACATCCGCCGGCGAGATGTCTTCGTATGACCATCGACGAGAACCGCGCTTTGACGGCGATTGAGTACATTAGGCGTCAGTGATCCTGTAAACAATTCGCGAGGGTTCCGCGTCAAATCCATGCGGAGAAACGGAACGGCGTTGCCACCTACCTCGAGAGTAGGGCTAATTGTGACATCGCCGACCCAGTATCCAGTCTTCTCCTCGAGCTGGGGTTGCGAGAGAAAGGTGTCTCGAGTTGGCGGTTGAATATGTACTAGTATATACAGATGGGAATAGGTGTTCATGGGCTCCGTGGCTTAGTATTCGTTCTTATTTGGCCCTCTGTCATCTGGTCTGAGAACTTTCAGCGACTGGTGACCTAATGAGAGAGGAACAAAGCAAGGTATTCGAGGATAAACACGGCAAAATGGGCTGCCCAAATCTTGATCCATTGGCCATCATTCCCGCCATATCATACACAAATGATAGGCCCCAAGTGGACACTACTAGCCAAACAAGCGGAATAAGCTTGCGACAGGCGCAATCTGCCAACAAAGTACATAAGTAGTACCTTTTGCGAGATGCGAACTTGATTTGAACGCCACCTATTGAAGCGCTCCGCCACTGTAAGAAACTCAGGCGCTGCCATGGACTCCTATTTCTCAAAAATGGGCCGTCCACCTTTGGTCATGGGGTCCGCATTGTGCCTGTGGGACGGTAGCTTTCGGGAGAAGCTGTGGGATGCGCTCGAAAATGGTGACCGCCTCGTGGCGGTCGAGGGGGACCGGGATCGACGAAACAATACGCGTATATCCCGTGTTGTTGGTGGGCGTTATCCCTAGGCATATGGCCCGTAATATACTACGGACAGTGGACTCGAGGTTGAACCAGAACACGAGATCGAAAGCGGAGGCATCTTGTATGTCTGGCCTCAGGTCCTGGAACGGTTCGACAAGGGGTGCGGCGACTGCGGTAGGGAATGAACCTGTTCATAAACCGATCAACGGGTGCCTGAATTGTGTGTGAGCTCACGAAAATTAGGATATCGGCATTTCTGTTGCCATCAGTTATGATGTGCTGTGGTGTTGAGAGGTACCGATGATAATAGACTCAAGCAAATCCAAATACCGAGGGCCCACGTGGGGCAAACCGAAGGGGTCAAGGAAAGTGACTAAAGAGCCTTGATCCTGTTTGCTGGTTTTTGCCGAGGGGAAAAGCACGTTTGGTGTAACTTAACTTATATGGTCGGAATTGTGCACGTGTTTTCGAAGCTGCCGTAACAATTTGTCAGCATTTTCAGATTCGGCTTGTACTAGTACAAGGATACTAGCAAACAGTCGACGGTAGGTACTATTACAGTGGCAATTCCCTACTACAGCAGCCCTTTTACTTGCCAAGGAATGCCAACATCACGAGGTTTATTTGAAGTTCCCCGGCCAGTAAATTCGAGCTGATGCTGCCGCGTCACTTAAAAGCGAACTCCTTGGTCATGATTATCTCCCAGAAAGACCTTCACGTCTATTAACAAATCCCTCCTCTGATCACCCATATACTGTCATGTCTGGCCCGCTCACCCCCGCAGAACTGCAGGAGATACTCAGCTTCACGACCGAGCTTGCCCTCAAAGCAGGTGCACTCATACTCAAAGGTTCGCACGCGATTCAGCGCGAGGGCGCCGACAGTATTGGCGAGAAGAAGAGTGCGGTCGATTTGGTGACAGAGTACGACGTCAAAGTCGAGGAGCTCGTCATGAGCGAAATTGCGCGTGCATATCCACACTTCCAGTTGTGAGTGTATCATAGCCTTCTGCGATATTCCTCCCCCTCCCCTTCTCCCTTTTAGAGCAGAGAGCGAGGCTAACTCGAAAACGTGTGGCATATTTTTCTTGTGTGTGTTACAGTATTGGGGAAGAATCGTACTCCTCTGGGATTCGTCCGCCTCTTACGGATACACCGACATTCTGCGTTGACCCCATTGGTGCGTTGTCGTCTATTAGGGGTACCACCTCAACTTTCCCCCATTACGACTAATAACCTCCCCTGGGACCGGCGTTGGAACTCGCGCTGTGTAGACGGCACTAAGAACTTTGTTCACGGATTCCCTTTCGTCTGCATCTCCCTGGGCCTGATCGACCGCCGTGTCCCCGTTCTCGGGGTGATCTACAACCCCTTCCTCGAACAGCTCTACACTGGCGTCCGTGGCGCTGGCTCCTTCCTACAGAACCGCGTTACTCCCAACGACGGCAGCAATACAACGCCACAGCGACTCCCGCTCGTACCGACAAGCGCAAGGCCGCTGCCAGGTACAACGCAGAGCGGATAGCTATGCACGCCTCTTGTGTGCACCGCCGCACGGTGTGATGGCGCACTCGTTACGGACTCTCGGGAGTGCCGCACTGAACATTGCGCTTCTTGCACAGGGCGCCATTGACGTGTTTTGGTACGTGTTGCGTCGACGCGTCGTTCATGGGCGTTCCCCCCTTTATTTTATTCCTCTTATTTCGTGGACTGATCCATGACTCGTATTCCATCGGCTTTATTGCGGAGTGTAGGGGGGTCTCGCCCTGGTGTGTCTCCTTTCATACTTTGTTCTGGCTTTATTGGCGCTGAGTATGATACGATTTCGGAGGTCATGGGATGTCTGCGTGCGTTACTGTCTTTCACGGCGATTGTGTCTTTGAAGTTTACTGGCGTCCCGTAGGCGGGTATTGTGATTGCACAAGAGGCAGGCGGTTTTGTCACGGGCTCCAAAGATGCACCGCACGACGGCGTCGTGACGGAAGGGATCCTGACTGGCCGGCGCTGCCTCTTCATCCGTGCCGTGGCGGGGACTGCAGTACGTGCGGATCCCCCGAGTTTTACTTGGACTCGACTGAAGATTGATTGGACGTCCCACCCATCAATTCATTTTATACAGGAAGAGAGCAGCCGCGACGTGCAGAAGCGCATAGCGCAGGAATTCTACGATACAGTTGAGGATATCCCCCGCTACAACTGAAGAAGATAGGGAAATGCCAACTTTTTGTCGCGATAAGACCGCTATGGCGGTTGGTGGTGGTACATATATTTTTTTACGTGGAAGGAAGAGAGGGTGTCACGGTTTCGAGGGGGAATGAAGAGCCATCTTGTTGTCTTTTCGGATCGTCTGTTCTCTTGTACTTATTCAAGAGAAACGGAGGTTGAGCGCGCGGACACGGGGTGTGTTATGCACACGAGGGAGCTGGAGTGGGGACGCCCACTCGCTTGCTTAGTACTGAATTCAATCGTCAAACTATATGTAGGGAGGAAACCGTAGATAGGAGTCCATATCCTAATCAAGCCATGCTGACATACTTGCATCCAGATTGCCCATCGCAATCCCAACACTCCCCCTCAAGCCGGTGTAAGTCCCATTTCGGCTACATGCTTATTGTGCTTTTGGCGCGGCAATGCTTTCGTGAGGACGTCGGCAGTTTGTTCTGGGTCGCGGCAATCTTCAATGGTGACGGTACCTTCTTCAACCAGCTTGCGAACCCAATGCCAATGGATGTCGATGTGCTTGGAGCGTTTGTGGAACTGAGGGTTTTTCGCCATCGCAATTGATCCATCGTTATCACCTCGGATCAGTGTTGGCACTTCCCCATGTAGTAACCCAAGCTCGGAATAAAGATTCCTCAGCCAACATGCCTTGCACAAGGCCTTAGAGAGTGCAACGTACTCTGCTTCCGTTGAAGAAAGCGCAGTGGATATTTGTTTCCTTGAGCACCAGGTAATCGCTCCATCGCCAGCCAGAAAGACATAGCCGGTTGTTGAACGACTTTCGTCCGCATTGCCATAAGCTGCATCTGCATAGCCTGAGAAGAACTCCTTGCTTTCGGGGAGAGCCTTGTATGTGATGCCGTGGGTTCTAGTACCAGATAAATAACGCAAGATTCGCTTCAACGCAATAGTGTGCTGCATGCTGGGGTTCACTGTATATGAGGCAAGCCTATTGACTGCATATGCGATATCAGGGCACGTTGCGTTCGCAATGTATTGGAGTTCCCCGAGTAGCCTGGCAAACGAATTACTGTGATCGCTGGTGCTTCCATCGGGGTTCGGTACAAGTGTGACATTCGGATCTAAGGGTGTGCTGACGGCATTAGATCTTCCCAGATCTTCCTTGAGCAAGATCGATTCGATATATTTGCTCGAGGAGATAAAGATAGTGTCTGGGGATATTGTCAGCTCTATTCCAATGATCTTGGAAGGCACCCCAAGATCAGTGATCTCCCATTCACTCTCGACATCAGCCTTGGCTTTATATTTCAATTTGATTGTTGTTGTGAATGTTAGCATGTCGTCTACCCATACAGTGATGATGACAAAGTCTTCCACCACATGCCAGATATAGACACAGGGGTCAGACCGCAAACGCACATAGCCTTTCTTGCGTAATTTGGCGTCCAATTCTTTATTCCACTCCCTGC